>Ga0315288_10000964_pt1 | contig 36505 bp, 47 predicted proteins | sample YL17G11_20_MG_FD_203454 | JGI IMG/M metagenome (GOLD analysis project Ga0315288, IMG submission 203454) | Sediment microbial communities from Yellowstone Lake, YNP, Wyoming, USA - YL17G11_20 | ecosystem: Environmental > Aquatic > Freshwater > Lake > Sediment | place: USA: Wyoming | collected...
CTTTCAGCGTCTCGCCCTCGAGCAGCTCCATAGCGATGAAATGCCGGCCTTCATGCTCGTCGATGTCGTAGATGGTGCAGATATGCGGGTGGTTCAGGGCAGAGGCCGCCTGGGCCTCCCGCTCGAACCGCTCCAGCGCATGCCGGTCTCGAGATAGATCTTCGGGCAGGAACTTCAAGGCAACCGGGCGCTTGAGCCGGGTGTCCTCGGCCTTGTAGACCACGCCCATGCCGCCGCTGCCGAGCTTCTCCAGAATCCGGTAGTGCGACACGGTCTGCCCGATCATGTGACCCTCATTTTCCAAAAGGATATCCCAGCCGCCGGCATGTGTCAATGAACCAGCGATTATCCGGATATAGCCGCGCTAATATCTTTTCGGCAAATAGCCGACTCTATTCCTCATATTGAATCTTAAATCTTGCTCTTACCTTAGAATAATTTTTAGCCAATGTTCCTGATTCAAAGACAAGGATCAACAGTTTCTCGCTTTGATTTCTGGTCATTTTTAATGTTGGTTTATTAGGCATATCGCGATCTTCTGTGATGCCATAGGGAAATTCCTCACCTTGCAGGATATCAAGGATCTTCCCTCTTTTCATGATCCTGACAAAATAAGCCACCGGGCTCGATGTCCTGCAAAAATCTAAATCATAAGCGCCCTTTTCCAAAATTTGGTCTTTGATTTTTAGGCTGATGGGAATATTTGTGTTTTTAAATCTATAAATCGGATCCATTTGAGCTATAGCAAGATCAGCAAAAAAGAGCATAGTGGAGAGGATTACTGAACAGATAACCGAAACTCTCTTTGAGGGCACGGGAACCTCCTTCAAGATAATCCCAGTTTCAAATTCTTGAAAAGATCATAATATTCTAGATTTCTTCTGTCAAATTTTTTAAAAGATAAGAATCTGCTTTTTAGCTGTGCCGGACGAGCGAGGCTTTTTGTAACAATTTGCCCCTCCGGTCGTCCTCGGAGAGTATAAATCGCGGCTCGCGAGCTTGATCCTGACGAGGGGGCCGTCGTGGTCGATCTTTTCGATCTTCGCGCGCGCCGCGGACTTTACTTCTTGACCCAGCTGCCGTCGGCTTTCTGGACCATCCAGCCGGTATGGGCTTTCGCGATCCACTGCTCGGCGAAGATCTGTTGGACTCTCTCGATCTGACTGGGATCGATATTGAGGGCTTTGGCCACTTCGGTGTAGAGGTCCCCGCGATCCTGGTTTTCATCCTTGACGAGCTTCCTCAGCACGGACTTCTCCTGTAGGGATAATCCGTCCTCGTTCAGGACCTGGATGTTTCCGTCCTTCGTCTCGCCGATGCGGACGGCGTCGAAGTGAGGAACGAGCTTGTCGAACCGTCCCTTGAGGGACTCTTTGATGGCCCTGATCCTGGGCGTGGTCACCTCGGTTTCCTGCTGGGCGTAAAGCCTCGGGACCAGCGAAAAACTCGCCGACTTTTTCACTTCGTCTTTTTTGACCTCGTCTTTGATCGTCTTGTCGGAACCCCGGACCTCGTTGACGATGTCTTCGGCGGTTTTCTTGACCGCGCTTTCAGGGAAATAAATATTGACCGTGATACAAGCCAAGAGAGCCAGAATCAATCCGGCCGAAAATGCCGCTTTCATCGATCTGATTTTCATCTTTGACCCCTTATTCAGAATTCTTTGCGTTATGGAAATTGTAGCAAAAGAAGGCGGTCCCGTCACTTTTTATCTTGGCTCTGGCCGACGCGTTTCATCCGGCCGAGCATGTCCTTGAAGCTGATCTTGTTGACCGGATTCCCGTTGACCACGTCGATACCGAAAAACGTGGACCGCCGGACCAGATACTGGATTCCCCCCTCGACGATGGTTCCCTGGAGGGTGAAGACATCGTTCTTGAGGGAACAGGCGATGCCGATCCGGCTGTAGTTGAAGCTGTTGACGAGCTTGGTGAGGAAGTTGTGCGAGGGCGCGGCCGCCGGCCCATTGGAGCTGATGACGGAGAGATTGTTCACGGCTTTCAGGCTGAATTTTCGGGAAACCCCCTTCCTCGGCACGGATAGGATAGAAAGGATGAAATTCTCGGGCTGGCCGTAGGAGAGGGCAAAATCCCGGAGCGACACGTCGACGATTCCCGTGACCTCGCCGAAAGGCACGGAAGCCGTCAATTTTCCCAGGTCCAGGCCGCCGACTTCCGCCTGGAAAACGATCTTTCGGCCGGCGGAAAAGACATCCGTGATGCGCATGTCGTCCACAGTCAGCCGGCCCCCAAAAATGTCGGCCAGCAATCGCCCCCTCAAGCGGAATTCGCCCGGCCTGATCTCCAACTCGCTCGTCGGGATCGAAGCCCATCCTGCGAGCTTGAAGCTCTCGGAGTTGAAGGGAAGCTTGGAGAAGTCCAGGTCCGTCAGGGTCAGGTTGGAAACGCCCCTGATTCCAGGGGACACCAGATTGATGGCCAAGACGGACTGCCCCAGTTCGAGACGGGATCCCCACAGGCCGATTTCGATGGGGAAAAACAGGAAAAGGTTCCTGGTGGAATAAAAGTCAACACGCAGCGGCTTCAAGACCGCGACCGGCGTTTTGATCTCTTGGATCAGGATATGTCCGGGAGCGAGAGAGTCATCCATTTCTTCATCGCCCGGCCGGACGCCGTGAGAAACCGAAAAAGGAAAATCGGCATCGATGCCGGCCAGCCTGAGAGAGCCGTTCTTTTGCCTCGCCGCCGCCTCACGGACCTGGACCTTCCCCCGAACTTTGAAAGCGGTATCAAGACGGATATCGACCTCCGCCTCGGCCTTACCCTGGACCTCCCAGGTCGAGGGCCGGCCGGGTCTCATTTTTCCTAAAAACGCATTCAGCGAAGCCAGGTCGATCGACGGCGCGGCCAGATGGAAATCGAAACGGGGTTTCGGACCGAAACCCAGCGCCCCCCCAGCCCGGACTTCTCCCAACGGAGGGAAAAAAACGGCGGCAGCGGCGTCGCGAACCTGCCTGAACCGAGGATCGAGCGTTCCCTTGAGTTCCAGCCGGAGGGGCTCGCTCTGCCAGTTGAAATAGGCGTCCTTCCAGAGCGATTCACCCTTGGCCAGGTCGAGTTGGAGGGAAAACGGAATCGCTTTATCAAAAGAAAGGATGTCCGCTTCAAACCTCAGCCGGGGATCGAGCCCCTCTGAGACGATGGCCCCGGAGGAATCCTGAAAAGCGACCTTGGATAGATCGCCCGTCCCTTTGACCCGATATCGCCGGGGGTCGGATGGCTCGTTCCTGATCTCAAGAGAAAGGTCGAGCTGTCCCCCTGGCCTCCAAGCCGTTACGGTTTCGGGGACGAAGGCCGGAAAATACTTGAGGATGTTGCCGATATCAAGATTCCGGCTATGGAGAGCCAGGTTGACCTGCCGCTGTGCGTTCAAGCTCGCTTCTCCAGTGATGCTGATGCTGCCGAGACGGGGGACATCGACGGCCAGGGAATTGATCTTGACCGCCTGGTGGAGATAGTCGAGCTTCGTATTGCCGCTGATGGAAATATCGTCCAGCTTCAGCTTCCGGTTTCCGGCCGGCAGGACAAGCTCTTTGACTTGAGCCTTGAGCGAAGAGATGTTCACCCGGCTTCCTTCGATTTGGACCGAGAGGCGGAAAGAGAACCCCGCGGCCTGGAAGGAGTCGGCGGCCAACCGACCCTGACGGCCTTCGACAAAACCGCCGGCACGGAGACCGGCCGGATCTCCCTCGAGATGAAGTTCGGCCAGGAGCGCCTGATCGACGGAAAGGCTGCCCTGGTTCATGATGAAATGAGCCGGCGGCAGGCGGAGTGCGCCGTTGACGTAAATTTTAGCTGCGCCGGAAGCCGTCTCCCGACGCACGTTCCCCTCCCACTGCGCCGAACCGTCAAGGAAAAAGGCGGGCAGGTCCGGCGGGAGAAAAGGGGCGAACGTCTTTTTCGCCAAATCGAGATTTTTGATGTTCAGCTTTGAGGAGATCGTCAGAACGGCATTCTCGCCCAATTCGGCCCGGCCCGAACCCGAAAGAGCGACAAGGTCAGGAATATCTAAAGTGAACACGGAGACGACGACGCTCCGCTCGCCGGCCAAAAAACCGGTCTTCAGGTTGAAACTCGGCCCCGCCCATTGCTTTTCGGGAAGAGAAATTGAAGAGTCCGTCAAATCGAGGGTTCCTTCGAGCGAAAACGGGTCCCCACGGGGCCAGGTCGCCTCGCAGCGGAGGCTGGCGGCAAGAGCGGACCTGGGTTTGTCGTTGCGGAAATCAAGCCTGGTCACGATCAATCCGATGGTGGTCTTATCGGTCGCCGCGGCCTTGAGGTTTACTCCGGTTGCGGAAAGGTCCATCCCTTCTGCAGGCAGGCTGATGTGGAGCGATGCGTCCTTAACGACCAGGTCGCTGACGTATTCAAGGTTTCCGGAGACCATGCGGGCAAGGTCGCGGAGGCTGACCGGCCCGGAGGGTGGGGTGTTCGGGTGTTCGGCTAATTCGATGTTCAGGCCGGAAACGGCCAGAGAGTCGAAGAACGGTTTTTGATTGTTGATCAAGCGCCAGAGGCTGCCCGAGGCCTCCGCGCGGCCGATCCGCACATCCGCCCGGCCCGGCTTATTGACGAAGACGACCTTGACCGATTCGGCCTCCACGCGGAGGGGGAAAAGCCGGTAATTCAGCCGGCCGATCACAACGGTCAGGCCGGCCTTTTTCGAAAGGGTCTTTTCGAGATAGTTTTTGAGCGTCGGTTTGTGAAAATAGACGTAAAGAGAACAGGCGACGACGAGGAAGAGAACGGCGGCGAGAGCGAAGGCGCTGATCCGGAAGATTCTCTTTCCACGCGTTTTCATGACACCTTCACGAGCCGCGATCGATATGAATCCTCTCTCCTCTTGACGGAATTTCGGCGATTTATTGTCGGTCACCGAAATATCAATGGAACGCGGCTCGGCTACTTGATCTCTTCGAGGCGGGCCGTGAAGTGGCGGAGGTGGGGCGGCTCCTCGACGATGCGGAAGCCGCGGATCGAATCCCTTTTCTTATGGAGCGCAATGAGCGCGTCCGCGACGACCTCGAGATGCGAAACGGTGTAGACGCGCCGCGGACCTCGACGTTGGCCTGGGTCGTGTCGAAGTGGATGTTGTTGGGAACCGAGTCCCCTTTCTTGACCATGGCCTCAAACAGGATGCGCTCGGCCGCCCGGCCCTGGTGAGTGGGGATGACATGGGCGAACCCGAAAATGCTCTTAATCGATTTCTCGAAGCGAAAGAAGCTCCGGGCCCCGGCGTAGGACTCGTCGCCGACCATGATGCCGGACCACTGGTTGTCGCTCATGGCCGAGGTCCCGGAATCGGTCAGCAGGTCGATGAAAATCTTTTCGGCCGGGATGTTGAAAACGTTATAACCCGCTTTCTTGAGTTCGGCTTCCCTCCCCGCCCGCGTCGTTTTTTTGATCCGCTCAACGACCTTGATCCGGTAAGGTTCCACGGGTCGCTTGAGGTCACCCATATGATTCTCCTTGCCCTTCCGTCATCGCTGGTGTTGCGTCTCAATAACGGCTTTACAATAATCCTGGAACCGTCATTCCCGCGAAAGCGGGAATCCAGACGTCGTTCCCACGTAGGTGGGAATCCAGGCCTTTTTAAACTGGATTCCGGATCAAGTCCGGAATGACAACATTGTAAAGTCTTTGTTGATACAACACATTAGGAGCGAAGCGACGCGGCGATCTCCAAAACAAATCTTACGAATTCTTAGAACGAAACCAGCTTCTTGAAGAACGTGTACCTGGCCTGGACCTCGCTCGGCTTGAGCGTTTTGAAACGGTCGATCCCGAAATCCTCGATGGTGAAGGAGGCCATCACGCTGCCGTAAACGGCCGCCCTCCGGATCTCCCGCTGGCTGAAGCCGCCGACCTTGTCGAGATAGCCCAGGAAGCCGCCGGCGAAGCTGTCTCCCGCTCCCGTGGGATCGGTGACGTCCTCGGTCGGATTGGCCATCATCCCGAAGATGAAATCCCGGCCGAAAACCAAAGCCCCGTGCTCCCCCTTCTTGAGGACGACGAGCGTCGGTCCCAGGCCTAATACCGACCGGCCGGCTTTGATGAGGTTGCGCTCGCCGGTGATCATCCGAATCTCCTCGTCGTTGCCGAAGAAGATGTCGACCTGCTTCAGGACGCGGAGGAGTGCTTTGGGCTTGCTATTGATCCAGAGGCCGATCGTGTCCATGGCCGTCAGTTTCGGCTTTTCGACCTGGAGAAAGATCGTCTCCTGGAGGTCAGGATCGATGTTGGCCAGGAAGAGGATGTCCGCTTTTCTATATGAGGCGGGGATCTCGGGACGGAAATTCTCGAAGACATTGAGGTCCGTGCGGACGGTCTCGCGCTGGTTCGGATCGTGGCCGTAGCGGCCCTGCCAGTGGAACGTCTTTCCGCCCGGGACGATCTTCAGCCCCTTGAGATCGATGGAGCGCTTCTTGAAGAGGTCGATCGTCGCTTTGGGAAAATCTTCGCCGATCACGGCCACGATCTTCGGCCGGGTGAAATAGCTGGCCGCGAGCGAACAGTACGTGCACGATCCGCCGACGATCTTTTCCTTGCGTTCCCAGGGCGTTTCGATCGTGTCGAAGGCGACCGACCCGACGATGACGAGGCTCATGAGGCGTCCTTTGCTGTTATGTCATCGCGAGGCACCGAAGGTGCCGTGGCAAATCCCCCCACACCCCCCTTTATTAAAGGGGGGAGAAGAGGGGATTATCCGCGTCGCTTCGCTCCTCGCAATGACAAGTTTGCCAATTTATTTCACGTATTTCCCTATGATCAACAGCCATTGCTTCTTCTTCGCCGCGGGGATGAGCTTCGGATCGGTGACGATGGTGTTCTTGAGCGCGGCCTGGCAATCGCACGGCCCCTTCAGCTCGATCGGCAGTGTGGCCAGAGCTTTCTTGATGATGACCTTGGCGTTGTTAATGTTCAACTTCAAGTTGGCCAGGATGAGCTCGACGGAGACGTCCTCCTCCTCGGCGTGCCAGACGTCGTAGTCCGTGGCCAGGTTCATGGTCGAGTAGCAGATCTCGGCCTCGCGGCAGAGCTTGGCCTCGGTGGCCGCCGTCATGCCGATGACGTCGCAGCCCCAAGACCGATAGATCTCCGACTCGGCTCTGGTCGAGAAGGCCGGCCCTTCGATGCAGATATAGGTTCCGCCGAGATGGGCCCGCACGCCGAGGCAGACGGCCGTGTCGTAGAGGAACTTGGACAGATCGGTGCAGACCGGCTCGGCCAGGCCGATGTGGGCGGCGATCCCGCCGCCGAAAAATGTATTGACCCGCCGCGTCCGGTCGTAGAACTGGTCGGAGAAGACGATGTCGCGCGGCCGGATCTCCTCTTTAAGCGAGCCGCACGAATTGACCGAGATGATCCGTTTAACGCCGAGCATCTTGAAACCGTAGATGTTCGCCCGGTAATTGATGTCGGTGGGGAGAAGCCGGTGGCCGCGGCCGTGGCGGCTGAGGAAAGCGACCTTGCGGCCCTCGAGCGTCCCGACGACATAGGCGTCGGAGGGAGCGCCGAACGGTGTCTTGAGCTTGACCTCTTTGAGATTTTTGATCCCGTCGATCTCATAGAGCCCCGTCCCGCCCAAGATCCCGATCTCCGCGTGAGGCGGCTTCGTCGCTTTTTTCTGCGGTTTGATGATTCGTTTTTTTGCGGCCATGCGTCCTCCTTGAAACAGAAATACTTGTATATAATTTAACTGCATTCAAGTCAAGGAAGGGAGGATGTGAAATTCGAAGCTTTCTCTCGTTCTTTGATTTTTCGGAAGAAAAGCGGTATTCTATGGAAATTCAAAGAGTTAGAAGATGCTGAAAAACGACATCGGCTCCGCGGCGGCGGTCCTTCGCCAGGCCAAGCGCGTCGTCGCGCTCACGGGGGCGGGCATCTCGGCCGAATCGGGCGTTCCCACGTTCCGGGGTGAGCACGGGCTCTGGCGGCAGTTCCGGGCCGAGGACCTGGCCACTCCGGAAGCCTTCGCCCGCGACCCGAAACTCGTTTGGGAATGGTACGACTGGCGGCGCGGGATCATCGCCGGCGTCGCACCCAATCCGGGACACGCAACACTGGCCGCCTGGGAAAAGCGCTTTCCGGAGTTCGCCCTGATCACCCAGAACGTGGACGGGCTCCATGCCCGCGCCGGTTCGACTATTTTGGCCGAGCTCCACGGCAACATCTGGAAGGTCCGCTGCACGAAAGACGAGACCGTATCGGACGAGCACTCCGTGCCGTTGAAGGAGATCCCGCCGCGCTGTCCGGACTGCGGCTCCCTGCTTCGGCCGCATATCGTCTGGTTCGGGGAATCTCTGGATACGGATGTTCTCGGACGCGCCTTCACCTTGAGCGCAACTTGCGAGGTCATGCTGGTCATCGGGACATCGGCCCTCGTCCATCCGGCCGCTTCCCTTCCCTACCGCGCGGCCGCGAGCGGGGCCAAGATCATCGAGATCAACCCGACACCGACGCCCCTGACGGGGGAAGCGGATATATCGCTACAAGGAAAGGCGGGAGAAATTCTGCCGGAGATCGCGAGTCTTTTAGGGTGAAATGAGGTGAGATTGCCACGTCGCTTCGCTCCTCGCAATGACATTTTTTCATCAGACGGCCACGCCAAGAGGCTTGCAATGACATTGGTTGAATTTGAAAGGAACGGCTGACGATGAAATATATCTTTTTCGACGCCAAGACCGGCCTGAGCGGCGATATGATCCTGGGCGCCCTGCTCGATCTGGGGATCAAGCCCGCTCTTTTCAGATCCAGGATGGCCGGGCTCAAGCTCCCGGTCCGCATCGAGATTAAGGATACCGAGCGGTCCCATTTCCGCGGCCTCAAGGTCGACGTCCATGTCAAAGACCACGGCTCCCACGCCCGCAAATGGAAAGACATCGCCTCTCTCATCAAAAAATCGAAGTTTTCCCCGGCCGTCAAGGACCGCGCTCTGGCCATATTCAAGAACCTGTTCGAGGCCGAAGCCAAGGTCCACGGCTGCCGCTTCGAGGACACCCATCTCCACGAAGCGGGGGCCGACGACGCCCTCATCGACGTGATCGGATGCGCCTGGCTGGCCGAGGAACTGGCCGTCGGCGAATTCTATTGTTCTCCGCTTAACGTCGGCGAAGGCTGGGTCAAAACGTCGCACGGCGTCCTCCCCGTCCCGCCTCCGGCCGTCGCCGAACTCCTCAAAGGAATCCCCGTCTATGCGGCCCACGCCAAAGCGGAGCTCGTCACGCCGACGGGAGCGGCGATCGTCAAAACGCTGGTCAAGAAGTTCATCCCCTTCCCGGAACTGACCTATGACAAGATCGGCTACGGGGCCGGAAGCCGCGAGATCCACGGCCTGCCCAACATCCTGCGCGTCTTTTACGGCGACGCGGCCCGTTTTTCCCCCGACAAACAGGTCTACCTCATCGAAGCGACGATCGACGATTCCAATCCCCAGGTCTTAGCCAGCTTCATGGACCGGGCTTTCGAGATCGGCGCCCTCGACGTTACCTTCTCGCCCGTGGTCATGAAAAAGAACCGCTTGGGGACCAAATTGACCCTCATGGCCGCCCTTGATAGAATAGACGCCCTGATCACGGCCGTTTTCAAGGAGACGAGCTCGATCGGCGTCCGGTATCATCCGGTCGAGCGGCGGGCGCTGGAACGGACGATCGAGACGGTCCGGCTGTTCGGCCAGCCCGTCGGGATTAAGATCTCGACCCTCGGCGGGGAGCCGGTCAACGTCCAGCCCGAGTTCTCGGATTGCCTGGCCGTGGCCCGCAAGAAAGGCCTCCCGGTCAAGGACGTCCTGCGGCTGGCGCTCAAGGAATTTTCAAAAAAAGGCTGAACGATGATGGCCAAGAAGAACGCGACCCCCCGGCCCATGGACCTGAACAAGATCGAGAGGGGCGTCCGTCTCATCCTGGAGGGGACCGGCGAGGACCCCGAGCGGCCGGGGATCAAGGCCACCCCGACGCGGGTGGCCCACATGTTCGCCGAGATCCTGGGCGGCACCAACGAGAACCCCGAAAAACACCTCCGGGTCATCCAGAACGAGCGGCACGACGAGATGGTCCTGATCAAGAACATCCCGCTGTACTCGATGTGCGAGCACCACATGCTGCCGTTCGCCGGGGTGGCCCACGTGGCCTATATCCCCAAGGAAGGACGGATCGTCGGATTGAGCAAGATCGTCCGGGTCGTGGACGGCTTGTCCCGGCGCCTGCAGATCCAGGAGCGCCTGACCAAGCAGATCGCCGACCTGATCAACGAGCACCTCAAACCGCTGGGCGTGATGGTCGTGATCGAGGCGGAACACATGTGCATGTCCATGCGGGGGGCCAAGAAGCCGAAGTCCATCACCGTGACCTCGGCCGTCCGCGGCTCCTTCCGCACGAATCCCATCACCCGTTCCGAAGCCATCAATTTGATCCGAGGAGGTATGCTCGGTGGAAAAGAAACCTAAGCCCGCGTTTTACATAACCACGCCTATCTATTACGTCAACGACGTGCTCCACATCGGACACGCCTACACGACGATCATCGCCGACGCCCTGGCCCGCTTCAAGAAGCAGGCCGGCTACGACGTGTTCTTCCTGACGGGGACGGACGAGCACGGCCAAAAGATCGAGAAAGCGGCCGCCGAAAAAGGCCTGAAGCCGCGCGAGCTGGCCGACATGGTCGTCGGGCGGGCCAAGGACCTATGGAAAGCCCTGAACATCTCGTACGATTTCTTCATCCGCACGACCGAGCCCTTCCACGAGAAGGGCGTCCAGAAGGTCTTCCAGACGCTCCTGGACAAAGGCGACATCTACAAGGGCACTTACCAGGGATGGTACTGCGTCTCCAACGAGCATTTCCTGGCCGACGACGTCCAGCTCGAGAAGGACGGGACCAAGATCTGCCCCGAATGCCACGTCAAAGCGGCGGTCGTCGAAGAATCGAGCTATTTCTTCAAGCTCTCAGCCTACGCCCGGCCGCTGCTCGATTTCTACGAGAAGAATCCGAACTTCGTCCGCCCCCAGGGCCGGATGAACGAGGTGACCAGCTTTGTCCGCGGCGGGCTGAAGGACCTGAGCATCACCCGGACGACCGTCAAATGGGGCATCCCGGTCCCCGGCGATCCCGCCCACACGATCTACGTCTGGTTCGACGCGCTCCATAACTACCTGACCGGCATCGGCTATGATGGGGACCTCGACAAGTTCGAGCGATTCTGGCCGGCCACGATCCACCTCATCGGGAAGGACATCCTCAGGTTCCACGCCGTCTTCTGGCCCGCCTTCCTGATGGCCGCCGGCTTCAAGCTCCCCAAATGCGTCTACGGCCACGGCTGGTGGTTGAAGGACGACGCCAAGATGTCCAAGTCCAAGGGCAACGTCTTTGATCCGTACACGATCCTCAATCCGTTCGGTCCCGATCCCCTGCGCTATTTCCTACTCCGCGAGATCCCCATCGGCAACGACGGCAATTTCTCCCACGAGGGGTTCATCCATCGGGTGAACTCGGACCTGGCCAACGACCTGGGAAACCTCGTCCACCGGACGCTGACGATGGTCCGGAGCTATTTCAAAGGGACGTTCCCGGAACTGGCCGCCGAAAGCACGGACGACAGGAAGGTCCGGGAGGGCTTCGAGCGGCTCCAGGCGACGGCCTTCGATCAATACTCCGCCTACGCCGTCAACCGGGCCCTCGAGGAGATCTGGGTCTTCGTCAACACGGTCAACAAATACCTGGCCGACAACGAACCCTGGAAGCTGGCCAAAGATCCGGCCCAAAAGCCCAGGCTGGCGCGCGTCCTTTATCAGGCCGCGGCGGCCATCCGCGGCATCACGTATCTCATCTACCCGGTCATGCCGGGATCAGCCGAGAAGATCTGGGATTTTCTCGGCGAAAGCGAGCCGATCCAAAAGACGACATATTCCGGGCTCGCCTTCGACGGCCTGAAGCCCGGCCAGACGATCAAGGAACCCGTGGCCCTGTTTCCCAGGGTCGATCTGAAGGAATTCCTGGCCGAAGAGGCGAAGCCCTCGGTGCCGGTCAAATCGGGAGGAATCAAAACGGAGGGAACCATGGACGTGATCTCGTACGACGAATTCAAAAGGATGGACCTGCGCGTGGCCCTTATTCTCAAGGCTGAAAAGGTCGAGGGGACCCAGAAGCTGCTCAAGATGCAGATCGATCTCGGGGCGGAGCAGCGACAGATCGTGGCCGGCATCGCCGAGACCTACAAACCCGAGGACCTGGTCGGCAAGAAGCTCATCGTCATCGCCAACCTCAAGCCGGCCGTCATCCGGGGCGTCGAGTCGGCAGGGATGCTGCTGGCCGCCGTGGTCGACGACAAGGCCTATATCCCCTTCTTCACGGACGATATCCCCGCCGGGGCTAAGGTTAAGTAACTAAAAATACTTCCGCAGCGCGGCGGCCGGGACGGCGCCGGCGCGCAGGATCCGGGGCTCAGCCGAAGTCAGATCGACGATCGTCGAGGGAAGTCCTCCGGGGGTCGGTCCCCCATCGACGATGAGGTCGGCCTTGCCCCGGAATTCCCGAACGACCCTTTCCGGGTCGGAGATCTCCCCTTCGCCCGAAAGATTGGCGCTCGTCGCCGTGATCGGCTCGCCCAGGGAGTGGATGAGCTCCCTCAACCAGGGCACGCCGGGCACCCGCATGGCCAAAGTGCCGCCGGGGCCCAGCATATCCGCCGGGAAAACGGGCCTGGCCTTCAGGACCAAGGTCAGCGGCCCCGGCCAGAATTCCCGGGCCAGCACGCGGAAGAGCGGCGGGATCGAAGCGGCGGACTCTTCCGCCATGGCCGTGTCCGCGATCACGATCGAGAGCGGTTTTCCGCGGTCCCGCCGCTTGAGACGGTAGATCCTTTTGACCGCTTCTCCCGAAGAGGCCAGGACTCCCAGCCCATAGAAGGTTTCCGTGGGATAGACGAGAACGCCGTCACGCCTCAGAACGTCGGAGATGAGCAGAGCCCCGGCGGGGGCGATGCCGCCCTGGTCGATCCTGATCATGCGTGTCTTTACGGCCATGGCCGCCGTCCGGCACGTTCATAGTAAGGAGACATCTGTAAAATGTCAAACCGCCCGGCTTTACAAAGATCCATCCCGCAGATTAAACTAACCCCCCATGAATGACGGCGAGGCCCTTCAAGACGGGAAAACGCCTCCCGATCCCGATTTTTCTGACAGGAATGACCGGGATGAGGACAACTGCCCCCTTTTCATCACAGTTTGGGGGTGCGGCGGCCGCGGTCACCGGCCGAGAAACTTGGCATACTTTTTGCATAAATAATCATGTGTAGGAGGCAAAAAATGAAAAAGAAAATCCTTTTGGCGATCACGGCCTTGTTTCTGGTCTCGGCCCTGGGTTACGCCAATACATTCTCCCTCAAAGTGAACTATTTCGTCCCTCGCGGGCCCGGCTCCGCCATCTCGCCGGACAGTCTGTGGAAGATCGAGTACGATAACATGAATTACCGCAAAACGGGTTTCCAGGGCATATCCTTCAATTTCTCATACGAATATTTCCTGACGCGCGAGTTCAGCCTGGAATTCTCGATCGACGCGTTCTACAGCAAAAGCCAGGTCGGCGACTATTGGGATTACCTCGGCTTCGAGTATGATTCCGAGCTGTGGGCCGTTCCCGCCGAATACGACAACTACATGGACGTCAATACCTTCGCGGCCGGTCATCGCCTGAACGTCTCGATCACGCCGGTCCAGTTATCGCTGAAGGTCGCTCCCTTCGGCCGCCGGGGAAAGATCATCCCCTATGTCGGCGGCGGGATCGGCGCGTACTTCTGGAACGTCGCGATGCAGGGGGATCTCATCGACTTCAACGAAGAATACGTCTACAAGTCTACCACCGGCTATGACCTGCCCGTCTATCCGATCTATGGGGTGGATGCCCGGGAAGGCGAGGACTTCGGCAAGGTCACCTTCGGTTATCATGTCCTGGGCGGGATCATGTTGTCCTTGGGCAATAAGCTGACCCTGGACATCGGGGCCAAGTACAACGTGGCCAAAGGAAAAATGACCGACGCGTTCGAGGGCTTCGACCGTTTCGACCTCGGCGGTTTTCAGTTCTCGGTGGGGCTGAATTACTGGTTCTGAAATAAAAAGGGACCACATACCGAATTTGGGAGAATTCGGTATGTGGTCCCTTTTTTCTATGCTCACCATTCTCAATAAAAAGGAGAGGGTGAGGATTTGACCCCGGTTGGGCAATCCTTTACAATCGTTGAAGCAGGAGTCGGACGATGAAGAAGAAAATCCTGATCGCGGTCCTGGGCCTGGCCTCCCTGGGAGCCTTCGGTTACGCCAACACCGCCTCGTTCAAATTGACCTACTTCGCTCCTCGCGCCCAGAACGGGCCGAATTGGCCCAACAGCCTCTGGACGGTCGAATTCGAGACGATGACCTACACCCGGTCGAGCTTCCAGGACACGTCGTTCAGCTTCGCTTACGAATTCTTTCTGACGAAGGAACTCAGCCTCGTCTTCAGCCTCGACACCTTCAGCAAGAGCAAGTCCGGCGCCTTTAAGGACTATCTCGCCTTCCAGCTGGGCAACCAAATCTGGGCGGTCTCGAATCAAAACGCCCCGTTTATGGACCAAAGCACGTTCTCCGCCATGCATCGTCTCAACATCTCGATCACCCCGATTCAGCTCGCGGTCAAGGTCGCTCCCCTCGGCCGGCGGACCAAGCTCATCCCTTATATCGGCGCGGGCGTCGGCCTCTACCTGTGGAGCGTCCGGCTGCAGGGCGATATCGTCTCGTCCGGCGAAGAATACATCTACGAAACGTTCACCGGCCTTCAGCTGCCGATCTACCCGGTCTATTCTACGGATGCCTACGAAGGCGAAGGCTTCGGCAAGATCAGCTTCGGCTATCACATTTTCGGAGGGGTGATGTTCCCCGTCGCTAATCGGATGACGGTCGAGATCGAGCTCAAACTCAACAACGCCAAGGGCAAGTTGAGCCAGGGATTCGAAGGTTTCGACCTTTTCGATATCGGCTCGTTTCAGCTCTCCCTGGGCGTCAACTACTGGTTCTAAAAAAAAGGGTACCCATACGGTATGCGTAGCTAGGGTGGTGTATCAGCAATGACTTTACTATGTTGTCATTCCGGACTTGATCCGGAATCCAGTTTAAAAAGGCCTGGATTCCCACCTACGTGGGAACGACGTCTGGATTCCCGCCTTCGCGGGAATGACGGTTACGGGAATGACGGTTCCAGGATTATTGTAAAGCCGTTATTGAGACGCACGCATACGGTATGTGGTCCCGGTTTTTTTAAAGCTTTTGAACGGCGACCTTGTCGCTCTTTTCCAGGGGGATCTTGAAATTTCCCCAGGGCGTGCCGATCTCGGCCTCACCCGAAAAACGGGCGGCCACGGGCGGTTGCTCCAGGCCGTCATAGACGATCTTGCCGGTTTCGAAAAAATCCAGAAGGAGGGGGATGTCGAACGTCTTTTCGCCGCGGCCGTCCAAGCCGGTTCCTTGGGCGATGGTTCCCTCGGCGACGTTCACCCCGACCAGGCTGAGCTTGTAGGTCACCCGATCGATCCGGCAGGCGAAGCCGTTCGGATTCCGAAGGACGGCCCGAAAAACGAGGTCGGCGCCGCCCACGGTCAGATTCTTCGCCACGATCGGCTGAATCCGGACCTCCAAGCCGCGGTAAATGGGGAAATCGGCCGATAAGGCGAGAGGGATCCTTTTTTCTTTTTTTCTTTCGTCCTGAAAGGTCAAGCCTCCGGTTAAAAGGCAGACCGCCTGGTCCTTCGGCTGGACGCCCGGCGCCGCTCGAAAGAGATATTCGTAGGTGATCTTGACCGGAAGGGCGACGAGAAGCCCGCTGCGGGGCTCGATCCGGAGGGGCTCGTCGAGCCCGACCCGGAGATCCAGAAATTCCGCCTGCTCGATGACGACCCGGTAGTCGTACCTGACGAGATAGAGGGGGGTCGACAGGGTATTGACCATCTCGACATGAAAGGCGAGGGTCAGCCCCTGGGGCGAGAGGTCGCTCACCTTCTTGTCCTTCAAGGACAGCTCGACCTCGAATTTCTGCCGGTCGGCGGAGGAGGCCGTCAGAACCGTCCAGGCCGCCAGGACCGCCGCCGTTAACGTCTTCTTCATTCCGGAGATCTTCTATTTATTTTGAATGAGAAAGTTTATACCAACGCCCCGCAAAGAACAAGCGATCTAAAATAAGAATTGCGCTCGGCCGGCTCAATTTTTATAATAAGATCGATCATGTCCACGCTCGAGACCGGATTCCGCGACAGAAAGCTCTTCGTCCGGTTGTTCGGGCGGGACGTCTACGCCGTGGGCGGCTTCGTCCGAGACCGTCTCCGCGGGATCCCGTCCGAGGACGTGGACATCCTCGTCACCCGGGTCCCGCTCGAAAAGATCATCGCCGGTCTCGAGCGACACGGCAAAGTGGACCTCGTCGGCAAGAGCTTTGGGATCGTCAAGTTCACCCTCCAAGGGAAAACCTACGATGTCGCCCTCCCCCGAACGGACCGGCCGAAAACGGACGGAGCGCGCGGGCACAAGGACATTCTCGTGTCCGCCGACCCGGACCTCCCCGTCGAGGCCGATCTCGAGCGCCGCGATTTCCGCTGCAACAGCATCGCCCTCCGCCTCGCCGACGGCCGGCTGGTCGACCCCTTCGGCGGCGTCAGAGATATCCGGGCCAAGCTCATCCGGGTCACGAATCCGAGGGCGTTCCCGGAGGACCCCCTCCGCGTTCTCCGGGCCGCCCGCTTCGCCTCGGTCCTCGGCTTCTCGGTGGACCCTTCGACCTACGAGCTTTCGAAAACGATCGATCTGACCCAGCTGAGCGTCGAACGCGTCAACGAAGAGCTGTTCAAGATCCTCCTGCTCTCCGAACGGCCGTCCCTGGGTCTCGAGGAGCTGTTCCGGCTGGGGGCCCTCCGCCAGCTCTTTGCCGAACTCTACGGGCTGACCCTCATCATCCAGGACTCGGTCTTCCATCCCGAAAAGGATGACTTCGGGCATCACACGGTCTGGCACCACACCAAGCTGGCCGTCGACCAGGCCCGCCGCCTGGCCATGGCCGCCAAGCTGGGGCCGCCGAGAACGCTGGCCCTGCTTCTGGCCGCTCTGTATCACGACGTCGGGAAAGCGGAGACGACCCGGTGGGAGTTCAAGCGGGGCCGGATGGTGATCACCAGCGCCGGCCATGACGGAGCCAGCGAACGGATCGCCAAGAAGATCTTCGGCCGGTTCAAGATCTTCTCTTGGAACGGATACCCCCTCCGGAAGACCGCCCTTCTCCTGATCAAGACCCACCACCGGGCCTCGGAGCTGTGGCAGAACCGGGAATCGGTCACTCGCAAAGCGTTCAACCGTTTGGCCGCGGACACGGACGGCGAGATCGAACTGGTGAACTATCTCGACGTCGCGGACCGAGCCGGACGGAGCGAACGGCCCGTCCGGGGGCTGGACCGTGAAGGCAAATGGCTGCTGGCCAAATTCAGGGAGATGCATGTCGACCGGGAGACGATCAAGCCCCTCATCCTGGGGCGGGACCTTCTCCGCTTGGGCGTGGCTCCAGGCCCGGGCATGGGCAAGATCCTGCGCGAGCTCTATAAACGGCAGCTGGACAACGAGTTCGAGACGAAGGCCCAGGGCTTGAAGATCGCCAAAAAACTGGCCGGAGGGGCGACGTGAACCGCATCCTGGTGGCCGGCGGCGCGGGTTATATCGGCTCGCATACCGTCAAGGAGCTTCGCCGACAGGGTTTCGAGGTCGTGGTCTTCGACAACCTTTCGACCGGCCGGCGCGAATTCGTCCGGGACGCGGAGCTCATCGTCGGGGACCTCGAGGACAGGAACGATGTTCTGAACCTCTTCCGGACGAAGGAGATCGACGCCGTCCTCCATTTCGCCTCGCTCATCCAGGTCGGCGAATCCTATATCCATCCGCGCGAATATTATACCCAGAACCTCTCTTCGAGCCTCAACCTTCTCGAGGCGATGCTCGAAGCCGGGGTCAAACGATTCATTTTTTCCTCGAGCGCGGCGGTTTACGGCATCCCCCGGCGGATCCCGATCCCTGAGGACCATCCGCTCGACCCTTTCAATCCCTACGGCCAGACGAAATTCTTCGTCGAACGGATCCTCCAGGACTACGACCGCGCTTATGGTCTCAAGTTCATCTCCCTCCGCTACTTCAACGCCGCGGGCGCCGATCCCGAGGGCCAGATGGGCGAATGCCACGACCCCGAGACCCATTTGATCCCCAATACTATGCTCACCGTCCTCGGGAAAAGAGAGCGGCTCGAGATCTACGGCACGGACTTCCCCACCCCGGACGGGACAGCCGTCCGGGATTACATTCATGTCACGGACCTGGCGGCCGCGCACGTCCTGGCCCTGCGGAGGCTGTTGACCACACCCCAAAGTGAATTCATCAACCTCGGAGCGAACAAGGGCTATTCGGTCAGAGAGGTCGTGGCCAAGGCCGAAGAGATCACGGGACACAAGATCCCGGTCCGGGAGCGGCCGCGGCGAGAGGGCGACGTGCCGGTCCTTCTGGCCTCCAAGGACAAGGCCGAGCGCCTGCTTGGATGGGAGCTCCGCCATTCCGACCTGGCGACCATCCTCAGAACCGCTTGGTGTTGGCACCGCAAGTTCTCGGGGTGATTTCGGCATTTGACTGGCCCCCCCCCGCGTGGTATAAATACCCTTTAAAAAAAATGAGGGTCGATTCGACGGGCCGGATTTTGGCGGGCGCGCTCCTAGTTCTCTTCCTCTGGAGCTGCACGGCCGCTCCCAAGCCGGCCGCCACTCCCGAGAAACCGACCGTTCAGCCGCAGTCCGAAGTCTCAACTCCTCCGGCAGCTCCGCCGCAGGACAAACCCAAGAAAAAGGCAGCCGAGGACAAGACCATCATCCCCCCGGAAGAAAAGAAATCCGTGGCCGAGGAAACGCTTCTTCAGGAGAAGGCGGAGGGCGCCCACAAAGACGAAGCGGCCGGCCTCCTCGAGGAAGCGCTCAACTATTATCAGGAAGCCAAGCTGGCCCGGGAAAAAGGTGATCTCGACGGAGCCCTCAAAGTCCTCGACGAAGCCAACCGTATCATCCTCAAGGTCAACCTCGCGGCCGACTCCCCTCTGCTCCAGGACAAGGATAATCTCCGGCTTCTCATCGCCCAGCGCATCATCGAGATCTACGCCGTGCGGCGCAACCCGGTCAACGGCAACGGCCACGCCATCCCTCTGGTCGAGAACAAGTACGTCAACGACGAGATCAAGCTGTTCACGGGCCTGGAACGGAAGGCTTTCGAAGAGGCTTACAAGCGCTCCGGCCTGTACAAGGACTGGATCCAGGAGGAGCTGCGGAAGGCCGGCGCGCCCGAGGAACTGGGCTGGCTGCCGATCGTCGAGAGCTGGTTCCAAGTGCGGGCGCTGTCCCGGGCCCGGGCCCTCGGCATGTGGCAGTTCATCGCCTCGTCCGGCTACCGCTACGGTCTCACCCGGGACAAGTACATCGACGAACGGATGGACCCCTACAAGGCGACCCGGGCCGCCATTAAATATCTGACCGAGCTCCACTCCTTCTTCGGCGAATGGACGACCGCCCTGGCCTCCTATAACTGCGGCGAGGGCGCCGTCCAGCGGGCCATCAGCAACCAGAACATCAATTACATGGACAATTTCTGGGACCTGTTCCAGCGGCTCCCTTTCGAGACGGCCCGCTTCGTTCCCCGGTTCATCGCCGCCGTTCTGATCATCAAGAACCCCGGGAAATATGGGATGACCCTGCCCGAGCCATATCCCTCACTCAAGTTCGAAACGGTCAAGATCAACTATCCGGCCAAGCTGACCGCCTTGGCCAAAGCGCTCGGCTTGGAGGCCTCGGAGCTGACCTATCTGAACCCCGAGTTGAGACAGGACTCCACCCCGGACCGCGAGTACGACCTGAAGGTCCCGGTGGGCTTCGCCGAGAAGACGGCCCAGGTCATCTCCAGCGTGCCTAAATATGTTCCCCCCGAATACGACTCCTATGTCGTCCGAATCGGCGACACCCTGTCCCAAATAGCGGCCCGGACCGGCACCTCGGTCCAGGCCATCATCCGGCTGAACGGGCTGCGAAGCAACTATTTGATCTACCCGGGGCAGAAACTGCAGATCCCGAAACGCGGCTGACATCGCAAAGGGGAACACCGTATGGTGTCCCTGATTTATTTCCCTGATTTATTTAATTTCGAAGTCGTTGGACCCGATCAATCGTCCGTCCATGAAAACCACGACCGCCCATAGGCCGTTCGGTTTGTCGTCCGAGACGACGATCACATCCCAGGCGATATAGCGTTCGAAAACCTTACCCGCTTCGCCGATATCGATCGGGTCCGTCGTTCGATAAAGCTGCCGGGAGGGGTCGTACCACTTCCAGGAGAGCGTGTGCACGCCGCGGAGTTCGCCGAAGCCGAGGAAAGCATAGACGTTGGGATCGGTTCCCTTATCGAATCGCCTCTTTTCGCCGGCGGGCTTGGCCCAGCCGTCTTTCTGGTCCAAGCCCGCGCTGAAAACGATCCGGTCGAAGACCACGGCTGGTCCTTCGAGCGCCGTCGGCACGAACCGGACGCAGGCCGCGGCAAGGAAGCAAATCAAGATAATACAGATGCCGGCAAAATAGGCTGCCGAGGCGGAATTTTTCATAACCGTTCTTATTTTCTCATAAAATGGATTGAAATAAGAGAAGACCCGGGAGCGGCCGAAGCGACCATGCGGGGATCTCGCCGCTGCATTTCTCCCCTTCCCACCGAAAGATTGATTATATTCCGAAGACGCGATAACACCTTTTCTTATTAGTATCACCTCCCCTTCCCCTCCTGAAAGCCAGGAGGGGCCCCGAAACATGTACGCGTCTTCGGCCGTGGTGCGGAGGGGGGGCCCATCGGCAGGGCCGATGGGGGGAACCGACGGGACTGGTTCCCCAGGGAGCCGTGGGCCACCCTGTCGTCGCGTCGGCAATCGTTTTAGCAGCCGAGAAGGGCGGCGAGGAAACGGCGTTAAAAACCCGAGTCGGGAGTAAGGCCGTTTCCGGATCTTCTCCCCTTTAAGCCTTTTTGGCCTTTTTATCCTTGTCTTTCTTCTTCTTTTCTTTCTTCTTGAACTCGGAGCCGATGAGCTCGAGCAGGGCCATCTGCGAGCCGTCGCCGACGCGGAGCCCGGTCTTCACGATCCGCGTATATCCGCCCGGCCGCTCGGAGAAGCGAGGGCCGATCTCGGCGAACAGCTTGGTGACAGCCGATTCCTTGGTCAGCACCGCCAGCGCCTGGCGCCGCGTGTGGAGGGTGTTCTTCTTGGCCAGCGTGATCATTTTCTCGGCCAGCGGCCGGGTTTCCTTGGCCTTGGCCAGCGTCGTCTGGATCCGTTCCTTTTCGATGAACGACGTGACGAGGTTGCGCAGGAGCGCCTGCCGATGGGCCGTCGTCCGCCTCAGTTTTCTGCCTTTGACGAGGTGCCTCATTCATCCTTCTCCTTGTCGGGTTCGGTCTTCGTCTCGCCCTTGACCCGATCGATCAGTTTGGGATGGAGGTCGAGATTGAGACCCAGGCCCAGGTTCGACAGGGTCTCCTTGATCTCGCCCAGGGACTTGCGGCCGAAATTCTTGGTCTTGAGGAGCTCCTCCTCGGTCTTCTGGACGAGCTCGAAGATCTTCTCGATGCCCGCCGAGCGGAGGCAATTGTTGGACCGGACGGACAGCTCCAGGTGCTCGATCGGCTTGGAGAGGATGTCGATCTGAGGCATGTAGGGGATCTCGCGTTTCGTCGTGGCCTGCTCTTTCTCCAGGGGCTCGTCGACGATGTTCATGAAGATGATCAGGTGGTCCCGCAGGATCTTGGCCGCCTGGGCCATGGCCTCGATGGGCGGGACGGCACCCGTCGTCCAGAGCTCCAGCGTCAGGCTTTCGTAATCGATGCGCTTGCCGACGCGGGCCGGCTCGACGCGGTAGTTGACCTTCTTGATCGGCGAATGGGAGGAGTCGAGAGGGATGAAGTCGATGCTGCGCTTGTCGTCGAAGTTCTCGTCGGCCGTGATGTAGCCGCGGCCGTTCTGGACGATCATCTCGATATCGAGCTTGCCGTCCTTGTCGAGCGAAGCGATGGGAATGTCCTTGTCCAGGATCTCGATGTCGGCGTCGTGGACGATATCGGAGGCCTTGGCCGAGGCCGGCCCTTCCTTTTTCAGGGTCATGGTCTTGGGTTGGCTTCCGTTGAGCTTGAGGGGGATGCTTTTCAGGTTCAGGATGATGTCGGTCACGTCGTCGACGATGCCGGGGAGGGTGGAGAACTCGTGGAGCACGCCCTCGATCCGGACGGCCGTGATCGCCGCTCCCTTGATCGACGACAGCAGGATCCGCCGCAGGGCGTTGCCCACGGTGACGGCGAAGCCCCGCTCGAACGGTTGGGCGGTGAACCGTCCGTAGGTGCGGGTCAGCGTCTCATAATCGCATTCGAGGTACTTGGGCCTCTGAAATCCTATCTCGGTCATGGTTCCTCCTTTTGAGGATGCATAAATTTATGAAAAGCCGTTACTTGGAATACAACTCGACGACCATGTGCTCTTCGACGGGGATCTGGATGTCCGCGCGCGTCGGCAGGGACACGATCCGCGTCGTCCCGCTGGTCCAGTCCACTTCCATCCAGCCCGGCAGGGCTTTGTTCTTGTGGGCCTCGAGAAGCGCTTTGACGTCCTCGGTCTTGGCCGAGCGTTCGCGGAACGTGATCGCGTCGCCGGGTTTGACTTGGAACGAGGGCACGGTGACCCGCGTCTCGTTGACGAGGAAATGCCCGTGGTTGATGAGCTGCCGGCCGTGGGCCCGGGAATGGGCGAAACCGGACAGGAAAACGACGTTGTCCAGCCGCCGTTCGAGCATGGCCAACAGCGTCTCGCCGGTGATGCCCTTCTGCCGCTCCGCCCTCTGAAAGAAGATGTGGAACTGCTTCTCGGACATCCCGTAATACCGTTTCAGCTTCTGCTTCTCCCGAAGCTGGATCCCGTAGCCCAGGATCCGTCTCCGGCTCCGTCCGTGCTGGCCCGGCGGGTAGGCCCGGCGCTCGATGGGACATTTATCGGTCAGACATTTGTTGCCTTTGAGAAAGAGCTTGCTCTTCTCGACCCGGCACAGGCGGCAGATGGGTTCTCGATAGCGCGACATCATTCACTCCTTAGACCCGGCGGCGCCGGCAGACGCGGCACCCGTTGTGGGGCATGGGCGTCACGTCTTTGATGGATTTGATCTCGAGGCCGGCCGATTGAAGGGCCCGGATGGCCGATTCCCGGCCGGCGCCGGGTCCCTTGATCCGGACGTCCAGGTACCGCACGCCGTAGTCCCGGGCCCGGTTGGAGGCCTCTTTCCCCGCCAGCTGGGCGGCGAAGGGTGTGCCTTTCCGGGCTCCCTTGAACCCGGCCGTGCCGGCGCTCGTCCAGCAGACCGTCGCGCCCTGGTGGTCCGTTATGGTGATGATGGTGTTGTTGAACGTCGACTGGATGTGGGCAATACCATACCCGATCTCTTTCCTGACCTTTTTCTTCGATTTGACCTTGGTCTTGGGTTTTGCTGTGGCCATGGAACGCTCCCTTCGTTATGTCGCCTTGATCTTCTTGATCGTGTGCCCGCGCGGCCCTTTCCGCGTCCGGGCGTTGGTCTTCGTCCGCTGGCCCCGCACCGGCAGTTTCCGTTTGTGGCGGAGGCCGCGGTAGCAGCCGATGTCGATCAGCCGCTTGATGTTCATGCTGATTTCTTTGCGCAGATCGCCTTCGATCTTTTCCCTTTTCTCGATGATCTGCCGGATCTTGTTGATCTCGTCCTCGGTCAGGGCTTTGACCTTCTTGTTCCGGTCGATCTTGGCCTCTTCGAGGATCCTGACCGACTTGGCCCGGCCGATGCCGAAGATATACGTCAGCCCGATCTCGATCCGCTTGTCCAGGGGAAGAGTGATGCCTGCGATTCGTGCCATGTTGACCTCGTTTACCCTTGTTTTTGTTTATGCTTTGGATTGGAACAGATCACGCGGACAATCCCCTTGCGTCTGATGATCTTGCAGTTCCTGCAGATCTTCTTGACCGATGCTCTCACTTTCATGCGCGTCGTCCTTTATTTGAATCGATACGTGATCCTGCCCTTGGTCAGGTCGTAAGGCGAAATCTCGACCAGGACCTTGTCGCCGGGCAGGATCCGGATAAAATGCTTTCTCATCTTGCCCGAAATGTGAGCGAGGATCCGGTGCTTGTTGGCCAGTTCCACGCGGAACATGGCGTTCGGCAATGTCTCCAGGACCGTGCCTTCGGCCTCGAAGATATCCTCTTTAGGCATACGGCTGCTCCTTCAGATCCTGGCCGCGGGACGCCTCGCCCTCGTCGGCGCTCAGGATCTCCAGGCCGCGGTCGGTCAGGGCCACGGTCTGTTCGTAATGGGCGGCCAGATTGCGGTCCTTGGTGATGGCCGTCCAGCCGTCCATCAGGACCTCCACCTCCCAGTCCCCCGCCGCGATCATCGGCTCAACGGCTAGGACCAGGCCCCGCCGGATCTTCGGACCGCGCCCCGGGAACCCGAAATTGGGGACCTGGGGCTCCTCGTGGAGGGCGTGGCCGATGCCGTGGCCGACGAACGAGCGGATCACGGAAAAGCCCTGGGCCTCCACGCAGTCCTGGACGGCCGCCGAGATGTCCGAGATCCGGTTCCCTTCGACCATCTTCTCCAGCCCTTTTTCCAGGGACCGTTCAGCCGTCTGGATCAGCTTGCGGGCGAGCGGAGAGACCTGGCCGACCGGGAAGGTCCGGGCCGCGTCCCCGTAAAACCCGTCGTAGAGAACGCCGAAATCGAGGCTGACGATGTCCCCCTCTCTCAGCGTCCGCGGGGAGGGGATGCCGTGGATGATCTCCTCGTTGATCGAGATGCAGAGCGAGGCCGGATAACCGCGGTAGCCCTTGAAGGCGGGCTTCGCCCCGAGCTCTCGCGTTCTCCGCTCGGCGTACGCGTCCAAGTCGGAGGTCCGGGCCCCGGGCTTGATCATGGGCCGAAGCTCGCTCAGGATCCGAGCGACGATCCGGGAGCTTTCCCGCATCTTCCGGATCTCGGCGTCGGTTTTATAGACGATCATGCCCGCACCCATTTCCGCCCGGACATCCCGATCTCTCCGTCCAGGACGCGGACGATCCTCTGAAAGATCTCCTCGATCGTCCCCCCGCCGTCCACGGTCCTGTACGATCCGCGTCGGAGATAATGGTCTTTCAAGCGTTCGGTCTGCTCGTGATAGACGCGGATCCGCTCCCGGATCACCTCGGGCGTATCGTCCGGGCGCTGGACGAGCGGCCCCTGGCAGAGGTCGCAGCGTCCTTCGAGGCGGGGCGGTTGGACGGCGAGGTTGTAGACGGCCTGGCAGGAGGAACAGATCCGCCGGCCGGATAGGCGGTCGATCAGGACCTCGGCCGGCACCTCGATCCCGATGACGACCTCGGGACGCTCTCCGTCCAGAGAGGCCAAGGCTTCGGCCTGGACGATCGTCCGGGGAAAACCGTCCAGGATATAGCCGCCGCGGCAATCGGGGTCCGCCAGGCGCTCGCGGACGAGCCCGATGACGATCTCGTCGCTGACGAGCCGTCCTTCCTTCATCACGGCCTCGGCTTGTCGGCCGAGGGGGGTCCTCTTCTGGACCGCCGTCCGCAGCAGGTCGCCCGTGGAGATCCGGGGGAAGCCGGTGCGCTTCGCCATCAGCTCTCCCTGGGTGCCTTTGCCGCTGCCCGGCGCGCCGAAGAGGACAATCCTCATCCGCGCCTCCCTTTGATCCGGCCGCGCCGCATGAATCCGTCGTAATGGCGCATGACGAGCTGCGCTTCGATCTGCTGGAGCGTGTCCATGGCCACGCCGACGACGATCAGGATCGACGTCCCGCCGAAGTAGAAATCGACCTGGAGGCCCTGGGTGACGAACTTGGGCAGATTGGTGTCGAGGAAATTACCGATGAAGGGGATGGACTGGACCTTGAATCCGGTCATCAGGAATTCGGGGAGCACGGCCAGCAGGGCCAGATAAACGGCGCCGACGAGCGTGATCCTCGAGAGGATGGTGTCGATGTAATCCGAGGTGTTCTTGCCCGGACGGATGCCGGGGATGAATCCGCCGTATTTGCGGAGGTTGTCCGCGACGTCGGTCGGATTGAAGATGATCGAAACGTAGAAGTACGTGAAGAAGATGATGGACGCGACATAGAGAAGGTTGTAGAGGGGCATCCCGAGCTGGAACTGCTTGGCGATGGTCTGGAAGACCGGGAACTTGATCATCTGGGCGATCGTGCCGGGGATGGTGATGATCGACGCGGCAAAGATGATGGGGATGACGCCGCCCGTGTTGACCCTCAGGGGAAGGTGGGTACTCTGGCCGCCGTAGACCTTCCGGCCGACGACCCGCTTGGCGTAGGACACGGGGATGCGCCGCTGTCCCCGCTCGACGAAGACGATGAAGGCGATGACGACGACCATCATCACGGCGATGACGATGATCTTGATCGGGTCCCAGCTCCCCGACTTGAGCCCCGACAGGACGCTCTGCAGCCCGGCCGGGAAGCGGGCGACGATGCCGGCGAAGATGATGAGCGAGATGCCGTTCCCGATCCCCCGCTCGGAGATCTGTTCGCCCAGCCACATGACGAAGACCGTGCCCGTGGTCAGAGTCAGGACGGTCAGGAGCTGGTAGGGCAGGCCGGGGTTGGGGACGATGGGCGCGCCGCCCGGGCTGGTCAGCTTCTGGAGCAGGAAGGCGATGGCCCAGGCCTGGATGACGCAGATGCCGATCGTTCCGTAGCGGGTGTACTGGGTGATCTTCTTCCGGCCGAGCTCGCCTTCCTTGGCCAGCCGCTCCAGGTAGGGCCAGACGACCTGGAGGAGTTGGAGGATGATCGAGGCGCTGATATAGGGCATGATCCCCAGGGCGAAAATGGTCATCCGCGACATGTATTTGCCGGAGAACATGTCGATGAAACCGAGGATGTTCCCTTTCTGGGCCTGCCAGAACTCGGCCAGGGCCTCGGACGAGATCCCGGGATTCGGGATCTGGCCGCCGGCGCGATAAACGGCCAGCAGGGCCAGGGTGAAGATCACCCGTTTCCTGAGCTCAGGGATGCTGAAGATGTTGCGGATGCTGTCTAGCATGGTCACTTTCCGATGAGGACGGCTTTTCCGCCGGCCATTTCGATCTTCTCCTGGGCGGCCTGAGAGAACTTATGGGCGTGAACGGTCATGGACGACGCCACCGTCCCGCGGCCGAGGATCTTGACGCGCTCGGATTCCTTTTTAATGAGCCCGGCCGCGACCATATCCTTCAGGGTGACCTCGGACTTGGCCACCCTGGCCAGCCCGTCCAGGTTCACTTCCGCGTATTCCGTCCGGAAGATATTGTTGAAGCCGCGCTTGGGGACCCGGCGGTGGAGGGGCATCTGGCCGCCTTCGAAGCCCCAGGTGCGGGTGAAGCCGGCACCTTGGAGCTGACCCTTATGGCCCTTTCCCGACGTCTTCTGACGTCCGGAGCCGGGGCCGCGGCCGACCCGGAGCCGGTCCTTGCGGGAGCCTTTTGCGGGATGCAGATTACTGAGGTTCATTTGTTCTCCAAGACCTCCACTTTGACGAGGTGCGGGATCTTCCGGACCATGCCCCGGATCTCGGGACAGTCCTTGCGGACGACCGAGGCGTTCGGCTTTCTCAAGCCCAGGCCCCAGGCGACCCGGCGCTGGGTCTCGGGATAGCCGATGAGGCTGCGGACGAGCGTGATCTTCAGTTCGGCTTGAGGTATTTTCACTGCCATATCCCCTCCTTCGATTTCCCCCGGTTCTTGGATACGGTAGAGGGATCCTTCAGTCTCTTCAGGGCGTCCAGCGTGGCATGGGCGACGCTGATCGGATTGTTGCTGCGGAGCGATTTGGTCAGAATGTCCTTGATCCCCGCCAGCTCCAGGATGACCCGGACCGCCCCGCCGGCGATGACGCCCGTCCCTTTGGAGGCCGGCCGCAGGACGACCGCGCCGGCGTCGGCCTCGCCGCGGACATAATGAGGGATCGTCGTCTCGGCCAGGTTGATCCGGATGAGATGCTTCTTGGCGTCCTCCACGGCCTTGGCGATGGCCGCGGGCACTTCCCGGGCCTTGCCCTTGCCGACCCCGACCAGCCCGCGCTCGTTGCCGACGGCGACCAGGGCGGCGAAACTCAGGTTCTTCCCGCCCTTGACGACCTTGGACACGCGGCGGATATTGATGACCTGGTCCTTGAGTTCGAGAAGCTCGTCCTCCTGAGCCCGGAGCTGTTCCGTTCCCGCGACCTTGATGTTGTTGTCTTGCACGTTGTCTCCTCTGGGACTAAAAAACCAGTCCGCCCTTGCGCATGGCCTCGGCCAGCGCCTTGATCCGGCCGTGATAGGGATAGATCCCCCGGTCGAACACGACCTTCTCGATGTTCCTCTCTTTGAGCCGCTGGGCCATGATCTCGCCCAGCTTCTCGCAGCTCTGGATGTTCTTGAAGTTCTTGTGGTTGTCTTTGAACCCCTTCTCGAGCGTGCAGGCCGAGGCGAGGATATGGCCGTTGTCGTCGTTCACGGCCTGGGTGTAGATATAGCGGTTGCTCTTGAAGACGTAGATCCGCGGCCGCTCGGCGGTTCCCCGGATGGTCTTCCGGATCCTCCGCCGGATCCGAATCTTGGTTGCCTCTTTGCTCTTCACTTTGTCTTTAAGCACCGGTGACCCCCGCTTTCCGTTCTTTCTTGATCAATCGTTCGCCGACGTAGCGAATGCCCTTCAGTTTGTACGGGTCGGGCTTGCGGAAGCGCTTGATCTCGTCCGCCACGTTTCCCACCCTCTGCTTGTCGATGCCCCGGACGGTGAGGAGCGTCGGCTTTTCGACGACGATCTCGATGTCCTTGGGAACCTCGAAGACGACGGGTCTTGCGTAGCCCAAGGCCAGTTCCAGCCTGTCCTTCTCGAGCTTGGCCTTGTAGCCGACGCCGACGATCTCGAGCTGCTTGGAGAAACCCTGCGAGACGCCGAGAACGGCATTTTGGGCCAGCGCCCGGCACAGGCCATGGAGGGCCCTGTGCTCTTTGGCGTCATCGACCCGCGACAGCGTCAGGTGATTCCCTTCGGCCTTGGCCGAGATCCCCTCATAGAGGGGGGTCCTCAGCTTCCCTTTCCGGCCTTCGAAATCGAGCCCGCCGGGCCCGATCGAGACCTTGACCCCGTCGGGGAGTACGATCGGCCGTTTTCCTATTCTTGACATGGTTCGACCCTTTCTCTCAATGACCTCACCAGACGAAGCACAAGACCTCGCCGCCGACGCGCTGGTCCTCGCATGTCCGGCCCGTGGCCATGCCCTTCGATGTGGAGATGATGGCGATCCCCAGCCCGTCGAGGACCTTGGGGATCAAATCCTTCGTGCAGTAGATGCGGCAGCCGGGCTTGCTCACGCGGCGCAGGCCGGTGATGACGCTCTGGTTGGCCTCCGTGTATTTCAAGTTGATATTCAAGATCCCTTGTTTGTCGGCATCGACGACCTTGAAGTTCTTGATATACCCTTCCTCCTTGAGGATCTTGGCGATCTCCACCTTCAGTTTCGAGGTGGGCATGCTGACGTCCTTGCGCTTGATCAGGGCGGCGTTCCGCATCCGGGTTAGCATATCCGCAATGGGATCTGTGACGCTCATTGTGTCATCCTTTCCCGCGATTTACCACGACGCTTTGACGATGCCGGGGATCTCGCCCTTGAGGGCGAGTTCCCGGAAGCAGAGGCGGCACATGTCGAATTTCCGGTAGTAGGCCCGGGACCGGCCGCAGATCCGGCAGCGGCGCCGGGTCCGGATCACGTATTTAGGTTTTTTAAGGTACTTGGCGTAAGCCGACGTCGTCGACATGGTGTCCTTCCTTTTCTCACGCTTCCCGGAACGGCATGCCCAGGCCCTTGAGGAGGGCATACGCTTCCTTGTCATTGCGCGCCGAGGTGACGATGGTGATGTTCATCCCCCGGGGCTTCTCCACCTTGGTGTAGTCGATCTCCGGAAAAACGAGCTGGTCCCGGAGGCCCAGCGTATAGTTGCCGCGGCCGTCGAAGGCCTTGGGCGACACGCCCCGGAAGTCGCGGACGCGCGGGAGAACGATATTGACCAGGCGGTCGTAGAACTCGTACATCCGCCGGCCGCGCAACGTCACGTAGCAGGCGATGGCCACGCCCTTCCTCAGCTTGAAGGCCGCAATGGACTTCTTGGCCCGGCTGACAACCGGCGCCTGGCCGGTGACCAGGCTCAGCTCGGCTTTGGCCGTGTCCAGGAGCTTGGCGTTCTGGATCGCCTCGCCGACGCCGACGTTGAGGGTGATCTTCTCCAGGCGCGGCACGGCCATGACGTTCTCGATTCCGAACTCCTTCTGGAGGGCCGGGAGAACCTCGGTCTTGTACTTGTCGATTAGACGGCTCATCGGTCGTTCCTCACTTCTGCTTCTCGAGACTGTTGTCGCATTTCGGACAGATCCGCGTCCGGCTGCCGTCGTCGTGACGCGTCGTCCGAACCCGGACGCCCTGGCCGCACTCCTCGCAGTAGAGCATGAGCCGGGAGATCGGGATGGGCGCTTCCTTCTCCATGATCCCGCCCTGCTTGTTCTTGCTCCGGTCGGGCTTGATGAATTCCTTGACGAAATTGATCCGCTCGACGATGGCCCGGCCCTTGTCCGGGTACACGACCAGGACCTTTCCACTCTTGCCCTTGTCCTTGCCCTGCCTGACGATGACGATGTCGTTCTTCCGGATCGAGAGCGCGCTCATCACAGCACCTCCGGGGCGAGGGAGACGATCTTCATGAACTTCTTTTCCCGCAGCTCCCGTCCGACGGGGCCGAAGACGCGGGTCCCGACGGGCTCGCCGGCCTTGTCGATGATGACGGCCGCGTTGTCGTCGAAACGGATGTACGATCCGTCCTTGCGCCGGACCTCCTTCCGCGTCCGGACGACCACGGCCCGGATCACTTTGCCCTTGGGGATCTTGCTCTCGGGATCCGCTTCCCGAACGTTGGCCGAAATGATATCGCCGATGGAGCAGACGAGACCCACGCCGCCCCCGAGGGGGGTGATGGCGCGGATCCGCCGGGCCCCGGAATTGTCGGCAACCCTGAGGACCGTGTACTGTTGAATCATGGCTTCGCTTTCCCGCTCTCGCCCTCGATCTCCTGGGCGGCCGCCAGGCCCACGATCTCGACGACCCGCCAGCGTTTCAGCTTGCTGATGGGGCGGGTTTCGATGATCCGCACGACGTCGCCGAGCTTGCACTTCTCATACTCGTCGTGGGCGAGGAATGTTCTCTGTTTTTTGATGATCTTCTTATACAAAGGATGGCGGACCTGTCGTTCCACTTTGACCGTGACGGTTTTCTTCATCTTCTTGCCGATGACCGTCCCGATCTTCGTCGTTTTCCGTTGCATCGCTGTGTTGTCCATGCGCGTGTCCGTCCTTTAGGCCTTGGCCTTCGACCGCATTTCGGTGAGGAGCGTCTCGATCTTGGCGATGTCCTTCCGGATGGTCTGGAGCTTGGCCGCGTTCTCGAGCTGCCCCAGCTCGTGCTGGAAGCGCAGCTTGAACAGCTGGTCCTTGAGCTCCACCTTTTTCCGGACCAATTCGTCCTCGGCGAGTTCTCTCAATTCGTTGGCTTTCATCGGAGCTCCCTATATTCCCTGGATATGAACCGGGTCTTGACGGGAAGCTTGTGGGACGCCAGCCGCATGGCCTCCTTGGCCACGTCCTCGGTGACGCCCTCGAGCTCGAAGAGGACGCGCCCCGGCCGGATGACATCGACCCAGAATTCCGGGTCGCCCTTGCCCTTGCCCATGCGGACCTCGGTCGGTTTCTTGGTCACGGGCTTCCAGGGGAAGGCCCGCAGCCACAGCTTCCCCCGCCGCTTGATGAAGCGGGTGATCGTGATGCGGCCGGCCTCGAGCTGCCGGGCCGTCAGCCAGCCGGGCTCCAGCGCCTGCAGTCCGAACTCGCCGAACGACAGGGTGTTCCCGCGCTGGGCCTGCCCCCGCATCCGTCCGCGGTGGCTCTTGCGGAACTTGACTTTCTTCGGCATCAACATGGTTAAATCTCCTCAACCTCCGCCGTCTGCGATGTCATCTTGGGCTTCTCCACGATGCCCCTATAGATCCAGACCTTGATGCCGATCTGGCCGTAGGTCGTGAAGGCCTCGGTGAAGCCGTAATCGATGTCGGCCTTCAGGGTCTGCAGCGGAAGCTGGCCGCGCAGATACCACTCCGAACGGGCGATCTCCACGCCGCCGAGCCGGCCCGAGCACATGACCTTGATCCCCTTGGCGCCCATCTTGAGCGCCAGTTCGACCGCCTTGCGCATGGCTCGCCGGTAGGCGATGCGCTTCTCGAGCTGGACGCCGATGCCCTCGCCCACAAGCAGCGCGTCGAGCTCGGGCTTGTTCACCTCGCGGATGTCCACGTAGACCTCGCGCTTGGCGATCTTCTCCAGAAGGGACTTCAGGCTCTCGATCTCCTTGCCGCCGCGGCCGATGATGATCCCCGGGCGGGCGGTATGGATGATGGCCCGGATCTTCGGGCCGATGCGTTCGATGGCCACCTCGGAGATGCCGGCGTGGTGATACTTGTCCTTGATCGCCTTCTTTATCTCCAGGTCTTCATGGATCAGCCGGCTGTATTCCGGTCCCTTGGCGAACCAGCGAGAGCTCCACTGTTTGTTGAATCCCAGTCGGAAACCGTGCGGATGTGTCTTCTGTCCCACCGTCTATCTCCCTTTTTTCTCATCGAGATAAATATGGACGTGGCTCGTCCGTTTCAGGATCCGGAACGCCCGTCCCATGGGGGCGGGGCGGATCCGTTTCCAGGACGGGCCCTCGTCGACATGGATCTTGGCCACGAAGAGGGTGTCGACGTCGACGTTCGGGACCTTCTGCTGGGCGTTGGCGACCGCCGATCGGAGCGTCTTTTCGACGATCAGGCTCGCCTTCTTCTTCTCGGAAAAGCGGAGGATCGTCAAGGCCTCTCCCACGAGCCGGTCGCGGATGAGGTCCACGACCAGACGGCACTTTTGGGCGGAGACGCGGACATGCCGCGTGACCGCGTGCGAGACGAATTGTTGCGTGTCCATGTTACTTCGCCACCTTCACCGCTTTGGCCGCCTTGGAGGTATGTCCCCGGAAGGTCCGGGTCGGGGAGAACTCACCCAGCCGATGACCGACCATGTTCTCCGTGATGAAGACCGGGATGAACTTCCGGCCGTTGTGGACGGCGATGGTCAGGCCCACCATCTCGGGGAGGATCATCGAGCGCCGGGACCAGGTCTTGATCACCTTGCGCTTTTCGCCCTGCCTCTCGAGGGCCTTGATCTTCTCCACCAGGTGGGTATCGACGAATGGACCTTTGCTCAAAGACCTGCCCATCTTACTTACTCCTTCTTCTGACGATGAATACCCGCGTCCGCTTGTTCGAGCGGGTCTTAAAGCCCTTCGTCGGGATGCCTTCGGGGCTCACCGGATGGCGGCCGCCCTTGGACCGGCCTTCGCCGCCGCCGTGGGGATGGTCGACCGGGTTCATGGCCGTGCCCCGGACATGGGGGCGCCGCCCTTTCCAGCGCGTCCGGCCGGCCTTGCCGACCGAGATGTTCTGGTGGTCGAGGTTGCCCACCTGACCGATCGTCGCCCGGCAGTCCATGTGGATCTTCCGGATCTCGGACGACGGCAGGCGGACCTGGGCGAACGCGCCTTCCTTGGCCAGGATCTGGGCCCCGGCGCCGGCCGTCCGGACGATCTGGCCGCCCTTGTTCTTGAGGAGCTCGATGTTGTGGATCACCGTGCCGAGGGGAATGTGGCGGAGGAGCGTGGCGTTGCCGGGGACGATGTCGACGACCTTGTCCGAAGAGACGATCGTCTGGCCGACCTTCAGATCCATGGGGGCCAGGATGTAGCGCCGTTCCCCGTCCCGGTACCTGATCAAAGAGATGAAGGAGGACCGGTTGGGATCGTACTCCAGGGTTTCGACGACTCCCGGGATCTCCAGTTTGTCGCGCCGGAAATCGATCGTCCGGTACATCTTCTTGTGCCCGCCGCCCCGGTGGCGCGTGGAGAGATGTCCCTTGTTGTTGCGCCCTCCGGACTTGGGGAGAAAGGACAGAAGCGGCTTGTGGGGTTTGTCCCCCGTCAGCTCTTCGTACGTCAATCCCGTCCGGTGCCGGAGGCCCGCCGTGCGTGGTCTGTAGGATTTGATGCCCATCTTAAACCGCCTCGAAATATTCGATCATTTTTTCGCCCTCTTTGAGCCGGACGAGGGCCTTCTTCCAGGTCTTGGTCATGCCGGCGCTGCGGCCGACCCGCCGCTCCTTGCCGTGCTTGATCTGCGTCCGGACGGAGTCGACCTTGACTTTGAAGAGATGCTCGACCGCCTTCTTGATCTCGCTCTTGTTGGCGTGGAGGGCGACTTCAAAGCAGACTTCCCTGTTCTTGTCTTTGAGCACCGTGCTTTTTTCGGTGATCACGGGCCTGAGGATGATCTGGTAGGGGTCCTTGCTCACTTCAGTTTCTCCATCAAAGAGGTGAAGGCCTGCCGGCTGAGGACAAGCCATTTAAAGGCCAGGACGTCATGGGTGTTGACCAGTTTCCAATCGACGGCCTTGACCCGGGGGACGTTCCGCAGGGAGACGAACAGCCCGGCGTTGTCCTTCCCGTCGACGACCAGAGCGGAATCGACGTTCAAGGCCGTCAGCAGGCCGGCCGCTTCCTTGGTCTTGGCCGCCTGAAGCTTCAAGTCGTCCAGGATGAGAAGCCGCTTCTCGGCGTGCTTGGCCGCGAGGGCCGACCGCAGGGCGTTCTTCTTGGCCTCTTTCGGAAGCTCGTAGCCGTAATCCTTCGGACGGGGTCCGAAGGTTGTGCCGCCGTGCCGCCAGAGGGGCGACCGGGTCGCGCCGGCGCGGGCCCGGCCCGTGCCCTTCTGCCGCCAGGGCTTGCGGTTGCTGCCGCTCACCTCGGCCCGGGTCTTGGTCGTGGCCGTGCCCCGACGCTGGTTGGTCATAAAATTGACGGCCGCTTCATAAAGGAGATGCGTCTTGACCGGACGGCCGAAGATGGCCTCCGGGAGTTCGATCTCCGCTTTCACCTTTCCGCTCTTGTCGAGCACTTGGGCTTTTTGCATGATCAACTCTTCTTCGCTTTATGGATGAGGACATAGCCCCCGTTGGGCCCGGGGACGGCGCCCCTCAGGACGAGGAGGTTGTGGTCTTTCTCCACCTGGAACACGACGAGGTTCCGCGCCGTGACCCGCTCGTGGCCCATATGACCGCCCATCCGCAGACCGCGTACGACGCGCGACGGATAAGAGGACGCCCCGATGGATCCGGGCGCCCGATGGAACATGGAGCCGTGCGATTCCCCGCCGCCGCGGAAATGGTGGCGCTTGACGACGCCGGCGAAGCCCTTGCCCTTGCTCGTTCCCATGACGTGGACCTTTTCGCCGACCTTGAAGATGTCGACGAAGAACTGGTCGCCTTCTTTGACCTCGCCGGAATCCTCGAGGCGGAACTCCCGCAGCACCGGGGTCAAAGGCGAGCCGGACTTTTTGAAATGACCGAGCTGAGCCTTCGACTGGGTCTTGACGGCCCGGCCTTCGACGAAGCCGACCTGAAGGGCCCGGTAGCCGTCCTTGTCCTTGGACTTTATCTGGATGATGGTGCAGGGGCCGGCCTGGATGACCGTGAGAGGAACGGCGTTCCCCTCCTCGTCGAAACCCTGCGTCATGCCGATCTTTTTTCCGATGAGACCCTCAAGCATGATTTATTCTCCCGCGCCGAAAGCCTGAATCTCGACGTCGATGCCGGCGGGCAAATCGAGTTTCTGGAGCTCTTCGATCGTCTCGTTGTTGTATTCGCTGATGTCGATGACGCGCTTGTGGACGCGCATCTCGAAGTGTTCCCGGGATTTCTTGTCCACGTGAGGGGAACGAAGAACGCAGAAACGGTGGATCCGCGTCGGCAGGGGGATCGGGCCGGCGATGCTGGCCCCCGTCCTCTTGGCCTTCACGACGATGTCCTTCACGGACTGGTCGAGCAGCCGGTGGTCAAACGATTTCAATCGGATTCGAATTTTTTCCATGATGTCCTCGTTCCTCTACTAGGATAAATTCCTAACTCCGGTTGTCATTGCGAGCCGCTCTTGCGGCGTGGCAAACCGATCCGAAGGGTCGTCCCGAGCAGAGCGAGGGATCTCATTTGACCTTCCCGAGGTTGGATAAGATCCTTCGCTTCGCTCAGGATGACCTCTTGGGTCGGATGGCCGCGTTCCGCTCGCATTGACATTTCGTTCTTACTCGATGATGTCGGTGACGGTGCCGGCGCCGACCGTCCGCCCGCCTTCCCGGATCGCGAACCGCAGCCCTTTCTCCATCGCCACGTCCGTGATCAAGGCGATCTCCAGGTTCACGTTGTCCCCCGG
>Ga0315288_10000965_pt1 | contig 36503 bp, 24 predicted proteins | sample YL17G11_20_MG_FD_203454 | JGI IMG/M metagenome (GOLD analysis project Ga0315288, IMG submission 203454) | Sediment microbial communities from Yellowstone Lake, YNP, Wyoming, USA - YL17G11_20 | ecosystem: Environmental > Aquatic > Freshwater > Lake > Sediment | place: USA: Wyoming | collected...
TCAGTAATTATGTCAAAGAACAAGGTCTAGCACAGGAATATAAGGTATTGCACAAATCAACCCAAATGGATCTCTTTTAGAGATCCATAGATACCCCGCTGCTTGCGGCGGGGTAGTTCATTCCCTATGTCCTGTTTCTTCCGGACAACGATAAATTCCACCACCCTCAATTAAACTTCTGATTTTAAACGTTTGAACGTATCCTTAAGCTTCAGATTATTACTCTCTTTATATTTCTACGCATCTAGGTAATAAAGTTCCCCTGAATCATGCAGTTTCAATTCGACTTACCCTTTTTTAAAAAAAATTCTAAAAATCCTTGACATCCCCGAAAGAGGTGTTTATAATTATAAAACTAAAATCCGAAGGAGAGAAGTTTCTCTTTCGCAAAAGGAAAACACATAACTTAAGGAGTGTCTTTATGAAACGTTCAGTTTGTATTTATATCTTGCTTCTTCTGGTAATTTCCATTGGATCATTTGGTCTGATTGCCAAGGAGGCAAATGCATTGATCATAGTGAAAATGCTCACTCCGGGCGACTCCACCAAAGTTGCCGTTCCCGACACATTCAAATGGGCTAGAACAAGCAATCCAATAACAGAAACCCCCAAAAGATTCCACATCAAATTAGCCGACAATCCTTCCCTTGCCAATCCTATCTGGGAGGATACCAGTACCCAGTTTCCCGATACATTCATAGTCTATCCTGGCACTCCCGCTTTAGAAGAGTGGCATACTTATTACTGGAGTATCAAGGTGCAGGTAGATACGGGAGGAGTGTCGTACTGGCAGGAGGAGTTCGCTCCCCCTATCCTTTTCTTTTATACTACCGCCACCACATTTCATATACGCGCTGATGGATCGGGGGATCGTGCCAGAATTCAGGATGGAATTGTCTGGGCGGGGGCAAAAGATACGATCTTGGTGGAACCAGGGATTTATTACGAAAATTTAAGAGTCTATTCCGATGCCGTTCATAAGAAAGAGGGTTTGATTATTACCAGCAGATATTTGTCTGATCATGACACTGCCACCATCAACGCGACCATAATTGACGGTAGCCACTTGACCAGGGGAGATGAGAAAGGAAGTGTGATTTTCTTTGAATCCGGTGTAGATTCCTCTATCACGTTAATGGGATTCACCATCCGAGGAGGGACAGGCACCAAAATCAAAATGGGCTTGGAGAATAGAATCAATGGAGGAGGTATATTCTGCGATGCTGGCTCCACTCCTACCATTGCCTACAACGTGATTACAGAAAACGAGGTGCAAGATGACGGAGGGGGAATCTTTTTAAACTCAGCCGCTCCGAACATTTTCCACAACATAATTACCTACAATACCACGGTGAATGGCTCCGGAGGTGGAATCGCCAGTGCCTATTCCATCCAGGTGTCGGCATCCCCTAGCTCAAGTCCGGACCAACCAGGTGGAGACAAACAAGAGACCACCTCTCCGGAAAAGCTCAGCTCTGATGCAAAGATTGAAAAGTCTGCTTCCCCTATAGAATCATCCTTAAAGAGAAGTGAAGACGAAATCAAAAACTCGCTCAATCCTAAAGATGGCACGGACATTGCATCAGCTGACACGATAGATGCAGTTATAACCTGGTATGCCAGAAGGGATTCCATCCTCTCTCCACGCGAAAAATATCTTATAGGTGATACCCTTATCTTCGATGGGACTGGCTCACAAGTGCCTATAGGGGATTCCATAATCGAATACAAATGGAGATATTTAAGATATATTGACTGTACGAGACCAAATACTGCAGTAAGTGGAACAAGTCCTCAAGACATTCCTAATTGTTCAAACTGTCAAGTCTGCACTTTAGCGATTAACAGTGATTGGAATGGAAAATTAAAAATCTTTTTAAGAATAACGACCATGTCTATGCAACGCAATACAGACAGCCTGAATTTTAGCATTCAATATCCTCCAAGAGCGGATGCGCGGATAGATACGATTATAGAGATTGCCGATACCGCCTGGTTGGATGGTACCCATAGTTGCGATATAAACCCTGGCGACGTTTTGACCTACAATTGGACTCGGATTTCCGGTCCTGGCTCCGTGAGTATCGGTGATTCCAATAAAGCTTTAGCTTATTTTGTGCCGCAAGACAGCAGTCATGGGGGAGTACATAAGTTTCAATTGGAAGTTTCCGATGGTCTGGAACCTCGTTATGACACCATCACAGTATCAGTCGACCGTCCTCCCATACCAGTTTGCAAGAATGACCCATTAGGAATATATGGGGACACCCTGGTAGGATTTTTTACTTCGGATACGATAACTGTAGATGGCTCGTCCTCCTACGATCTTGATCCGGGGGATTCAGCTAAATACTTCTTGTGGGAGCCAGCGCAGCATTATTCAATGACCCAGAATGGAATAGTTTCAGAGATACCTACCATAAACTGGATCGATAAAGGTGACTCAGCTTTAACCAAACCCACCCGACGATTCACGTATGCTTTTGGCGGCATTTTGAAGTTCTACTTGCGAGTGAAAGATCGCTTCGAGGTAATAAGCCAAAACTACGATTCGGTTTTCTATTCAATTCAACAAGCACCCATAGCGGATGCCGGTAAAGATACATTGCTTCGCCCAAGCGAAACAGTTTACCTTAAAGCAACTGGACTGGAGATAAATCCGGATCAAAAAGGAAAACTAAAATATCAGTGGAGGTGGGTAGAAAGACCTAGCACAGGTTGGGATGTTCTACCTTCAGACACGTCTCAGTTAATTTACTTTACACCTTCTATTTCCGGGAAGTATATAATTGCTCTCACGGTGTGGGATCCCTATATTGCCTGCACCCAAGATGATGAAGTGACTGCGGTGGTAAATGAGCTTCCGAATGCAAACGTAGTCAACATTAATCATACCTTTGAAGGTAAGGACACAACGCTGGATGCCTTATCCTCTTATGATACCGATTCTTCCGTTTTCGGAATGAACTCCTCCATGCTCAAATTTAGCTGGAGCGTCAAACAATATCCGCCAGGAGCCGAACCTCCGACAATTGTGGATAATAACAAACCCATAGCCAGATTCACCCCTTACGGCACCGGAACATACGTATTCCGGGTGTTGGTTAACGACACCATATCGGTGAAGCAACCGCCGGATAGCTCTGCTACGGGTAACGTAGCCTTTGATACGGTGGTGGTAGACTCCACTTATGCTTATCCTTTAATTCAGGGAAACTTAATCTCCCATAACTTCTCTGGAGGAAGAGGTGGCGGGATCGATTGCAACAATAGCTCGCTTGACATCATCAACAACATCTTTTTCAAAAATCAAAGTCAGTTTTCCGGCGGAGCTATATGTTGTAGAAGCTTTTCCACTCCTCAGATAAAAAGCAATATCTTTTTTGGCAACATATCCAGCGACTCCACCGGTGGTGCCATTTCTGACCTCAAAGCAGAACTCTCTCCTTCTGCTACCAGAAAATTCAGAAAAAATCTGTTGGTTCAATACAACGATTTCTGGGATAATCGGGGTGGGGCGTTATATCAAGTTTCGGGGACTTATATTACCAACAATATCTACACCTTCCCTCGTCTGATTGATCCGGATTTCGGTGATTTCAGATTAGAGTGCAGTTCCCCTTGCAGGGGAGCAGGGGATCCGCTACATCCGGATATCGGATCTTTAGTATACTTCCAGCCATGCGGCACAACTGATACCCTGACAAACGTTTGGCTCTCCTTATTCCAAAATCCAGTAGCTACGGCAGTGGTTCACTTTTTGATCAACACAGACGCTCCTTTGAAGTCGCCACCAGTTGCTTATGTGAACATAGGTGGTTATGCACCTGGCCCAGTGTATTTTACTCCCATCTCTCCTAATGCTTATCGAGGAAGTTATGTTTTCTCCGTCAGCGGAAACGCTAAAATATCAGTTATTACCAGCTCCCTTCTGGAGGACTCCCTGATCATAGAACGAGATTTCACCGTGCAGTTGATTAGTGCAGGTAAGTCGGGTACTTTATTGAGCTTTGACAAAAAATTAAGCGTGCTCTTCCCTGAGGGTGCGGTGAAGGAAGGAGTATATGCCACCTGCATCTCCGTCTCCGCTGATCCACAGTTTCAGTTTAGAGAAATAAATGACGTTTTAGCATGTGGAGAAGCTTATCAGGTGGGTCCTTCTATCTCCTTCGATAAGGACCTGCTTATAAATTTCCCATTGAGTGGCTCGGATCTTAAGGATAGGGATAAGACTTGCTTCTCCATTTACAGGTATGAAGATGGGAAGTGGAATCAACTGGAAAGCTTTTTGGATGGAAATTCAGTATGCGCCAAGGTGAAAAACTTAGGCGTTTACCGGCTGATCTACGATCCTAGAGGGAAGCATATCACCGGTATACCCAAAGCCTTTGAGCTATTCCAAAATTATCCTAATCCCTTCAATCCGGAAACTCAGATAAGATATGACCTGCCGGTTTCCGGACACGTGAAGCTAACCGTTTACAACGTCTTAGGGCAAAAGACGAGGATTTTGGTAGACGAAATCCAGGATGCCGGTTATAAATCGGTGATTTGGGACGGAAAAGATGAAGCTGGTCAGGACGTAGCTTCAGGCATCTATTTTTATAAAATCGAAGCGACCAGCTTCGAGAAAACCAAAAAGATGGTTCTCTTAAAGTAGAGAGGATTTATAGATGATGGGACAGGGGTTGAATCCTTCAAGCAAGCCTTTCAGGACAAACTCCTGCCCCAACCAGAAGAGGATGATTCTTTTCAAACAAGAAAATTTGGAAAGCAGGTTAACTTGACAAAGCTAATGATGAAAAAGGAGATGTTATGAAAAGAAGATGGATTATCGGGACAGTGGTTTTGTTCTCTTCCCTTATTCTGATTTGTGGATGTGGTAAGGATGAAAAGCCCCCCAAACCAACTGTTCAAGATCTAATCAATCAAGGATGGACCAAATTTGACGCGGGTAAATACGCTGGTGCCAGCGCCGACTTCAACGCCGCCATTGGCATGAGCGTCGACACGAATGAAGCATATTTGGGATTGGGCTGGGCTGAACTGAGACAAAGCCACGGCGGGCTGGCAGAAAATGCTTTTGCCGCATATCTTTTAAAGGTTACTGATACGAATGACGATGCCAAAGCAGGGTTGGCGTTTGCTTATCATGCACAGCAGAAATTCCAGAATGCCATAGATACTGCTAACATCGTGCTTTTATCTGTTCCCAACTGGAAGTTCTCACATGACAGCCGAATAGATTCTTTGGATTTGGCTTTGATTCTGGCTCAGAGTTATTATGGGATAGGTGACTACAGTCAGAGCCTGGTAGTGTATCAACGATACTTTGATCATAACTTCAATCCGGATATAAATACTGACGCAGGGCGGGAGGAATTGGCGGATAAGATCGAAAGTAAGTATACAGGATAGTCAGAGGTTCACAATAATAAGATTTTGTGTATGAAACGGGGTGAGAAATATTCTCATCCCGTTTTTTGTTTTCTTCAATATGTCATAAATAGAGCTAATTAAAACCAGGCAAAATTTGAAAATAATTTCTAAGGGAAGTGCGTCATGTTTAATCAACCACCCCTTTGTCCCCTCTTTCCTATGGATTTCACTTCGTTCAATGTTCAAGGAGGGGATTAAGGTGAGGTTTACCTTGGATCGGACGGGGGGCAACCCTGCCCGAACGAACCAAGCCATCTTTCGACTAAGCTCAAGACAATTGTGAAGGCTTGGTTATGCGCTATGGGGGGATTTAGTCTGTTTTTAGCTTGCCCACCAGGTCGGTTATTCTTTTTATCCCTTTTTCTTTTAAATATCCGTTTAATCCGTTGACAATTTTTATAGAGGTCTGCGGGTCTACAAAATTTCCCGTTCCTATTTGAATCAAGCAAGCACCAGCCAAGAAAAACTCCAAAGCATCTTGCGTGCTCATGATTCCACCGATTCCAATTACAGGAACTTCAACCGCTTTTGCTACTTTCCATACCATAGCTAAAGCAACAGGCTTTATGGCAGGGCCAGAAAGCCCACCGGTGATGTTTCCTAAAATCGGTCTTCTTTTTTCCACGTCAATTGCCATTCCGACTAAGGTGTTAATCAAAGAAATGGCGTCTGCACCAGCCTTCTCCACTGCACAGGCAATTTCCACAATATTCGTAACGTTGGGCGAGAGTTTAGCAATTATCGGAAGTGGGCTATGTGCTTTAACTTGTTTTATGCATGAATGCGCCATTTCGCATCTTGAGCCAAAAGCCATTCCTCCCTCTTCCACATTGGGGCAGGAGATGTTGATCTCCAGCATATCTATACCCTCATAACGAGAAAGCTTTTTGACCACCTCAACATACTCCTGGATGGTGCTTCCTGCTACATTAACGATTACTCTTGTTTTTTGCTTTCTCAAAAAGGGGAGTTCCTCTTGGATAAACCTGTCTACTCCTACATTAGCCAAGCCAATGGCATTGAGCATTCCAGATGGGGTTTCCACCGTTCGAGGAGGAACATTTCCTTCTCTGGGATTCAAGGTAATTGATTTAGTTACGATTCCACCCAGCTTAGAAAGATCAATTAAAGCTCCATATTCCTCACCATATCCGAATGTGCCGGATGCCACCAGCACCGGATTTGAGAATTTCACCCCCGCAATTTGGACTGAAAGATCAGCTTTTTGTTTCATATTCGACTTTATGTGATTCACCCTCTTCTCTTGGTGAGAAGCGATCTTAAATTCAAAATTCAAGGTTCAAAATTTAAAACTACAATTCAAAATTAAAAATGTTCTCTTGTTTGCTTTAGGAGTTCAAGTTTTGAATTTTCTTCCCCCTCACCTTATTCCTTTCCCCAAAGGGGAGAGGAGAATCTTACCTCTCTCCATTGGGGAGATGCGTATGCATGCTTCGCAGGGTTAGGGTAATCGATTAGAAATTCACCTCTCTAGCATCAAATACCGGTCCATCTACACACACTCGTTGATACGCTCCATCTTTCATCTTAACCACGCATCCCCAGCACGCTCCCACTCCACAAGCCATATGTGTCTCCAAAGAGATCTGACATAAAAGGTTGAATCTTTCCGAAATCTCAGACATCTTTGCCAGCATCAGGTGAGGTCCACAGGAATAGATGACCAAGCTCTGAGGATCAGTATTTTTTCTCTTTATCTCCTTAAGAAAAGCATCGGTGACTTGCCCTTTGATTCCCACACTGCCATCATCTGTGGTGATTATCAATCGGTCTTTAATCGCTTTTAGCTTTTCTTCATACAAAAGCTCTTTTTTGCTTTTAGCGCCTAAGAAGAAAGTCAATTGGTTTTGGTCGTATCTTTTGATCAGTTGAGTGAAAAGGAACCATAAGGGGGCTATTCCCATTCCTCCAGCCACGAGCATGATCTTTTGTCCTGGCTTAGGTAAAGAAAAGCTGTTGCCTATGGGACCAAGAATATCGAGAGATTGACCCGGTGTTGCTTTCGATAAAATCTCTGTTCCTCTTCCTACAACTCTGAATAAGATGTCAAAACTTTTTTTCTCTTTCTCCACGCTATGTATGCTGAAAGCTCTCCGCAGAAGGGGATAATCAGTGGAGCTGACTTTTATATGGACGAAATTGCCCGGCTTGGCCTCTTTAGATATAAGTGGAGATGAGAGAGTAAGCTTATAAATCTCTGGCTGAAGAATCTTTTTGGATAATACCGAACTGGAAAATTGAGAGACCATCTTAATATTGTGGAATTTGGTCAGTATGTGGGTCTTGGGTGGGTGGTATCACATCAAATTCATATAGAAACCAACCACCCAGTTTTACCGGATCGATTTTTTGCGCATCGAAGGTGGTTTTTAAAGTCGCTTGTTTCGCCGCTTCGTCTATCCACGTGTTTCCCAATGAATTCACCACCTCCGCTTCGCTTACGGTACCATCTACGTTAATTCGTATCTTAAGCACCACCGCTCCTTTGATGCCGGAAGGAATCTCTGTTTGCGGATAGACAAACTGTCCCTTTTGGAGTGGTGTCGGAGCATTTGGTATTTGTGGTCCAGAGGTATCGGGAGCAGCTGCTTTTTTGGTGGTATCTGTCGTGTCTGTCTGAGCTGGGGTTGTCACCACTGGGGGTGGAGGAGGGGGAGCCTGTGCCCTTTTGGAAAGCCCTAATTTTATTTTTGCTTCCTCCGCATATGTTGATCCCGGAAAACTATCTATCACCATTTGATAAGCCAAAACCACGGTGCTGTCGCCCGGGTTGGCAAAATGCTCGGTAGTCCAAGCTTTAGCATAGGCGGATTTTGCAGAATAGGGGCTATTAGGAAAATTCTCAATTATGGCGTCATATAAACCTAAAGCGGAATAGGTGTCGTTCTCCACAAAAAGCAGACTTTCTGCTTCCTGATAAAGTTTCTCCGGACTGAGCGCCTCAGATGAGTCCGGTGATGCGTTGAGGAACTTCAACGCCAGTTTTTGATAATCCGATTGGGGATACTCGGTTAGAATCCTTAGATACATATCCTCTGCTTGCACCGAGTCCTTTTTTACGTTTTCCAGAATCCAAGCGGCAGCGTAAAGTGATTTGGCGGCATATTCAGATTGAGGAAACTTGTCTACCAGAGTTAGATACTCCACCAGAGCAGAATCGGGTTGATTCATTTGCAAGAAGTATAATTCAGCCAGCAAAAACAGGATTTTGCTGGACTTTTCCGTCTCTTCCGAAGACAGCTCTTTCTGATATTCCTCAATCTTGGAGATATTTGCATTCTCGGTCAGAGCCTGTTTAGCAATCGGGGATGAGGGACTTTCATTCTTGCAACTCTCATACATCTTTTTGGCTTCCTCCAGATCACCAAACTTATACTGGTATATCTGTCCCAGCTGAAAATAGGCTTGGGCTGACTGCTCGGTCCGGGGATAGGTTTCGGTCACCTCAGAATATCCCTCCATGGAGAGGGAAAGCTCATCTAAATTATAGTACCCTTCTGCAATCTTGAGCTTAACCGAAGGAAGCTTGCTGGATAGTTTTTTGTCCTGGGAGAGCCCAAGATAGATTCCCATTCCTTTCTGATACTCTCCCAACATGTAGGAGCATTCACCTTCACGGAATTTTGAATCAAACAAAATATCCGGTGAAGGATGGCGTTTTTCCACTCCGGCGAATGCTTCCTTAGCTTTGAGATACTCTTCTTGTTGCCAAAAGCACTCACCGATACGGAACTGGGTTATGGCGGAGAGGGTGTCAGGATCGAATTCATTCAAGGTCTTTTCATAATATGATATGGCGTCGTCATACTCTTCTGTTTGAAGATAAATCTCCCCAATCTTAAAGGAGATTTGCCCTTTTCTTTTTTTCTCAGTTTTCTTCGACTCCAGTAAGCTTTTTAGCGAGCTCAAAGCATCTATTTCCTCCGCCAGATTGTATTGACATAAGCTCTCATAGTAGCGTGCATCATCCACCAGTTTGCTTTTGGGAAAGCTTACCACCAGCTCTTCAAATTTTCTTTTCGCTTTGGTATACTCTCCCATGTTGAAGTAGGCTCTTCCAATCAAGAATAAGGCATCGTCAGCCCACTTGCTCTTAGGATGGAAGGTTAAAACCTTGGAGGCTTTCTTTATGGCACTTTCATACTGCGCTTTGCCGGCATTTTGTTGTGCCATCGGAGGAGCGCCTTTCTGCGCTTTTTCTCCCTCCTTGAAGCTTCTTCTGGCATTAAAGAAGGTATTATAATATGTGCATCCACACAGAAGAAATATGATAGAAAAAAGGAGTAGTCTATTCTTCAAAACAGTGTGTTTCATATTTTGGTCTCTCTTGCATCCACCCTCGGTTCAAGCCCGATGCAAAAAAACTTTCCACAACCGATTCATATTCCTCGGGGGTGATTTTCCTGTCTATTGATACGCATTCGCCAGCCTTGAAGCTGGGGAAATATTGACCCATCAGGCTTACATATACTTTATCGGAAATTTCCTTTTTTATAAATTGGAAGGTCTTTTCGCTCCCGGCTAAGTTATCCGGCAGGATCAGATGCCGTATAATCAATCCCTTTTTAGCAATCCCTTCCTCATCAGTTTCCAGATTTCCCACTTGCCGGAACATCTCTTTTATCGCTTTTTGGTTCACCTCCGCATAGTTTTCCACTGAGGAGAGCTTTTTAGCAATATTATCGTCTGCATACCGCATGTCCGGAAGATATATATCAATTATTCCATCCAAAAGTTGCAAAGATTGAAAGCTGTCGTATCCGGAGGTATTGTAGACCAAAGGAAGATTGAAGCCTTTTTCCCAGGCAAGAGAGACCCCCTCAATTATTTGTGGAACAAAATGCGAGGGGGTGACGAAGTTGACATTATGACAGCCTTTGGTTTGGAGACGAAGCATCATATCTGCCAGTTTTATGGTGTTCATCTCTTTTCCATGTCTCAGCTGACTAATCGGAAAATTCTGGCAATAAAGGCATCTTAAATTGCAGCCAGAAAAGAATATGGTTCCCGATCCTTTGGTGCCAGAGATGGGCGGTTCCTCTCCAGGATGGACGTTATAACTTGCAACCTTAGGATTTCTACCCACCCCGCAGAAACCGATCTCTCCCTTTAGACGGTTCACCCGGCACTCTCTGGGACAAACCACGCACTTTTCTAAAAGCGAATATCCTTTTTCAATTCGCTCTTTAATATTTGTTACTTCCATGAGTATCTGCATATGGGGATTTTTTTATTTCTCCTTAATCCCCCTTTAGAAAAGGGGGAATTTCTTATTTCCCTTTTAAGAAAGGGTGAATTATCTTTTATTCCCCGTAGATGTTTGTCCCACACTTCTTCATTTTAATAATTTGACTAAAAATGGTAAAACCTCCCCCGATTTACCGAACAAGCTTTCGTCCACCAGATGGGAAATCTCCGTAGGAGAGAGATTCACTTCCACCACATAGGCTCCATTTCTTTTGGCAATCACGGGCAACGATGCAGCTGGATGAACTACTGCGGACGTTCCGATGGAGAAGAAAAGATCACATGCGGATGAGACTTCAAAGGCATACTGGATAGCTTCTTGAGGCAACATCTCTCCAAACCAGACCACGTCAGGACGGATGTTCCCTCCACAGGGACACTTAGGAGGAATACCAGGAAGAGCTTTATTCAGATCTTCATGTTTTTCACCACACCGGATGCATTTGTTCCTTTTTATATTACCATGCAGCTCGATAATTTTCTTAGATCCAGCCTGGTGATGGAGTCCATCTACATTCTGGGTGATCAGATCGAATTTCTCAAAATAGCTCTGGAAATCTACCAAAGCTAAGTGCCCCGGATTGGGCTTTATCTCCTCGATTATCTTTCTCCGGTATTCATACCACTCCCAGACCAGCTGGGGATTTGCCATGAAGGCGTCAAAAGTCGCCAGCTCCTCCGGACGGAATTTCTTCCATAATCCTTCTTCACCCCGAAAGGTTGGAACGCCGCTTTCCGCCGAAATCCCCGCTCCGGTCAAGATCACGACTTTAGTGTCTTTTAACAGAAGCGATCTTAGTCTTTCCGAAATTGAAATCTCTTGACCCATTTTCAACCTCCAAGATGTATATATATCGTAAGTTTACAATTAGTCAAGAAGTTTTGTCAAAAGCTTTGGAGTGTTAAGCTTTAGGGATTGTTGAAAAAGCGCCATACATTGCCAAATTCAAAAGAATGGGTTTTTGTAGGGACAGCCCTCGTGGCTGTCCTCCTTAGAGTTAGGACAGGGACCCCGCAGAAGCGGGATTTCGCATGCTCAACAAGCCCTGTCCCTACGAAGTCCAATCCCTTAGTTAATAGCTGGTTTTCAACACACCCTAATAGGATATGTTGAAAAACCTCTAATCGGAGTGCACCAGCTTGCTGGTGCGAAGTTGGTCCTAAATTAAGCTTTAAAACCGCAGAAGCCCCGCGAAACGGGATCTTCGCTTCGCTCCGACAAGCTTCTGCACTCCTAAAGACCACTTTTTCAACAGCCCCTAAAACCTGTCGCTACGAACCTCTCTTCTCTATGATTTTAGGAAATATCCAGAAGATCGGATAGATCGATTTTGGCAAGCGTTGCTAACAGAAGGAAGTTGGAATAACGATTCTGTGGACTTCGAACTAAGGACCGCAACAGCGTGAGATAGCTCCTGCCTTGAAAAGATAACTAATCAGAAACACAGCGTCTCCTAAGTCCACCACTCTATCACAGTTGACGTCTCCTGTGGAGATAGGCGTAGGAAGGGGACCTCCTTTAAATAGATAAGTAATCAAGAAAACTATGTCACCCATTTCCACCGACCCGCTGCGGTTGGCATCTCCCCGATAGTCTAAAGCGTCGATTAAAATTGCGTATTCGACTATACAGTATATCGGATAACCGGATGAATATGGTCGGGTGGACGAGATGAACTCGTCCGGGATATTCTGCTGATGGAAGACGTTCATTAATGAATCGGGATTGGAGTTGACCGGATAGTCAGTAATCCACCATTTTCCTGCCGGGTTAGGGGAGTTTAGGTCCACGTCATAGATGTCATGAGAGACATTCCCTGCATCGTTATGGATGGTAGAATCGGTATGGGGTATGGGAATGTGAGGGAGATAAGATCCGGAAAACACTCTTCCGGAAGCGCCGGCTTCGGCATGGTCAAAAAACGGATCGGAGAAGGAGATCATCAACTGCACCGGATTCACTCCTGCCACCGTGATATAATGCCCTCCTACCCGCCACCATTGACTATTCTCCTCAAACCAGAAGCCCAAAAGCAGAATCACGTTTTCATTATACTTTACCAAAGACTCCACCGAGTCAAAGGTTGGTCTTTGCCGTATCTTCACGCATAAGCTATCAGTCAGACTGCTTCCATTGGAAAAGCTCTCACTGGAAAGCCATTCGGTGATGGCACTGTTCATGTCTTGAACTTTAGTTCCAACCTGAGAGCCACCGGTTCGTTTTCCATCGGTATCCATCTGCCAGGCGAGCCTTTCTGTCAGCTCACCCCAACCGGTCATTACTCCCGGTGTTTGAGGACCGGGGATAAACGGTTGCGGGGTGGGCGGAGGCGGACCCAGTCCGCTCCACGGTGTAGCAGAGTGATCCACATTCCAAAGATCGTGATCGTCCCAATTGACATAAGGGGTAAGGTGGTCCAAATAATCCCTCACTAATGGAAACTGGTCTACCCCGTCCCCCATGTTTCCTGGTGGGCGGTTGAACTTCGAGTCGATCCACCAAAAAGAGTTAGCTACTGCCACAGGAGCGGAGAAGCTGGGTTGCCCGGTTAGAGAGTTGATCCAGTTATCCTGTTTTTGATCGAAATCCGGCATCCCGCTGGGAGCATAATCAGGAAATGACACCTCCCACCACCAGTGCTCCTGCTGAGTGCAGATCATCACGGCATATTCGACTTCCGTTACAAACGTAGTCTCCGGAGGCGCTGGCTGGTAATAAGGTAAAAACTCTGTGGGAAAATTCTTGCCGGTGAACTGACGGGCAAAATCAGGATTAAGCTCCAGATAATCTGTCAATCTCCAGTGAGGATTTCCGGGTGAAGAGGATTGCAAGCTCGTCTGATAGATATCGTGAGAAACGTATTGCAGATCATTGTGAAGAGTATCCGGATGAGGAGCGGGGGGATGATCCGGGGGTCTTACTCTACCAGGCCAGCCATACTCCGCCGCATCCTTTCCCGGATCACTTAGTGCTATTTTAAGCGCTGGGGGTTGCATCCCGGACAAGGTGACAAAATGTCCTCCTTCTCTCCACCAGTTTACCCCGTCCGTCCACCAGAAGCCCAAGAGTAAGACAATGTTCTGGCTGACCTGAAGCGACTCCTTCATCACATAAAAGTCAGGGGCAGACCAGATGCCGGAGTAGAGTCCCGGAACAGAAAAGTCACTTATAAATCCATCCACTCCGGTTTTCATATTATGAACCTCTGTGCCGGCGAAGTCGCTCTGAAAATAATGGGCTAAGGTATCAACCAATTCCGGTATGCTCCATCCCAACGATACGTCTATTCCGAACCATCCCAGACAGTTGCCTATCGACACTGGACCACAACGCCCCACCCAGCCTGCTTGCTTTTCATCTACGTCCGGTGCTCCGCTTGCCGCATAGCCGTTATCTGCCAGCCACATCCATCCCGTATCACAAGTCATGGAATAAGTTTCGCCTTTCACTCTCAGCATCAGCCATCCCGGATCAGGATCATTCCAGAAGCGACTCCATTCCCGCCAGGGTGGGGAATACGGGCTATGCCACATCCATTGGTAACAAGTATCCACTCCATCCGTCCGGGCATCGCATGCCACGCTGGGTATGGTTCCCAGTTGTCCGCTGACGTATTCTATGACAAAAAAGAATGGCTCATATATACAGATGTTATCGGGAAAAGCTGCCATAGCCCAGTCAGGATAAAACGTGGTGATGGGATAAATCGGGGATGAATAGAATTGTGTCTGTGGACCCAAACAAAGATCAGCTCCCAGAGACCAGAGACTGAACCTCACTTGGGTGGAGTCCACACCCGCATGATTGTAAAGCAGAAATTCCGTATCAGTTATTCGGAAAGGAAAAGGATAGGGGACGCCGCAATTTTGCGGATCAAAATAGATGGCATTTTTATCACCCGCATTCCAGCTGGGAAAATAAGTGAGTGCTACTCCGTTGTCATGCTGTAAGAGACAGGATTGTTTAGTCTCAACCCTAAGCGGGGAGGGATTAGGAATCTGACCCTTTTCTGCGATTTTTAAGGCATCAAAGCCATCTGGAAGTATCGCCGGATTAATTGATAATTCATCTTCACCTGACGTGAGTCCTGAAAAATAGACTAAAGAAAGAAAAACGAGAGCAGAAATCAAAATGACCCTAAAGTAAAACGACTTAGTTTTCATCTTTTCTCTCCTCTACTTCTTCTATATCGGCGATGGAAATCGAAACTCAAACCTGTCCTCTCCGTCCGATTTCCCATGCTAAGGAGAAATCCGTGAGAAGAGGGGATATGAGCATAAAGTTATCTAAAATTACCTACTGATCAAAACCAGTGAAAACAGCCCTTTTCAATATTCCTGACTATAACATAATAAAAAATCCGATTTTGTCAAGGAGTGAAATGGAGGAGTTTCCCCATTTTTTCTACCACCCCACGCAGGCTAAAGCCTTCGGCTACCCACCCCACCCTTTTCTCCAAATCTCTCCTCTTGCTATTCAAGGGATTAGCTGTTTAGGAACACATGGGATAAACCTAGCCAAGGTCAAATCATCAAAAAATCCTTTTCCACAAGAAACGTGACATATTTGTTTATAAAACCTCTACTTAGCACTAAATTCCCAAAATTTTAGGGAAAGTACGGCACAAAATTCTAATGAGGACAGGGGTGAGCAAATGATATACTGGTTTGTGGGTGAATTAATTTAGGGGGAAAAGGAGTTTTCTGCTTTCTGTTGGTGTTCTTCAACAACAGAAAAATCTCATTTTTAAGCTGTTGGTCAATCACCAGGATCCCGCCAGAGGCGGGAGAAGACCAACAGCCAACATGGATTATAATTCGGTACTACTGTTCAAACGGCAGTTACTCTTCCTCTAATTCAGCAAGGATCGTTATTGTGCTGTTAGCTGCAACCATGATGCTTCGATTCCATTGTTTCCAACCCTTTTTCCTCACCTCTATGGAGTAAGTACCAGTCTGAAATTTGATTTGTCCTGTAGGAGTAACACCGATACTATTGCCTTGCACAAACACCTCGCAAGCCTCAGGAATTGATTTAAAGACAACTAATCCAAATTCTTTGATCTCAACTGCCTGACTGCCTGATACTGGCTGGCCGGTATTCGTTATCACGATGGTTGGACCCATCATCTGTTGTTGCATTTCCTGCTGCTGTTGTTGGCCGGCTACTGGTGGCACTCCTTCTTCCTCTGGCAATTTCTCTAACGATATGGTGCGTTCACGTATCTCAGAACCTCCAGAGAAGTAACCCCAGTCCACCTTAAAAGCGCTTGTCTCGTACCCCTCCTTAGAAGCGATTCCGTCGGTTTTGAGATTTATGGGCCACTTAATCCTAGCACCCTCCTTTGGGGTGTATCCTTCCTTTACGGGTCCCAGGAACTTACATGTAATATCACCATCCGTCCAATATTGTTTTAGAAACTGATTCTCTATCCTTAACGGAGTTCTCCCTCTATATTCTCCGTTCGCGTAAATTATCTTTGCGCCAGTGGGATCAGATTTTAGGAGGAGCGTAAGCGTTATGATCTCACTCTTGTGAATAGTGGGCTCGGGAACTACGTATCCTGGCTCAGTAGCACACTTAATGAATAGTGCAAAGCAAAATACCATCAAAAAAAGTATCCTCAATGCTCCTGTTTTTTTGTGTTTAGAAAGAAAATACATAGGGGTTACCTCCACTCTATTGTTTAGACAGTGTCCTTCCTGTATCTATACGAATCGGAAGTCTGGAAGGAATAAGTTTGTTTAACTTCATGTTTAGCTCTTGGATATGAACCGAAGGATCTAAATCACTGTTTGGTTGCATCCACAGGAATCACTTGTCCGCAATATTGTGTCTCCAGTACAGTTTTGCTGAACCTTGTTAATCAGAGCTTAGCAATTTTAGAATTTCAGAAGCCCGCTCTCGATTCAGTTTTAGGTTATGATTTTCAGCTAGCCTTTTTGCGTTTTCCCTGTTGCCTAAAAAGTATCTAACGAATAATGAAGAACATATAGCCATGTCAAAATATTTCCTTTCTCTCACTGAATATACTGTTAATGTGGCTATCAGACTGTTCAGGATTAATGCATTCAGCCCGTGCCAATAATCTCCTACGTAGGCTTGTCCTAGTCCGGGTACAAAAGTTGAAAGAATTTTTGCCTTGCCAGGAGACTTAGAAGAGAAAGAAGTAGCTTGACTTAAAAGAGGTAATATTCGGGTTTCTTGCCTTCTGCAGTCTGGCTGTTCACACCCGGAGAAAAAAAACTGAAAATTGCTGTAAGCTCCATTCCAGTCAAACAGGTAAAGATCGTTAACTCCCTGAAAAAAAAGCGCTTTGTGTTTTTTTGACTTGAACTCAGAGAAGTGAATTACCTTAAGAAGTTCATACCTCGCCAAATTGTAGTTACCGCTTGCCATTAAGGTTATAGCCAAATCGATCCTAGTATCATCTTTAAGGCTGTCATTTTGTAACGTCGCTAAAGCCATCCTGAAACTTTCACATGCTTGAGCCCAATTACCGATCGCTCGGAATGAGAGGCCGATTTTGTAAAAACAATATTCCCTTTTGGAATCCGAGGGATTTAAGAAAATGAACCGTTTGTATTCGGTTATTGCATCGTTATAGCTTTGATAATCTCCTAGCCTATCCGCGAGAGTAATAGTGCTGTCATCACCTAAAACGCGATGTGCCTTAAGACTGATAAGGAATACAGCAAGAGCAATATTTCTAAAACCTGATCTCAAGTTTGATCTTAGTAAGAAAGCCATCTGTTTGTTCCCGATTATAAATCTTTGCTGCAACCGAGGATCCATAAATGTTTCCAACCCATAGGATCCCTCCAAGTGTTGCATATATCCAACCCCGCTGTGATCGCGAACCTTGGTCTTGAAATCCGCTTGACGCTTGCCAGGCAGCTGTGCCAATCAGAACAAAAGAGGTCAGACCATCAATATACCTCCCACAATACATTTTACCAGCTCCAGGAACAATGGCCGAAAATATCGACGAAAGTAGAGGACTTCTGCGAGATAGACTAATACCCTCCTGGTAGCTCGCCTTTAGCTTGGCCAGACAGGGATCGAAGTCATCGTTGTGGTGGTTTACGGATAAAGATTCTACCAAAGTCGACACCAATCGCCATTTTGCTTGGAAGAGAAGCACGTAACCTAACATACAGGCCAGTCGCTCTCTGTCAACTTGGGATGGATTCATTTTAACAGCATTCCTAAGCAGTTGCTCAGTAGAATCATACTCACCGAGTGCAAAATACGAATAAGCAGTTTTATGATAAGCGGAAGTCAATAGATCAGTGTGAGGAAAGAGGGAAACTACTTTTTTGAAGAAGTAAATGGACCTATGATGTTCTCCCGCAAGTTGATAGCAGGTTCCTATTTTGAAAAAAATCGAATCCTTCAGAACATAAGACAAAATCAGATATCTCTGATATTCTCCAGCCGCCCTCTCGTAGTCCCCTTCCTCATATAAGTAATCGGCAAAGCGCAGAACGTTGTTTTCGGAGTAATAGCTAGAATTAGGTGAAGCGGGTGATGGAGCCATAAGCATAGAAATCCAAAGGACCACAGAGCACACCGTCCAATTTAACCAACTCATTTTACTTTCTTTCAAAAGAGTAGTAATTGACTGGATCTATAGCCTTTCCTGTTGTTTCATCAATATGATACTTGGATCGAGAAAGACTGTTGCATCTCTGGAGACGATCAGAGGTTAGAAGAATTCCTTTTATAATCCCGTATTTGTGGATGGACTCAACACCGAACCGCGAACAACTTGGAACGAAAATGCACGTCCGTTCATCTTGTGACGAGACCGCAAGCTGATATACTTTAATTACACCCACACTAAGCAATTCGAGATCGGATGATTTTTTAAAGTTAAATTCGGACGTCCTTGCTTTACCAACAATTGGGTTAGATACTAATACGAATTGAAGATCCTCCTGAAAGTTATTACAACATGCAGTGGGTGGGAAAACTAGAAGCAAAAGAGTAAGGATGATAAGCAGACCCTTATGTGTCCTCCAAATCCCTACCATTCGATTTCCTCCACGTCACAAGAGTCAGGGATCATGAATTCTGAGACCCAGTTCGGCAAGTCGACGTTAATTTGAACGTTCTTGTAGGTTGTATACTCCGTTGAAGTGATAGAGTCATAGTAAACTTCCGTTAGCACCTCTCCCGGAAAAAGAATCCCGTCGGACTCTAAATGGTTTCTGAAAAAGGACTTTGAAATCACGCCACCCTTTGGGGATTGTGCCTCAACATAGACCAGCTTTTCCCCTACTTCCGCCAACACAGTATTTCCAAGGAGGTTTCTGGCTTTTCCAGGTGGATCCCAATAAGTAAAAAGAGTATCGTGCTTGAGCTTGTGTTTGGCTAATTGATATCCTAAGTCGCTTAGCCCGTAATCTTCTTTCGCAACTGATCCAAAAATTTGAGCAAAAGGAAGTGAGATTGTTTTCGTTGACCTTATACGAAAGGCTTTGTTACTGTCAGGATAATAGATTATCAACTGGTTTGCGGTCAGCATCATAATTTGGTTAATAGGATATTGGACTCGGACCAACGCTTTGTCAGGTGCTTGATAGTATAGCATCCCGGACGTTATCTCCTTCCCAATTCCGCGGGAGCACTCTCGCTGAAAGTTAGCTATTGCGGTGGACAGTATGGAGCCGGTCACTGTAAGATATACAGTCAGATAAAAAGCAGTAATCAGGGCACTCTCCTTTGTTTAAGCGGGTTTCTAATATCCGGTGTTTGATTCCTCTGCTGTTGCAAAAACAGCAACCCATAACAGTACAGAAGCCGCTGTGCCTATAAGACAGCCTACAAGAGCTGCATTGGTTTGAGAGCTCTTGCCCTTACGCTTGTAACAATCTGAATAAGTAGCCACATATTGCGGGGATTTCCCTACTAGTGAAGCAGCTGGCGGATTGGGCTCAATGGCATAAGCTATGATCCAACCAACTAGACCTGCCAGACAGCCGATTACAAACCACATCGTCTTGTTGATGTTCGTTTCAGCGTCTCTATATGCCGTAGCACAAGGATCACCTTCGGAGACCTGTTTCGCCTCTTCAAAAATTTCTTGAGCCTGAGCGACAAGTGGTGTGCAAAAAAGCAAAATGCTCAAGCAGACTGATATAAATAAAGAGAAGAAGCTATTTTGCATCTTTCCGATCATGGTTTCCCTCCTCTTAAAAGTTAATGTTTCCTAGACAAACACCTCATCTCTTGAAATGCAACGATAATACCTAGGAAGACTTTCTTGTTGGTGCTGAGCAGCATCTTTTATATACATATTTGTGCCACTTGTAACATTATATCGGCTCTATCAAAGTTTGTCAAGTATTTTTTTTGCTATATCTGTAGATATCAAATACAGAGCATACAGGTTCTTGAGAAAAAAAAGAGCACTTAACATTAGATCATTTGAACATAAACAGCAATCCATATAGATAAGAGTAATTCAGATCTTAATTGGTTTTCTTTTCTATGAGGATAGAAGCGAAAATCAAGATGGGGTATTATCCTACACCTTTGTCAGTTGCTGAAAGAGTCCGATCATTCTTGGGATATCCTGAAGATAATGTGAATCTTTCTGCTTTCTGTTGGTGTTCTTCAACAACAAAAAAATCACACTCTTAGGCTGTTGGTCAATCACCAGGATCCCGCCAGAGGCGGGAGAAGACCAACAGCCAGCAGGGATAAGGCGGATCAGTTTCTGGCATGAGCGATACAGTTCATACATCCGTCAAACACTATAAACGATACGTAACCACCCTTCGACAAATGAGCGGTACCCCTACGATTTATATAAACTTTGACCCGGTTAAAGCAGAGCATAAAAAATCTTGAAAATGTATTTTTTTTATTATATATTGAAACCGGGACGAAGTGAAAACTCAGAACACAGGAGTTTTTTTGATGGATAAGCTCTGGGCACCCTGGAGAGAGAAGTTCATACTCTGCGAAAAACACCCCGGCTGTTTTCTTTGCAGAACTGCAAAGGAAAATGAGGATCGGAAGAATTTGATCCTTTGTAGGGGAAAGAAATGTTTCGTCATCCTCAACCGCTATCCTTATAATAATGGACACCTGATGGTGGCTCCTTTTCGCCACGTGGGAAAGCTCGAGGACTTAAAGGAGGATGAATCCACCGAGCTTTTGAAAATCTCCCAGCTTTGCATCAAAGCCATCAAATCGGGCATGAAACCGCATGGTATTAATCTGGGGATGAATCTGGGAAAGATTTCGGGAGCGGGAGTAGCGGATCATATTCATCTGCATATCGTCCCCCGCTGGCAAGGTGATACCAATTTCATGCCTATCCTGGCGGAGACCAAGATTGTCTCTGTGGGGCTTTCCAGCACCTATAGAATATTGAAAACAGAGTTTGATAGGTTGATGAGAGTTAAGGGGCATGGGTCAAGGGCACCTGTCCGCTGTCAGCCGTCCTTCGACTTCGCTCAGGACAAGTCCGCAGACCGCCGCAAAACCTTCTGAAGTCGAATAGTTGTAAAGTGTAGACAGGAGTTTGCTCAAGGGACATGGATTAAGGGTTAATACAATAAACTGGAGTGTTCACCTTCAGGTGAACCATTTAAATAGATTTAACGTGGCACTTCTTGTAACTATAAGTTGTTCTAACTGACTTTAGTCAGGTACGTATGCAATTATATGAATTTTGGAGCTTACGCCACTAAAGTGGCTAGGAACTGGATTTTGATCTTATGTGAAAGCAGAGTATGCGAACCTAATTTGGTTGAAGACCATTAGGCTAACCTTTCAAAAGATTCTTAGCGGCGGACTGCCGACTTGTCCTGACGGTTCGACTTTGCTCACCGTCCCTGAACGAAGTCGAAGGGAGCGTAGTCGAAGGACGGCGGTCGGCGGACATAAAATGAAGATTCCACGAAAAGAAGAGCTGATAAAGCTCCAGGCAAAATATAGAACCGATAAAAAGATCGGCGAAGCGTTGGGGGGCGTGCCTGAGTATCTGGTGGCATACTGGCGAAGAAAGAAGAAGATCGGCAGATACTCTTTCTCTAAGTATTCCCAGGTGGAAATCAAAGATCTGTGGGAACGATACGGCAACGATCAAAAAGCGGGGGAAAAGCTCGGCATCTCCAGGGGAGGCTTCTATAAATGGCGAAAAAAATACAATCTTTTAGAAAAACCAAAAGTGCTGAAATTCCAACAGATGGAGTTCCCCTTAGCTTCTCAGCCTAACTTTAATAGGATGAGTTTATCTAACCATTCGAAATGGGGAGATGTTTTGATCAAACAGAAATCGGGAAATTTAACCATTGCCCAAAAGCTTCTGGCCAAAAAAGCGGGAAAAGCGCAAACCGTGGTGGGAGAGATTGTGAATGTGGAGCCGGATTTAGCTATGAGCCATGATAATGCCGGTCTGGTGATAAAGCAGTTCAAGCAGATCGGGCAGAAAAACGTGTGGAATCCGCATAAAATCGTTATCCCTTTAGATCATCGGGCACCGGCGGAATCAGAAAAAACAGCCACCGCGCATAAATCCATTCGGGAATTCGTCCGGGAGCAAACAATAGAAAAATTCTATGACATAAAAGAGGGAATCTGTCACCAGGTGATGATAGAGAAGGCTCACATTTTGCCGGGTGAGTTAGCTGTAGGGACCGATTCTCACACCACCTCCTATGGATGTCTGGGCGCTTTGTCCACCGGCATAGGTGCTACTGAAATGGCGGTGGTGTGGGCAACCGGGGAAATCTGGCTGAGGGTACCTGAATCCATAAAGATAAGCATTCAGGGGAAAATGCCCAAAGGAGTTTACGCTAAAGACGTAATTCTCTATATAATCGGACAACTTTCAGTGGAGGGAGCAAGCTATAAGTCAGTGGAGTTTTATGGTTACACCGTGTCGAAGATGTCTATTTCAGAGAGGTTTGTTTTGTGTAATCTTTCTATGGAGATGGGAGCAAAATTCGCCGTGGTTCCATTTGATAAGATTACCCAAAAATACCTGTCTGCTATAACTAGCCAAAGATATGAGCCAATCCACTCTGACAATAATGCTATATTTGAAAAAGAATATGAGTTTGACATAAGCAGTTTGGAGCCTCAAGTGGCTTGTCCTCATAACGTAGACAATGTGAAGTCAGTGAGCGAAGTCAAGGGGATAAAGATCGATCAGGTGGTATTGGGCTCTTGCACCAACGGGAGACTGGATGACCTCGAAGTAGCGGCAAAGATACTCCAAGGCAAAAAAGTTCATCCAAATTTAAGAATGTTGGTTCTTCCCGCCACCAGAACCATCTACTCACAAGCCATGAAAAAAGGTTACTTAAATATTTTCCTGGATGCGGGAGCGGTAATTTTAAATCCGGGATGTGGACCATGCCTGGGGGCGCATGAAGGAATTCTTGCCGCAGGCGAGAAATGTCTGGCAACCACCAATCGAAATTTCAAAGGGAGAATGGGATCGCCGGACTCCTTCGTTTATTTAGCCAGTCCCGCCTTAGCCGCTGCCACTGCCATCAAAGGAGAGATTGCGGATCCGAGGGAATTCATGTAAAACGAATTCAAGATTTAAGATTCAAGATTGCAATTCAAAGTTGAAAATTGCTTTTATTCCCCCCAATGGAGAGGGGTAGGGTGATGGGGAGTCAAAACAAATTCAAGATGAAAATGGTGAAAGTCAAATTTTGTCACTATGACTTAGATTGAATCCAATATTCATAAGCATTACCAACAAACTTTGGGGGAGGTTAAATGAAATGAAAAACAAGCTACTTTATCCATTTCTTTTCTCTTTGTCTTTGGGCTTGACTCCTTTATGGGCGGATGATAGCTCACTTTTCACCCGGAGAGATTTAAGAGTAGATGGAGAGATTGTGGGCAAACTGTATGATGACGTCAATGGTGACAGCTTGACTGATGTTTTCGGTTTCTTCAAAGAAGGAGAGGATCAAAACTCAAAAAGAATGGTCGGCTATTTTCATCAACAAGCGGGCTCCGTTTTCGATACCATTCCCAATCAGATTTTCGAGCTGGATAAAAAAGCTTCAGTGGTGGACTTAGCAGACATAAATAAAGACCAAAGAAAGGAACTGCTGTTCTTAGCCGAGGATGGCGTTTACTATTATTCGCAGGAAGGTGAATCTTTCAACCACAAACCCACATTGTTATTTCCAACCACTTGCTTTTTGTCCTCGCCCGAGGAAAAAGTTATGATATGGGATTTTTGTCCTGAACTAATAAATATAGACTATTTAGTTGTAGTTCCCCAGAAGAAGGGATATGACATTTGGACCAGATCAGATCAAAAAGAGTTCGTGCTCAAAGACAAGCTGGAATTCAAGCCAGACATTTCCCTTAACAGTAACGCTGGGGAATTGGAGCAAAACAGAGGTCTAATTCATCTCTCTTATGAAATACCGGACTTAGTATTCACGGATTATGATCAAGATAGCAAGGAGGACGTTCTTTTAATAAGTAAAGACAGGATGTACGTTTTTCTCTCCGAAGCGGACGGATCTTTTCCAGAGCAGGCGGATAAAGTGGTCGCTTTAAAGACAAAGGGCAAAGAAGAAGATCAGGAAGTTAAAATAGATGATGTCAATGGAGATGGCTTGATAGACCTGATTCTGAATGAATCTACCGGCGACTTAGAAAAAGGGGGAAAGACGAAAATAAACATATATCTGGGTAAAAAGGGTGAAGGGTTCCACCTGGACTCACCGCATCAAATCATCTCCTCTGAAAAAGAGCAATCTGAAGTCTGGTTTAACGATCTGGACAAAGATGGCAAAAAAGAAATGATTGTGACCAGTTGGGGTTTTAGCGTAGGCTCCTTCGTTAAGCTTTTGTTTTCCAAAAGTGCGAAATTTAATTTATACATTCGTAGCTTAAGAGAAAATGGCACCTATCCCAATCAGCCCAATCGGGAAATGAAACTAAGCGTCAAAGTATCGCTGGGAAGCTCAAGCGACGATAATCAGGCGTTGGATTTCTCTGGAGATTTCAATGGAGATAGTTTAAACGATTTTTATTTTGTGGGTGGTGAAAATGTCATGAAGTTTTATTTGGGAAGGAAAGGAGATTCCTTTGCAGATAAACCTCAGCATGAAATGGTCATAGACATCCCGGCAGGAAATCCCAAGATAATTGATTTAAACAACGATGGCAAAAGCGATATAATTCTTACACCCGCAAAGAAGGAGCTAAAAGGAAAAATAGCTATTCTTTTTTCCAAGATGTGAAACGCTGGAGTAAATTTAAAAGTCAAAATTATCCTTCTCCCATTCGAGGAGATTCGTATGAATGTTTCGCAGGGTAGGGTGATGAGGAACTAAAGAAATAAATGCAAATTGCAGATTGCAGAATGCAAAGTGCAAAATGATTTCCCTCTCCCCTTTGGGGAGATGCGTATGCATGCTTCGCAGGGATGGGATGAGGGGGAATCCAAAAAATAAATTGCAAATTGCAAAATGCAAAGTTCAAAATGATTTCCCTTCCCTGTTGGGGAGATGCGTATGCATGCTTTGCAGGGATAGGATGAGGGGGAATCAAAAAAATAAATTGCAAATTGCAGATTGCAAAATGCAGAGTTCAAAATGATTTCCCTTTCCCTGTTGGGGAGATGCGTATGCATGCTTCGCAGCGATAGGATGAGGGGGTTAAAGGAATATTTTTGAGCATCGAGGACAGGATTAAGGAATTGGTATCAAGCGGTGATGAGTATATCCTCGGATTTGCCAATATGCGGGGTTTGCTTATCAGCAAGTTTAAGGGCTTTGATTATTGTATTGTTGTTGGCAAGAGATTAGATAACAAAATTATTGACTCGATTGTTACTGGTCCCAATATGGATTATTATAATCTCTACCATGAAACCCATCTTCAACTGACCGATCTGGCGAATAAAATTGCAGATAAATTAGAATCTCTTGGTATTCAAAGCCTTATCATAAAACCGACCATCACAGATGATGAAATTGATGGCGAATATCTTAAAACCCTGACTTGTGATTTTTCTCACAAAATGGCGGCGACCAGAGCAGGACTGGGCTGGATTGGAAAAACAGACCTGTTTATTTCCGAGAGATTCGGACCGAGATTAAGGCTGGTCTCAATACTAGTTGATTATCCGCTAGAATGCTCAAAAATTCCAATTGATGAGAGCAGATGCGGTAAATGTAATCTATGCGTAAGAGAATGCCCCGCTCTTGCCGCCACTGGACAGTTGTGGAATGTCAATGTGAAAAGAGAAGAGTTTTTTGATGCGTTCAAATGCAGAGAAAAATGTAGAGAGCTGTCACAAAAGAATATCAGAAAAGATATTAGCTTATGTGGAATTTGTGTTTCGGTGTGTCCGATTGGGAAGAGAGATTTACCAAAGGATTAAATAGATTTCCCAACAGATGAAACAGATTAAACAGAGAACAAACATCTGTTAAATCCATTCATAGGTTCGACCATTCGACAGGCTCATGGTGCTGAGCCAAGTCGAAGCACAAGCTCACTACAAGTCTGTTGGGAAATTTCAGTCTGTTCGGGCGGGGATTTACCCCCGCCCGATCTAAAGGAATTAAAGAGAAAATGCTATGGAACTAATAACTGGTCGGGTATGGAAATTGGGTGACAACGTCGATACGGATGTGATCTATCCGGGAAAATATCTTCCCATAATAGATGCCCCGGAGATGGCTTTACATGCCTTGGAAGGTTTGGATCCCGAATTCCCCCAAAAGATTCAAAAAGGGGATATCATAGTGGCAGGATCGAACTTTGGCTGCGGAAGCTCGAGGGAACAAGCGGCTACTTCTTTGAAGTTTGCAGGCATCGCTTGCATCGTGGCGAAATCTTATTCCCGCATATTCTTCCGGAACGCCATCAATCAAGGATTAGCTTTGGTCGAATCCAAAGAGGCGCCGGATCATATTCAAACAGGCGAGATAGTCACCATCAATTTCGGTACCGGGGAGATCATCACTTCACAAAATCAAAAATTCTCATTTCCTCCATTGCCAGAGTTTTTGATGGGAATTTTAGAAGATGGTGGGCTTATCCCACATGTGAAGAAAAGCCTGGGAACTTGATTTTTCTTGGTTGTTTGTTTCCCCCTCACCCTATATCTCTCTCCCCGAAGGGGAAAGGGAAGTTTCGATTCCTTTTTTTCTTCATTTTCTGCTGGGGAGAGGACTGCAAGTATGAGTTTACGATTTATGATTTTCCTCTCTTAGCTCGGGTGGGGGTTCAACCCTCACCCGATCAACAATGAGCCACGTACAGTAAGCTTTTTCCCCCTCACCCTGTATCCCTCTCCCCGAAGGGGAGAGGGAAGTTTCGATTCCTTTTTTCTTCATTTTCCGCTGGAGAGAGGACTACAAATATGAGTTTACGATTTATAATCTTCCTCTAAATTTAATACTCAATACTCATTTCTCAATACCACCCACTATTTTTTGGTGGCAACGCTCACGTTGTCGCATAATATTGCCGGCACCCACGCTCCCAAAAATGAAGGATACAGTGTATCGCCAATATCTATAACGTGTTTCAAAGTTTCGTAAACATTGCCTGCGACCATAGCATCTTTCACCCGACCTATTATCTCACCATTCTCAACATACAATCCGGGATTAACTCCCACCGAATAATCTCCATTCGGAATGTTACCGCTATGAGATCCCATAGAACCTTCGACGATAACACCTCTGTCGATGGTTTTTAATAGTTGGGAGAAGGATTTATTTCCGGGTTTGATGCGCAGATGAGTAAGTGCCGGGCTGGGTTGTTGCGTGATCGCCTCATAAGCGCCAAAACTAGTTACAGTTCTGTATCCATGTCCCGTGGATTGAGCATTTAATTTTGTTCCATAATCCAGATCGTAATAAAAGCTTTTTAGCACGCCGTTTTCAACTAAGGTGAGAGGCTGGCAGACGACGCCTTCATCGTCAAACGAGCGGGCATGGGGATATTTATCGTTTAACGAATCATCATAGATGGTTATTTTTTCATCGAAAATTTTCTCTCCCATTCTATGAGCTATAGGCGATATTTTTTCATAAATGCTCTTGGAGCTGGTTCCAGTCAGAATTCTCCAGTTGAGAGTAAACATACTATTGGGCATGAACATCACCTTCATCTTCCCACCCTTTGGTTCAACCTCTTTAGATGATAAATTGTAAAGCTCGATGATCTCGTGAATCATCTGATCCGGCATTTTATCGAACGTTTTGTTCTCGAAACTGCGCAGAATAGCAGATGCAGAACCGGGATAGATGATACCCCCCAGTGCAGAATACTCTCCAGCTTTGCTTGACACGTCGGTTCCTTCGCTGTTGATGATGCGAATTTTCGTAATATGATTGGACGAATTTAAAAATATCTCGCCATTAGTTTGAGATTGCAAGAGATCACATACCCGGGTGCCCTCCTCTACCATTCTGGAAGCAGAGAGGTTTTCTAAAGAAGGATCATAAGTGTGTAACGGAGGAAGATCTTTGGTAAGAGGGAATTCATAATTTGCTACTACTTTCCCTTCCAGAGAAGCGAGGGCATTCTGTAAAAACTCGTCACGATTTATTAGATTTTTGGTGTAAGCAAATCCAAGCTTGCCGTCTTTGATTATTCTCAAAGCCAGCCCGGACTGAAAGGCACTGTCTATATCGTGAAGCTGGGCATTTTGAAAGGAGACGTTGGTATGAGTATTTTCCTCTGAATAAATTTCGGCTTGATCGCAAACTCTTTTTGCCATTTGGATAAGTTTTTCCATTATGCACCTCCTATGACCAGATTCTTAACCAGTATATGGGGAGCGCCGAAACATGAGCGGATATTGGCTTGACCTTTTCCGCATCCCCCGATTTTGGATAACTCTAAATCATTTCCTATCCCCACAATATCCAAAAGGGTCTTATATAAATTACCCGAAATATTTATATCCCGCACCATCTCTTTTATTTTTCCACCTTTCACCATGTATCCGAATTGAGTGCCAAAAGTAAAATTCTCACCGGAGGTCTCTCCTCCTCTGGTATCCACCATATACAAACCATCCCCCAGCATATTCAGAAGCTCCTCCAAGCTGAGTTTCCCCGGCTCGATGAAGATGGTTCCCATCCTGATTATGGGAGGATAACGATAATCCTCCGCCACACAGTGCCCGGAGATTGGCTCTCCGAACTCTGCCGCCGTTCTTCGGGAATGAAGCCGTCCGGTTAAAACTCCGTTTTTCATCAGCTGGATCGGTCGAGCTTTGGTTCCTTCGTCATCATAGGAGTAAAATCCGACCTGATCTGACAATGTAGGATTATCCGTTATGCTCAAAACGTCACTACCCAGCTGGCTTCCGATCCTCATCTTCTTGCGCATAGCGGGAAGATCTTCTATTATATCCGCTTCAGAAAAATGCCCAAAAGCTTCGTGGGTGAAAACGCCGGCAAGTAGCGGACTTAGGATGCAATCGCAAACTGCACTTTCACACGGTTGGGCTTTCAGAAGATCCAAAGCGATAGCTGTTCGCTCTTCGAAATTCTTCTCTTGATCCCGCAAGGTAGAAAATCCGTTGCTGCCTCCTGAGAAGACGGAGGCGTTTTGGGTCAGATGACCGTCTTTGCTGGTGATTATGCCGCCTAAGTCAGTGGTGACCAAGTCTTCCCTAATCTGGGCTCCTTCGGTGCTGCAAAAATATTTTTCTCTTATCACCTCACGGTATCGGATAGAGGTGGTGACGATTTTTTCATATTTCAGAGGAATGTCGTTATATTTACGCACCAACTCCAGTTTCTCCGACATAGTGACTTTTCGAGGATCTTCCTTTAACGGTGGAATAAAAGTATCCTTGACCACCTCAGTTTTAGCCAACATCACCGGTCTTTTGACGTTATTGGCAATCAACTGAGTGTTTTCCGAAAGCGTCCCCAGAGCTTTTTCCGCATCGTTTTCTTTGGTAAAAACTACTGAGGACATTCCTCCATTCTTCAATGCTCTCATCACGTATCCGTCGGCGGAATTGGAGCTGATTTGGCTTAGCTCTTTACCATTGAATAATATGAGAGCAGTTTTTTTGATCTCATACCGGATATCCGCATAATCGGCGTCGATCTTACCGAGAATTCGTCGTAGCTTTTCAAACATGATGACTCCTTCTTTTGCTTTTAAATTCCAATTCTAACGTAACCATGAAAACTTTAGATCAAAAAGACTAATACATTGTTTTGATGTTTAAGAAATATGCTTTCCCGAAGTCATATCAACCAGCTTTGACCGAGAACCATCTGTTACTACATTTTATGCGATTCCGTTTAAGAAGTCAATGATTTTTATGAAAAACTCTACCTTGGATCGGGTGGGGGTTCAACCCCCACCCGAACGCAGGAGTCCACCACCCCTCTGTCTCCCCCTCCTTGTTTAAGGAGGGGATTAAGGGGTGGTCAACCTTAGATCGGGCGGGAGTTAAATCCTTCGGAACAAGCCCCCGCCCGAACACGCTGTCTATACCATGTTCATCATGATACTGGTTGCAATCTTTATGAAGAAGATTGCACATTCCTCTTTACGTATAATTCTAAAGAATGCGATCTTACTCTTTGTCGATGGAAGGATTTTTAGAAAATTCACTGGATTCATCTCTTTGACTTTGAATACATTACCCCACCTTTGACCAGATTCCCCCGCATATTTGATCCTCTTTTTTTCCAGTATATCGATCTTGAAGCTTTAAAGAAACTCGGGGCACAATTTTTGCTCAATTGAACTAAAAGAGGAGACAGATATGTATAAGCTTTCAAATCCTACTAAAAGCAAAAATTACAACCAGCCCGGAGTTAAATGCTATGTCTCTACAAAGACGCTGGAGCGAGACAAAGATAAAAAACAGAATGGGCTGGTAGCCTTTGCCATTCCTGATCTGGGCATCCTTTTTAAGTCAAAATGCTTTGGCTCTTACTATGAGCTGGAGTATATCAGCCTTCTATCCCTTCTGCGATTCATTGAGCTGAACTACAGAGCCTTCGAAAATCAAAAAATCAGTATTTTATGCAGTAGCCCGTTGTTGGTTTACCAAGTGAGTGAAAACGCTCTTTGTCACAATGAGCTAAAACAACACCGGAATTTAGCCTTAGCCTATAAAAGGAAATTAAGCTTCTCCTTAAGCTGGGTCCCGGAAAGTGAAAACCGGGCACAAAATGGAATGATAGACCTTCCTCCTTTGAAAAATTCCTTCGATTTCAATTTCGAAGACATCCAGAAGAAAACCGGATAGCTCAAGAGTTTAATAGCTCAAGAGTTCAAAGGCTCAAAAGCTAAATTTAGCATTGACTTTACTCATGCCTATGGTTACATTTATCCTCGTTGGGAGAGTTTAGATTTTAAATCTATCGTAGTAAAATTTAGAACAAACTCAGTCTTTTTCATAGCCGAGATAGATTTCTATCAGTTGAATAGAAACTGTATCAGCCTATAATTTGATTTAACGTGATTGATTCTACTAGAAGACCTCTTTTTTTGGGTATCTTAATTTCCATTTTCTTTTGCTCTCCCTATTTATTCGGATCCTATGCGTTTGAAAACGCAGAAGATCAAAAGGTAGTTCCCCAGCTATTGGTTTTACCCAGAGCAAAGCCAGTGATTTCACCCTCTTTAGAACGGTATCTTTCTTCATGTCAACCCGAGGATTCTGTGAAGGTATGGGTCTTCTTTACCGATAAGGGCATCTTCTCACTTGAGCAATATGAAGATGCAAAAACTGTTTTTAAAAGCTCGCTTACCAGATCGGCTCTGAAAAGAAGGCTGAAGAATAGAGCAGAAACTGACTTCTTGGACCTTCCAATCAACCAATTTTATGCAGACGAAATCTTAAAATCCGGAGGAATCTTAAGACAGAAATCCAGATGGCTTAATGCTATAAGCATTCAGATTCAGAAAAACAAGATCGAAAAGATAGCTCAGCTTCCTTTTGTAAGAGAGATCAAGAAAGTAGTAGGCTTCAAGAGGGAACCGGAGGAAATCCAATCGATTCACGGTAAGCTTTATCAACCAGAGAAGTTTGCCGGTTATGGCAGAAATTACGGACCATCGCTTCCCCAGCTGGACCAGATAAACGTTCCCATAGTTCATGACATGGGCTACAAAGGGCAGAATGTGATCGTGTGCATGATGGACACGGGTTACCGAAAAAATCATCAGGCATTTGCCATCGCTTATTCAGAGTCTAGGGTGTTGGCGGAGTATGATTTCATTTTTCATGACAATAACACCCAGAATGAGCCAGAAGATACGGTCACTCAGCATGATCACGGCACCGCTACCTGGTCAGCTCTGGGCGGAGAGTATGAGGAATGGCTTTATGGTCCAGCTTATGGCTCAAGCTTTGTTCTGGCTAAAACCGAGGACGTGCGCTCGGAGACACCCATCGAGGAGGACAATTGGGTGGCAGGGATGGAGTGGGCAGACAGCATTGGAGCGGAGATCATCTCCAGCTCTTTAGGATACTCCAATTGGTATACATACTCGGATTTTGACGGCAACACTTGTGTCACCACCGTTGCGGCAGATATAGCTGCCAGCCGAGGAATCGTAGTTTGTAATGCAATGGGAAATGAAGGATCTGGAGCTGGCACGCTAATCGCTCCCGCAGATGCGGATAGCATCATAGCCTGTGGTGCAGTGGATGAGTGGGGAATCATTGCCAGTTTCAGCTCACGCGGTCCCACCTATGATGGACGGATCAAACCGGAGGTGGTGGCCAGAGGAGTAGCAACCTATTGCGCTTCAGCTTTCGATACAAATACATATTTTCAAATCGGTGGAACTTCCCTTTCCACTCCTTTGGTGGGTGGTTGTGCCGCCGTCCTCTTATCCGCTCATCCCGACTGGACGGTTATGCAGATCAGAGAAGCTTTGATGATGACTGCTAATAATGCTTCTGCTCCCAACAACACTTATGGTTGGGGTTTGGTAAATCTTTTCGAGGCTTTAAACTATGCTCCTTCCGGTGCGTTGACCATCCAGCATGATCCGCCTTTGTTTACTTCCGATACGTTGAATCCCTATATCATGCATGCTACTATCACACCCGGAAATGGATTGGATGAAGATTCGTTATTCCTTTTCTGGCGCTCGGACACTCTATCTCCTTTTACCAAACAGAATCTGCAATCAGTTGGCTCTAATCAATATCAAGGTGAGATTCCAGCACAAAGCCCGGGAAAGATCATTTACTACTATTTTTCTGCACAAGACAGTTTAAATAATGTGGTTAATTTTCCTCTAGGTGCTCCGCACTTTAAATTCGAGTTTTATGTGAATACGGATGTAATCACCTTCGATTTCGAGGATGGACTTTTTCACTGGGAGACTGGAGGAATCATTAATTCATGGAATTGGACCTCGGTATCAGCTCATAGTGGAAGATTTAGTCTCACCGATAGCCCACAGGGAGGATATAAAAATAATACCGACAGTTGGGCTGACATCAAAAAAACGTTCGATCTCACCGGTATAGCGAATCCTCAGTTCTCCTTTTGGTATAGATATCAGTTCCGCTCAGGTGATACCGGTTTTGTGGAGATAAACACAGATGGAGGTAAAGGATGGGAGCGAATCTTCTCTGGGTTTGTTGGCACTGTAAACGAATGGGCTCAGGTGAACCTGCCTTTAGATTCCTACATAGGGTATAGTAACGTGAAATTCAGATTTCATTTTACCTCTAATGCCGTAGACTCAGGAGACGGTTGGTATATTGACGACGTGCAGATTAACTTTAAGCCCACATCGGTGGAGGAAGAGCCCACTTCTGTGCCCTTCCAGTTCAGCTTGTATCAAAACTATCCTAATCCCTTTAACCCGGTGACCAGAATTCAGTATACAGTAGGCAGTAGGCAGATAAAAGCAGCGGTCAGCGGACTTGTCCTGACGGTTCAACTTTGCTCACCGTCCCTGAGCGAAGTCGAAGGGAGCGAAGCCGAAGGACGGTGGACGACGGACAGCTCCACACCTATCACCCTGAAAATCTATAATATTCTTGGACAGAAAGTGAGAACTTTGGCGGATGAGCCAAAAAGTGCAGGTAACTATGAAGTAATCTGGGATGGCAGGAACGATAAGGGAGAGGAGGTAGCAAGCGGGTTATATTTCTATCAGCTTAGCACAGAAAATAATCGAATTACCAAAAAGATGTTGCTTTTAAGATAATAAGCACCTGAACATAACTTAAGTTAAGTGCTGGCCCTACATCTGTTTCTGGTTGGTTCGGGTGGGGATTTAACCCTCACCCGAACACTGGACAGGTTCTTATTCTGGTGCTGAGGATTCAACAGCTAACTCAGGTTCAACCACTATGCTTTTTTCTTTGCTCACCAAAGCTAACCCCAGCTTTCCTCCTTTAGGTTTTCTTACGTACTTGGCTTGAGTATAAACAACCGCTGCCTTTTTTTCTTTTTTAGCTTTGCTGAAATATGCAGCCACCCTTGCCGTTTCTTTTATCTCTGATAATGAAGGCTCCGATTTCTTATCTTTTCTTCTCAATAACACATGTGAACCCGGAGCGTCCTGAACATGAAACCATAGATCATCGGGACGGGAAAATTTGAAAGTGAGGTAATCGTTCTCCTTGTTGTTTCTTCCCACCAAAATCTCCCATCCGCTTTTGGTAAAATATCTTCTGGGTGAAAACTCTTTTTTCTTTTTTTCCTTTGTCTGAAATTTTGTCGGTCTCAAAAGCCTTAGTCGAATCAGTTTCTGTTTTTGTTCTTCTAAGTCAACCTTCTCATCATACGTCACAAGTTGCTTGTAGATTTCCTCAAGCTGGTTTATCTGATTTTTAGTCTCCGACATTCTCTTCTCTATAATACTCAAGGCATCTTTTGCCTTTCTATATTTTTTGAAATAAGCTTGAGCATTTTTTATCGGACCGAGTTTAGCATCTAATTGGATTTCCAATAACGGACTTTGCGAATCAAATACGTCCCTGAGTTTCACCGAAGTCTGACCTTTGGGGATGACTTCTTTATTCATCATCAATAGGTCGCCAAATCGCTTGTATTCTTCAAACCGTTCTGCTTGTTTGAAATCTTCTTCGATCTTCTTTTCTCTCTTTTGAAGTTTTTCCAATGCCCTGTTAACCACCGAAGATAACTTATAACACTCTCTTTTTCTTTTTTCACATATAGATTTCCCGGTGAGAAAGCTTTTTATGGCGGAGTTCAAGCTGGGGTAGCGAACTATCTGATCTTCGGGGATAAAAGGGAGATCCACACAGCTAATGGTTTTGGGAATGCCATCTTGGTCATTGATAATCTGAAAAGAGAAGCGGTGATTGGATATCTGTTCAAGGATTTGGATAAACGTTTCCCCCAGCGATGCCACATCATCTTCGGTGAGCTGGGAGATTTTCTTTTCCGGATCAAGCCCGGATTCAAGAATGATCTTCTGTGCCAGAAGCCTATCTACTCCTGTAAAATGGGAGATCAACCATTCTGGCAAGGGCTGGTCATCAGTTCTGGAGAGTTTAAGGAAATCATCCTTTTCTATGGAGAAAGGATTTCTCTTCATTGGGGCTGGTGGCGGGACGTATTTTTCTCCGGGTAGAATTTGTCTGAATCGGTTTTGGGTGGAGTCAATCTTTCTCAAACAATCAACGATCATCCCGTCTCTTTTCACCAAAATCACATTGCTGTTTCTCCCGGTTAATTCAAAGATGATACCAAATGATTCACCCGCTCCGAATTGAGTCTTTTTTTCGCAGGTGATTTTGATCACCCGATCAAAATCTACCTGCTCGATTCTCCGAACGTATCCTCCGAGGGCAAAAGAGAAAAAGTTGGTCATTTGAAAAGTTTTTCGGTGCTGATCTGTTTCATCTTTACCCCAGATTTCGATTCGACAGTCAAGCGGGTTTGCACAAAAAAAGAGTGAAGTTTCATTATTCTTATCCCACAGGCAAAATAGAAGCTCTTTCTGGTCCGAAGAAATCAGTATCTCTCGTATCTTAAGACCCGAAAGCAATTCTTGAAGCTCCGGAATAAGACAAAAAATCAAGGTGGAGTTTATGAGCATGTTTATACTTCGGTTATGTCTGGACAAAGTTTCTAATTGGAAATTTTCATACTAAAGTTTGGGCGGATGTTAACATCCGCCCCTACATTCCCAAACGGTTTTTTCTATTTTATAGAGAAGGTTTCTTTTAAATACTTTTCAAATTCATCCAAAGATTTAAATATTTTGTCGGAGAGAAATCTCACCGACCAGTTTTCTTTCATCGGACTAATAGTCCAGATTCTCACTTTATTTCTGTAACATTCCCACATCTCTATGGCAGTTCCCATAGAGGCTTCGGGTAGATAGGTAATTGTACTGTTTCCGAGCATTTAGGAGAGACTTTTTCAAACGGGTGTTAGTGTTTGGGGTCTGTGGCAAAGCTCGGTTAACTTTGACTGATTGATAGATTTTCTGTTCTCCGTTACTCTTTTTCTCCTTTCTTTTCTTAGAGACAGGATCTCCTGATCTTTTCCTGTGTACCTCTCATAAGGGGTCACATAACTTAGGGATTGATGTAACCTTTGATGATTATAATATTGGATGAACCGACTGATCCCTTCTTCCGCTTCCTTAGGACTTTGATATTCTGCGGGAAAAACCTCCTCATATTTTATGGTTTTAAACACTCTCTCGATCTTGCCTTTACCCTCTGGATGCCGGTAAGCAGTTCGCAGATGAGTTATCCCTAACCCCTTGAGATATTGCCTAAAGCTTATCGCTACCAGCTGAGGTCCATTGTCGCTTAAAAGCTGAGGTTTTTCCTCTACTTCGA
>Ga0315288_10000966_pt1 | contig 36498 bp, 32 predicted proteins | sample YL17G11_20_MG_FD_203454 | JGI IMG/M metagenome (GOLD analysis project Ga0315288, IMG submission 203454) | Sediment microbial communities from Yellowstone Lake, YNP, Wyoming, USA - YL17G11_20 | ecosystem: Environmental > Aquatic > Freshwater > Lake > Sediment | place: USA: Wyoming | collected...
GGTCTTTTTGCCGGCGCTTCATGAAAAATTTTTGATACAGCCCGGCATAAGCGGATCCTCTCCCGGATGATCGATCGCGTCACAGTCCAGGGAAGGATTCCCGGAGCGCGCCTCTCGAAAAAATCATCGGATTCCCTGCAACTCTTTGCCGGGTTGTTGCGTATATATAGGTGAGAGAAAAAAATGAGAATCAAGAAGATACTGATCGAACTCAAAGAGAAAGGAAAGTGCCTCCTTTTTTCTTCTCCTTTTTTCGGGAGTTCACCATACATTCACCCTATCACCCAATCCATTCCTATGCATAGGCAGCCTTTGAGGCGACGAACAAAGGCTGCCTATCCCTTCTCCTAAAATCCTCCTCTACCGAACATGGCCCCTGATAACATCAGCGGGCCTGTTCCCTTATTGGGATTACGGCCTTCCCTGTATCGGAGTACCGCTTTTATTCTCCAATTCATACCCCTGTTTCCGGCAGGAACCCGCCCTTTCCCCCGGCAGGAATAAGGTCGTCGTCCGGCTTAAGCTCCTTTCTCAAGCTCGGCCCGATCAACAGATCACGTTCAAAACCTGCGGTAGGACGGTCAGGGTGATCTTATGGAAACGATCGGGCTGTTGATATCCGCCGAGGATATCGCCGTCGGTCTGGATTTTGAACGACCTTTCGGAAGTAATCTCGAAGGAAGGAGAGGACAGCATTTCCACTTCTTTAGCCCGCACGTGCTTTCCGCGCCTCGACATAGAGGCGATCGAAAGCAGGCGGCCGAAGGAGCAATCGCTGATCAGGCAGGCATCGAGATTGCCGTCGCCGGGATGGGCCGCCGGCGCGATGATTTTCCCGGAGGCCCAGTAGCGGATATTACAGAAGACCGCTATGGTATACTCGCCGGAGACGCGGCCGCTTTCGGCCTCAACGGTGAGCGGAAACGGAATTTCGCCGGACCGGAAAGCATGAATCGCGCCCATCATCCCGGCCAGTGTCTGGCGTTTCCCCAGCGACGGCCTTCTGGACAGGAGCGCCTCGACATATTGATTCACGATGGCGCCGAGCCCGATGTTGGCCTGCCCAAGATAATACCGCAGGGGCGCGCCATCCTTCACGATACAGCCGACATCGATTTTTCTTGCCCCTCCCTTTCTCAGGACCGCGCCGGCCCTGTCGAGGTTGTCCAGGCCGAATTCCTTAGCGATATCGTTAGAGGAACCAACGCCGATCATTCCCAGGCGGACGTCCGCGCCGGCCCGGAGGATCTCGTTGGCCATGATGTGGAAGGTCGAATCGCCGCCCGCGCCGACAATCGTACGATAGGTGCCCGCATGCTCTCGGGTCAGCGTCCTCAGTTCTTCCTCGCTCTGCGTCACGACAAGGTCAAATACAACGCCATGCTTGCGGAGGGCTTCCTCAAGCCGGTCTTTTTTCCCGATGGCCCTCCCCCTGCCGGCCGACGGATTGAAGAGGATGGAGATTTTATCGGTCATACCATGTCTATTTTATTTCAAACGCCGCCCCATTTCCATGGCCAGGAGTTACCCCGTGTTTTTATTTATAATTTCTGGAACTCCCAGAAGGACGAAGAAATGCAGTAAAAATAGTGTCAGCCTGAGACTGGCGCCCGGGTGGCGCGGCTGGGCTTATAACACCCGAAGCTCATGGTGGCGGGTGGGTGGGTCTTGAGCGAGGGTGTTATAAGCCCAGCCGCGTCAGGACCCGGTTTTCTGCTGCAAATAAAATATGGGTAACTCTTGTTCCATGGCCTGTTGACAAGGAGGCCCCTTTTATTCTAAATTCAAGACGGCGGAAGAAGCCTCCAGGTCAAACGGGAGGAAAACTTCCGGCCCTGTGTCTTTGAATCGCGAATATTCAGGCTTAAAGCCCAGGGAAGTCCGTGGAATGCGGACACAGCCCCCGCTACTGTAACCGGAGACGAATCCCGGACGAAGCCACTCTCCTCGCCGCCGAGGAGGGGAAGGCCCGGGAGGAGAGCGATCCGGAAGTCAGGAGACCTGCTTTAAGCCTTGAGCGCTCCTCTTCGGGAGGAAGAGAGAGTGGTTTTTTTATACAAAGCGGGGGCCAAACAGAATGGAGGTGTCGAAACATGGTAAAAAAATTCCTCTTCGCAGCCCTCGCGATCCTGGCAACTACCCTGCGGCTCTATTCCGAAGACGGGCAGAAGAAATCGCCTCCCGCACTCCAGTATGAGGTTGTGGTCACGGCCACGCGCGCCGAAACGCCGGCGCGCGAAGCGGCCGGCTCGTTCACCGTGATCACGACGGATCGTCTCGCCCGCTCGAAGAAAACCACCGTGCTGGAAGTCCTCGAGGAAGTTCTCGGCGTAACGGTCGTGCAGGCGGGCGGCAAGGGCGCCGCCGCCTCCGTCTTCCTGCGGGGCGCCAATTCCGAGCACACGATGGTCCTGATGGACGGGGTGGAGCTCAACGATCCCATCAACCCGGCACGGTCCTTCGACCTGGCCCACCTTCCCCTGGAGAACATCGAGCGCATCGAGGTCCTGCGCGGGCCTCAGAGTACTCTCTACGGCTCGGACGCCATCGGCGGCCTAGTCAACATCGTCACGCGCAAGGGCGACGGGAAGACAAGGGCTGCCTTATCATTGAGCGCCGGGTCCTTCGCTACCATGGCCAACAGCGCAACTTTGACCGGATCCACGAAGGCCTGGAACTATTCTTTCGGACTGTCGCATTTTCTGACGCGCGGCATCTCGGCGGCCGGCTCTTCATATCCTGGGAACGCCGAGAAAGACGGAGACCGGAACCTCTCTTTTTCGGCCAGGGTCGGGCTGAAGCCGGCCGTGAACTGGGACCTCGATTTCGTCGCCCGCGCCGTCGACGCCAAAACGGAAATCGACAATTTCGGGGGAGCTTTCGGCGACGACGTCAACAATGTCCAGAAATACCGGTCGGTCTTCGTCAAGGGCCAGGCGCGCTGGCTCGTCGCCGGCAACCGTTGGGAACAGCGGCTGGGGATCGCCTACCTTGGCTCGGACCGCAAGCACGATAATCCAGAGGACGCCGCTCATCCCTTCGATTCCGAGAACGGACGCTTCAAAGGCGGCCTGTTCAAGGTCGACTGGCAGAACAATGTCTTTCTGAACCCGAGCCACACGCTGACGTTCGGAGCGGAGTGGGAAGATGAGCGGGGCGAGTCGGAATACTTTTCGCGGAGCTCGTGGGGTGATTCCGCCAGCCTCTTCCCAAGGAAATCGGCGCGGACGCTGGGGCTTTACCTCCAGGACCAGGTGAGGCTAGGCGGCCGTTTTTTCGCCTCGGCCGGGGTGCGTCTCGACCGGCACAGCCGGGCGGGCTGGGCGTTCACCTGGCGCGTCGCGCCGGCCTTGGTGATCAGACAAACGGGGACAAAATTCAAGGCCGCCGCAGCCGCCGGATTCAAGTCTCCATCGCTTTACCAGCTTTACGCGCCGGGCACGTTCTGGGGCCCGATCGGGAATGACCGTCTCGAACCCGAAAAGTCCATCAGTTGGGAGGCGGGGGTCGAGCAGGCGCTGGCGGAGGAAAAAATCCTCGTCCAGGCCGTTTATTTTCACAACGATTTCCAAAACCTCATCAATTTTGAATACGGCCTTGGCTATGTCAACATCGGCAGGGTCGAATCGTGGGGCGTAGAATTATCGGGCGAAGGCCGGCTATCCGATGGACTATCGTTGAGGGCCACAATGATCCGGACCGAAACCCGTGACAAGAAGAGCGGGCTGCCTCTCCTCAGAAGGCCGAAGGACCAGCTCACAGCCGCACTCAATTGGAAACCTATTAAGAAATGGTCTCTTGACCTGGCATTCCTCCAGGTGGGCCGGCGCGAGGACATGGATTATTCAGAGTGGACGGGAACGAGGGTAACCATGGCCGCATATCGGCTGCTCAACACCACCCTGTCTTTCGACTTCAGCCAGCGGATTCAGTTTTTTGGACGCTTCGACAACATCCTCAACACCCGCTATGAGACGATCAAGGGCTACGGTGCGCCGGGCTTCGGGATTTATGGGGGCATCCGGATTTCCCTTTTATGACCTAAACTCTATATTTAAACGGGTAATGAGCCTCCGGAAACAGGGCTGAACTATGGGAAAAACGGTTTTGACATGAAAAAGAGGCTGTTTTTTGCCTGTATTATTCATAAATTTTAAGTTGGAGAGACGGAATCAATGAATGCTTCAAGGGGGAAGACCGGGATAAACGAAGCGACCATGGTGGGACTTCGGGAGCGAGTCCATTCCGGCCTTCCCCCCATATGGAACCCGGTTTATGAATAATGCAGGTTAGCAGAATAAGACGATATCATTACACAAATAGCTCGGAATATGATAATAGTTGGTAGAATATCCGCAAAAAATAAGGAAACGAACCCTAAAATCCAAGAAACAGTGACGAAAAAACGATGAATTCATCGAGTTAAGGGAGGCTAAAATGCCGGAATTCGACTTCAAATGCCCTAGTTGCGGGAAAACCTTGAGGATCGAAGAGGCCCATCGGGGCAAAAAGACAATCTGTCCAGCTTGCAGCGAGAGGATCTTTATCCCGCCAAAGCCCGCGGACGAAGCGCCCCAGCCCAAGCTGGTTCAGACGCCTCCGGCGGCCTCCGAGCAGATTTTGGCGGAGGGAGTGGGGACTGCGCTGTCGGGCAATCCCCTGCTCGAGGAGGAAAAGGATGTCTTCCGTATCCGGCCGACACTCAAGGCCCGGATTGGGCAGATCATATTGGCCCTCCTGGTCCCTCTCCTGGGTGGGGCAGCGGTTATTCTCCTCAAGGCCGAGGCGCCGCTCTCTCAAATCATCATCGGGACCGGCGTCGCGGCCGGCCTGATCATTTTCCTGGCCGCGCTCTATAAAAAGCACTCCATCCTCTACCGCCTTAGCACCCAGCGCTTCTTCGTTTACCACGGGCTCGTCTCCCGCAAAGTCGAGGAACTGGAACTCTTCCGAGTGCGGGATGTTCAGGTGACCCAGAGCGTTTTCGAGAGGCTCCTGAAGTTCGGAAAGCTGACGGTCTTTTCCACGGACCAGACATCTCCCAAGTTCGAGATGATCGGGGTCAGAGACCCGCTCAAGGTCAAAGACACGATCCGCATCAATTACCGGCTCTCCCGGAAGCGGGAGCGCGTCCGGCCGACCGAGTTCATATCGGATTTCGACACCGAAGAAGCTGCCCACCAAGACCCGAGCAACTGACTTTGTAAGGCTTAGAAAGCTTTTTTTGACCCTGAAAATGCGGGTTTAAAGCTGAAAAGAAGGCCTTAATCCTTTCCTGCATGAATCATAAATAATCGACAACTTGTTCCGGCCCGTCCCCTTACCACATTACCACTGGAGGAGGGCGGCAGCCCAGCTCAACCCGCCTCCGAAAGCAATGAGCAGGATGTAATCGCCCTTATGGAACCTGCTCCAGGATTCGTGAAGCCCCAGGCCAATGGAGACCGAGGAGGTGTTTCCATATTTCTCAATCACCGAGATGAATTCGGCCTTTCCTCCTTTCCCCAGGGCTGATTCCGCGGCCGCTTCGGTGATCCGGGAGTTGGCTTGGTGGGGGATAACATAACGGATCTGGTCCGGCTTGATCCCGGCCTTCTTGGGCACAGTCTCGAAAAGCTCCTTGATCATGCTGACCGCGAACTTGAAAACCGTCCGGCCGTTTTGACGGAACCAGAAGTCCGTTTTTTTGTTCTGCAGGAGTTCCTTGGCCCCTCCGATAATGACGTCTTCGCACAGGCCGGGCGTGGACCCCAGCTCGGTGTAAAGGATCCTATGCTGGGGATGATCATTGGTGACGACGGCTGCGGCCGCCGCGTCGCCGAACAACACGCAATTGTTACGGTCGGTGTAATCGGTCACGGTAGTCATCTGTTCGGCCGTCGTCACCAGCCCGACCTTGATGTTCCGCGTCTTGAGGAAGCTCTCGGCACAAGCCAACCCATAGAGGAACCCGCAGCAGGCGGCGTTAAGATCAAAACAAAACGCGTTCTCGGCCTTCAGGTCATGGGCGATCTCGTAGGACTGGGCCGGGCAGAAGCGGTCCGGGATGACGGTTGAAGAAATGATGAAATCCAGCTTGTCCGCGGTCAATCCGCCCCGCTCCATGGCCGTGCGTGCGGCCGCCGACACGATGGGCCGCAGCCTCCCGTTCGGGCCCAGGACATACCTCTGCTTGATCCCCGTCCGGCTGACGATCCACTCGTCGGTGGTATCCACCATTTTTTCCAGGTCTTTGTTAGTCAGGATGATTTTCGGAACGCTCATTCCGATCGCGTTGATTCCGATATCCGGCATGACGGCACTCCTCTCTTTTCTCTTATGATTTTAGCTCGGCGTCTTTTAACAATTTCAGGTAATTGGCCGTTTTCAAAGTCATCCCATAAATCACAAAACGGCCAGTGCAGACAATCTCTTCCCTTGACCGGACGACCGCCTCGACCAGGAAACGGTGGCCCCTCTTCTCCAGGACCTGGACCTTGGCAATGAGCTTCTCGCCGGCTCGAACGCTGCGCAGGAAGGCCACTTCGGCCTTTCCGGTGAGGGCGACGGGCGCATCGGCCACGGCCGCGGCCAGCGAGTTGAGCTGGGCAAAGATGAAATGGCCGCGGACGATGTCGCACTTCTCAAGGCACATGGACTGATCGGTCTCCAGGATGGAGAGCCCGCGGCGGCCCGGCTCGATCTCGATCAGTTCGCCGATGATGTCATCAGCCGCCAGCGACCGTGAGACGCCGAAGAAATGCCCGGCCATCTCCCGGGTCCGCTTGCGGACCTCGGGGATAGACAGCTCCTGGCGGTCGAGACGGATGGTCGGGATGCTGACGCCCAAATGCGGCGCCAGCTCCTCGTCCGTGACAAACGGGTTGCGCTTGATCTCTTCGAGCAGCCTGGCGTGGCGGTCCGGTTTTCTGGCGAATTTATCGGGCATGGACGGGAGTCCTTTAAATCTCATAAGATCGCTCCGCTAAGGCAATTTTTACACCGGCCATGGGCTCTTAAGCCAATTTATTATTAGCTAGTAATAATTATCAGGAAACGTCGCCCCGATTGCAAGGATTTTTTGGTTTTATCGGTCGGGTTATTATCCGGGGAAGCCGGGGAGCCTTCTCAGCTCCGCGAGTTCTAAAGCAAAGAGAATCTGAAATAATTGAAGAGCGGACCGAAGCCTCTTGGGGAAGACGCCGTTATTGGGATCCCGGCGTTTCGGACTCGGGCGTCTGAGATTCGGACGTTTCTCCGCCGGCCGTTCCCTCGCCAGGGATTATCTCCCCGCCGTCTTCTCCCGGCATCTTGTCCTTCTCTAAACGCCTTTTCCTCTTTTCCTCCCGTTTCTTCTGGCGTAAAAGTTCTTTGCTTCGCTTCGCGCTCTTATAAGCCCTATTGCTTTTGGCCAACGGTCCTCCTCGTCATCATTTTTTGACATTATAACATATTTTCAAAACGGGGTCAGGCCGCATAGGCATGAAAGCCCCTTGCCGGAAAGGATGCATCACCGATTCCGGGATAAAAGAAAAAGCGAAAAGCGTGCGGCGCGGCGGGGGAGCATCCTCCAAGCATCACTAAAAAATTTTGCCTTTCCTGATGAGAATAAATATGAGCGGCCATTTTGGGCCGGAAGGGGCGGCTTGCCAGGAAAAGGTACCTGGTGTAAATTGGTGATGAAAAAAAATACCACGGGAGGCCCCATGGAAAAGCTGACCAACGACGACCTCAAAGCCCTTGTCCGGTCCGTCTTCCCCCTGTTCCCCGAGGACCGCTGGCTGGGGATCCTCGTCGACATTCCCCGCGACCCCCAGAAGGACAACGCCGCCTGGAAGGAGCGGCGCCGGATGGCGGCGGAATGGTGCGCGGCCCTCAAAGACGTCTCACCCCGGATTCCGCTCGAGGGCGTAAAGCTCATCGCCTTTCCCGATACCGGGTCCAACAACGCCGACCTTCCCCCGTCCGCGGTTTTGATATCGGGCGACATCCCGGATACGGCCCATGGTCTCGATCGGCTCGGAACTTCGGTCCCGTTCGAAAAGATTTTCCGGGACACCCAGCTTTTTCTCGCGCCCACCGAGTACTCGACGACCGCGCCGCTCAAGAACGCGGCGAAAATCTTTGGTTTCCGGGCCGCAACGATGCCGGGCTTCTCCGCTCGGATGATCCCGGCCCTGAGGATCGACTACAACGAGGTCGGCCGCCGGGTTAACCTTTTGAAGGAGAGGCTTGATCGGGCCGAGGCCGCGGAGATCATGTTCACGGCTGAAGATCTGGGAAATTTCCAGATGCGTTTCGACCTGCGGCGGACAACGGCCCACACAAGCAGCGGCCGTTTCCCGGAGCGGGGCACGGCCGGAAACCTTCCCAGCGGCGAGACTTACATCGTGCCTTTTGAAGGCCGCCAAGGAGATCCAAGCCGGACCGAGGGGACGCTCCCCGTCCAGATCGGGCCGGAGATCGTCCTTTTCCAGGTGAAGAACAATCGCGCCTTCGAGGCGCGCGGAGAGGGCCCGGAAGCGGACGCCGAGCAGGAGCACCTCAGACGCGAGCCCGCCTTCGGGAACATGGCCGAACTCGGCTTCGGCGTGCTCGAAGACTTCGGCCTGCGGCCCATCGGCGAGATCCTCCTGGACGAGAAGCTCGGCCTTCATGTCGCCTTCGGCAGGAGCGACCATTTCGGCGGGCTGGTCGGCCCGGCCGCCTTTTCATCGCCCCGGGAAGTTGTCCACCTCGACAGGATTTACATCCCCGCCACCCAGCCCCGCGTTCGCCCGCGCTCGGTGACCCTGGAGTTCTCCGGCCAACAGAGAGAGTTGATCATGGCGGACGGGAGATATTTGACCTTTTAGTCCGTGTTATTCATGAATTCGAGGCTGGAGAGACGGAACGAACGAGTGATTTTTGGGGGGGAAAGGCCGGGATGGACGAAGCGACCATAGCGGGACTTTGGGGCGAGTCCATTCCAGCTATCCCTCATATACTATCCGGTTTATGAATAATGCAGGTTAGGAGTTACCCTATTTTGTTATTTATAATTTATGCAACTCCCTGAAGGACAACGAAATGCAGTAAAAATAAAGTGTCAGTCTGAGACTGGCGCCCGGGTGGCGCGGCCGGGCCCATAACACCCGAAGCTCATGGTGGCGGGTGGGTGGGTCTTGAGCGAGGGTGTTATGGGCTCGGCCGTGACAGGACCCGGTTATCTGCAACAAACAAAAAATGGAGTAACTCCTGAATGCAGGTTTATTGACTTTCCTTTATGCTTTTGATAAAAATCGGATGAGAAAGCAGGGAAAGATGGTTATCAAAACGCGCGAACACGGCGCCGTCGTTATTTTTGACATCGAGGGCGAGATCCGGCGCTCGGACATGATGGATGCCACCCTTCACCAACTCGTCAAAAACCAACTGGATTCAGGCAAGAGAAACATCCTTCTCAACTTCGAAAAGGTTAATTTCATCGACAGCTTCGGCGTCGGGGAAATCCTGGCCAGCTACATCTCCACGCAGAACCTGGGCGGCAAGTTCAAGCTGGCTAAAATCTCCAAAAAGCTCTACCTGATCTTCCAGGTCACCATGCTGACCAAGGTCCTTGAAATCCACGAAAACGAAGACTCCGCCCTCAAGAGTTTCTTCAAGAGCTAACAATTTTTAATTCCGCAGGCGGTTTTTCCTTTGACTGAGACCAGGCTTTACAGATTTCTCTCCCGCTTCGTGGATATCCGGCCGCAGGAGGCGCATGTTTCGCTGCTTCTTTTCCTCTACTTTTTCCTGATCACTTTCCCGGCCTACATCATCAAGCCCGTTAAGGAGTCTCTCCTGCAGGCCTCCTTTCCCCCCCAGTTGTTTCCTCTTGCTCCGCTCATGACGGCGGTGCTCATCGGGTTCGTCGTCTCCTGGAATGCGAAACTCCTGAATCGGATGCCGCGCCGCCTATACATTTCCTCCACTCTGACCTTCTTCATCGCCAGTCTCATTCTATTCCGATTCCTGTTCACATTCGGCTGGAAGGGACTTTCGCTCGTTTACTGGTTATGGTCCGACGTCTTCATCGCCACATCCGTGACCCAGTTCTGGATCTGCGTCAATGACATCTACGATCCTCACCAGTTCAAGCGGCTGATCGGATTCTTCGTCAGCGGCGGACTCCTTGGCGGGCTCAGCGGGGCCCTTCTGTCAACAACCCTCGCCGAACTCATCCGGACTGAAAACCTCCTGCTGATTTGTCCCGCGCTCCTGATAGCGACTTTGACCGTCGTGAATCTCATTTACAGGGAACGCCAAACGGAAAAAGCCTCCGTCCCTCATTCCAGGGAGGGAGGCCAGACAAAGATCGGATACCTGGAAAGCTTCCGGGTCGTCAAGCAGAGCCGCTATCTCCTCCTCCTGGCCGGCACCCTGGCCTCCGCCATGGTCGTCAGCTCTGTCATCCAACAACAGTTTCTTACCATTACCCAGCGGGTTTTTCCGATTAAAGACGAACGGACCGCTTTCAATGGCGCTTTTCAAGCCGGGCTGCTCGTTTTTTCCTACCTGCTCAACTTTTTCATCGCCGGACGGGTTCTTAAAAAATCAGGAATCAGAACAGCCCTTTTAATCGCGCCGGTCTTTTTACTGCTCGGTTCGGCGGCCGTTTTTATCGTCCCCGCAACGATCCTGCTCGGCTGGGCCGTAGCGGTCAAGGGCGGAGACAAGAGCTTCGAGAATACGCTCAGCCAGTCCGTGCGGGAACTCCTCTACATTCCCGTCCCGACCGAAATCAAGTACAAAGCCAAGATTTTCATCGACATGTTCGTCAACAAGTTCGCCAACGGTTTGGGCGCGCTGCTGATCCTCTTCGTCCTCAACGTCCTCCACGCCGGTTTCCAACATCTCAGCTTCCTGACAATTTCCTTCGCCCTCGTCTGGATCACGCTCATCCGCCTTATCTATGTCGAATATGTGACCGTCGTGAAAACAGGCCTGAAGCGGAAATGGCAGGACGGGGAAAAAGTCATCGATGAGCATGTCGATATTGATATGACCCGGCTCGTGTTCGACACCATCCAGAGCCGGGAAAAAAGCTCGGTGCTTTACGCCATGAACCTCTTCGACCTTGTCCGCAAGGAGAAACTCACACCCGAGCTCAAGGAGATCATATCCCTCAAATCGGACGAAATCCGGGCCAGGTCCCTGGACGGCCTGTTCGACGTCGGCGGTGAGACTTTCTTCCCCGGGACGGAAGACACCCTCGCGGAAGATGACGTCAAGATCCAGGTCGGAGAGATCATGGCCCTCGATTCCTACAAGAAGGTCATGGAGGGCCACCTGGAGAAGACCGTCAGCGACGGCCGCAAGGAGAGCGAGGTGGCGCGCATGGAGGCGGCCAAGGTCATCGGCCTGATGGAGCCGACGCCCACCGTTATCCGGGACCTGCGCCGGCTTCTCCAGGACGCGTCGCCCGAAGTCCTTACCTACGCCCTGGAGAGTGCCGGCCGGCTCAAGAAAAAAGAATTTGTCCCGTTGATCATCCGGTGCCTGGGGAATCCGATGATCCGGCTGGTTGCCGGCGATGCGCTGGCCGCATACGGTGCGAAGATCATCAGCACGCTCAGAGAAACGCTCCAGAAGGCCGGTGAGGACGTCGAGGTTCGCCGCGCCGTCCCGGAGGTCCTGTCCAGGATAGGATCACAGAAAGCGGCCGATGCGTTGGCCGCCGAGCTCGGCCGCAGGAATGAGCGAATCGAGGCCGAAGTCATCGAAGCCCTCTACAAGCTCAAATCCAGGGAACCGGCCATCCAGGTCAAAGAGGAGAAAGTCCACCAGGCGGCGCTTTCCCAAATCAAAAAGGGATATCTGGCCGTGCTCGAGCAGAATACGCCCGCTCCCGGCGCAGATGCAGCCGTTCTGGCCGGACGGATCAACAACCGGCTGGTCCTTCTCGTCCAGAAGATCTTCGAACTCCTGGCCCTGGTCTACCCATCCGAAGACATCGTCAAAGCGTATCAGAACCTGTGCGTCGGCACCAAGAAGGCGATCGACTATTCCCTGGAGCTCCTGGACAACATTCTGGACAAGGACCTGAAGCTTTACCTTTTCCCGCTCCTCGAGGATCTGCCGGTCGACGAGCGGATCAGGCGCTGCCGGAGGCTTTTCAAGGGTCTGGAGAAACTTGTCCCATAACGGCGGTGCCCGCGATCGTCTTGAAGGAGACCTTGGTTCTCGACTAGAATAGAAGGGGCAAAGAAAAATGGCCGAATTGTTCATTCATCCCAAGGACGGCGAACCGTTCGTCTACTCCCTGAAAGAGCCGGTCGTCTCGATCGGCCGCTCTCCCGAGAACAACCTGGCGCTCGCCGACCACTGCTGTTCGAGCCGGCACGCCCAGATCGCCGCCACGGACCGTGGCTACGCCGTCAAGGACCTGGGGAGCAAGAACGGAACGTTCGTCAACGGCAAGCGCATCCAGGCTGAGACTCCGCTCCGGATGGGCGACGAGATCCTGATCGGGTCCACCAAGGTCGTGTTCGGCCGCGACGTCTCCACCCAAATCGAAATGATGAACGGGACCTCGCTCACCCAGAACCTTGACACCATCCTCCAGGTCAAGGACATCGTGAAAAAGCCGGTCCTGGAGAAGACGACCAAGGCCAAAATGACGGCCCTGGAGATGGAAAAGGCCCTACGCCAGCAGGAGTTCCTGGCGGTCCTCAACGAGGTGAGCCAGGCCTTGATCTACCACTTCCCGCTCGGCCAGCTCCTGGACTACATCATGGACCTCATCACCAAGCACATCCCCATGGACCGGGGCGTGTTGATGCTCAAGGAGGGAAAAGAGGGTCAGCTTGTGCCCAAGGTCCTGCGCGTCTTGAATGCGGGGCTCAAGAAACAGAATATCCAGGTCAGCCAAAGCATCCTCAACATGGCCCTGGCCAAGAACCAGGCCATCCTTCTCTCGGACATCCAATCCGACACGAATTTCCGGGCCCAGGAAAGCGTCATTCGTTCCCATATCTATTCGGCCATGTGCGTCCCGCTTTGGAACAACCAAGAGATCATCGGCATCATCTATTCGGACCGGATGCAGGGACTCGAGCGATTCACCGAAGACGACCTCAAGCTCCTGATCCTGTTGGGCAACCTGGCGGCGGTCAAGATCGAGAATGCCAAGCTCTTCGAGCAGGCGCTGGAGAAGGGCCGAATGGAGAGGGAACTGGCCTTGGCCGCCGAGATCCAGAAAAATTTCCTTCCCCAGGAGAACCCGACGCTCAAGAATTACGAAGTCTGCGGCAGCAACCGCAGCTGCTGCCAGGTCGGCGGTGACTACTTCGATTTCATCCCCATCGACGACGCCCGCCTGGGTATCCTCATCGCCGACGTTTCGGGCAAGGGCGTGAGCGCCTCCTTGCTGATGGCCTCGCTGCGGGCCGCCCTGCACGCCGAGATCCATCCCCGCTACGACCTGGCCGCCCTTGTCTCCAAGCTCAACGAGTTCGTTCATCGGAGCTCGGACAGCCATAATTTCATTTCTTTCGTCTTCTGTGAGTTCAACACGGAGACGGGAGAGGCCGCCTATGTGAACGCCGGGCATAATCCTCCGATGAGGCTTGATCGGGATGGCAAGGTTCACCGTCTGGAGAGCACGGGATTCTGCCTGGGTATGTTTCCCCGGGTGACCTTCGGCCTGAACCGTTTCGAAATGGGGCCCGGAGACGTGACGTGTTTCTTCACGGACGGCATCACGGAAAGCCGGAACGAGGACGGAGAGGAATTCGGAGAGGAAAGGCTTATCGAGCTCCTTGGCAAGCTCCGGCAGCATCCGGCGCATCAAATTATGGACAAAATTTTAGATGGAGTCGATTCGTTTTCGACCTGTGTCGAGGTCCAGGACGACATGACCATGGTCATCATGAAGAGGCTGGCTTAGAAAAAAGGACGGGGAGACGATGGAGAACGAAGCCGGGGAGCCCGCGATTTCGGAGCTGAGGGTCAAGGCAGAGATCTCCCAGATGGACCGGATTCGGGTGTTCCTGAAGCAAAGCCTGGGAGGATTGATGCTCCCCGAGGAGGAATACAACCAGATCGAGCTGGCCCTTCATGAGGTCTGTATCAACATCATACGGTACGGTTTTCCCGGCCGGAGCGGTGAAATTTATCTAAAGGTTACGGCGGACGAGGGCGAGGTGAAGATTGAGATCCGCGACAACGGCATCCCTTTCGACCCCAGCCGCGCCGGAGAACCGGACCTCGAAGCAAAAATCCGGAGAGGGGATAGAGGCGGCTACGGGATCTTCTTGTCACGCCGGCTCATGGACGAATTCGATTACCGGCGCGAGGACGGCGAAAACATCCTCAGGTTGTCGAAGAGAATCTAGCTTCTAAAAGACGGTCCTCCAGCGATCTATCAAAACAAGGACGATTCCGGGCAAGCGACCGGAGCGAATCATCCCGCGACGAGCGGTTCCCATCGGCAAGCCGCGAGGCCTATTCCCGCTCATTAAAAATCGGATCAATCATACAGGACGTTGTTTTCCCCGTTGAGCTTGACCAGTCGGTCCATCTCCTTGAGAATCAGCTCTTTACGCACTAGGATGGCGTTGATCTCATCGTCCGTGAGATATTCGCCGACCGCGCCTTTGATCATCTCGAAGGTCAACCCCTTGATCTTTTCGACAAAGGCCCGCGGCAGCATGCTCATCAGCTTCGGCCCTTCCTTATGTTTTTCGGTGAAGATGAGGTTTGCGGTGAACTTCTTGGACGAGCGGAAGGAACGCGAGTGGTCGATGAGGATCATGCGCCAGTCCTTGGTGATAAGGATGTTTTTGGCGTGGCGGTCCTCATTGGCGATCAGGTTGTCGAAGGCGCGCTGCAGGTAGGTGGCTTTGTTCCAGTTCACTGTTTTTAGCCCCGGAGGGACGGGAATTTTATTCTCGTTCTTCTGGAGCAGGCTCATCTCCGATTCCTCCCACAGCTGGCAGGAGCCCCGGTCCTCTTGAAACCGGATTTCAGCCGTGGGCGGAACCATGTTCAAGCCGACGAGCTTGTCCATCTCGTAGGCGGCGATCTCATATTTCCAGCTGTCGATAAATCCCTTGGGCCGTCCCTCGACGTTTTTCCAGAGCGCCCTCCGCGTGACGCCGTCATTTTCCAGCGTCAGCACCCAGGGATTGGTTACGGCTCCGCGATCGACGATCTGCTCCTGGCCGATAAGCTTGCCGGTCTTGAGGAATTCCTCCCACTTGGCCCGGTCGGCCACATCCTCCGGGGGAATCTGGGCCAGGGCCCGGCCGACGGTTCCCAGAAGAAGAAACGCCAGAAAAAAGAGAGCGATTTTTTTTCTCATCTCTCCCTCCATAAAAAAGGACTTTTAATACAAAGCGTAGGCTTCGCCGAATTCCCTGATCATCTCGTCGATTTCTTTAAGGATCAGCGGGCGGCGGGCGATGATGGCCTTGATTTCTTCGTCGGTAAGGAAGGACCCGACAGCTTGTTTGATGCTCTCGAAGGTCAATCCTTTGATCTTCTCGACAAACTCCCGGGGGAGCTTCCGGAAGAGCAGGGGTTTGCCCCCCTTGGCGTTCTTCCCCGTCATGAGCCGTTCCGTGAATTCCTTCGAGGAGCGGAAGCTGCGGGAGTGGTCGATAATGAGGGTTCGCCAGTCCTTGGTGTAGAGAATGTTCTGCTGGTTGCGGTCCTCGTTGCCAATCAGCGCATCGAAGGCCCGGACGATATACTTATACTTCTCCAGCCTGTCTCCCGCCGAAGCCGGGGGCTGGACATTCTTTTCCGACATCTCGAGGAGCCGGATTTCAGACTCTGCCCAGAAAGAAAGAGCGCCTTTCTTGTCCTGGTACTCACGCTCGACGGTGGGCGGAATCATGTTGAGGCCGAGGAGCTTGTCCATCTCGTAAGCGGCGATCTCGTACTGCCAGCCCTCGAGAAAGCCCTGCTGCAGGCCGTACGGGTTTTTCCAGCAGGCGGTATGCACGATGTCGCCCTTCTTCATGGTGAGTTTGAGGGGCTTGGTGACGCCGTCCCCGATCGGTTCCTCTTTGATGATCTCGGCCGTCTTAAGGAATTCTTCCCATTTCGGCCGGTCGGCGATTTCTTGAGGGGTGAACTGGGCCAAGGCCGGAAGGGCGGCGGCCAGAAGCAGAAAGACCGATAGCGCAAAAAAGACGTTGCGTTTCACGTTTAAGTTCCTCTTGGCGCTTCCCAAAAACTGCGCATTCAATAGTATTGTTGCCGGGACGAAAAGTCAATAGGTCAAAAATTGAATTTGACAGGGGTTTTTCTTCTGTTATAAATTGGCTTTTCCCTTATCTCACAGGATGTCGGAATAGGCTGGACCGGATGAACATCTTAAAAAGGATCAAAATGCAGGCCGCGTATCTGATGGTCTCCGGCCGGGAAAAATGGTGCTTGGCGCTGGTGGCAGCCGGGATTCTGACCGGCTGCTCGCCGGCGAAATACGAGCCGACGATCCCTTTCCCCTGCGCGTGGCCCGGCAGCCCGGGGTTCCACGGCAACATTGACCGGCAGAACATCAAGGATCCCTCCGGCGTCTGTTTTCATCCCCGGCGGAAGACGCTTTTCGTCGTGAGCGACGAGGGAGAGGTCTTCGAGATGAAGACAGACGGGACTCCCGTCACCAGCCAGAAGATCCCCGGCGACCTTGAGGAAATCACGTTGAACCCGGCAACCGGGCTCCTTTACATTATGGTCGAGGGCGACGACATCATCCTGGAGTACGACCCGGACAAACGGGAGGTCACACGCAGATTCCCCGTCAACCGAGAATACAAGGGCGATCCGAACTTCCTCCAGAAGCAGACCGACCGCTACGATAACGGCATCGAATCGCTGGCTTTTGTCCCCGATGAAAAACATCCGGAAGGCGGGACGTTTTACGCCGGAAACCAGGAAGACCCGCCCTGCATCATGGAGCTGCTGGTTCCCCTGAAATCGAGCCGGGCGCCGGAGGCCGAGGCCCGGATTTTACGCGTCCTGCCGACAAAGATGCGGGACCCCAGCGCCATGCATTATGACGAGAAGACGAAGATTTTATATGTCGTCAGCGACTCCGACAATATTCTGCTCGAGCTCACGCTCGACGGCCGGATTACGAAAGAATGGGCCTTCCCCGGCGACGGCCAGGAAGGCCTCACCTGGGACGAGTCCGGCTATTTTTACATCGCCCAGGACTCCGCCGGCGGCATCTTCAAGCTTAAGGATTTAAGAAAAAGATAGGAGCGCTTCTTCTGACCGCAAAGACGCGATATCTGAAGAGGGCTTCTTCAGGGAAGCCCCTGTTCGTGGGATTCTAAAGCCCTTAACGCCTGCCGAGAGCCATCCCCCTGTTCTTTGAGCGCTCCCGGTTTTCCCGGAAAACCGTTTCCATAATAACCGGAATTCAGAACCTGTTCTGATAACGCCCCGAGAATTTCAGGCTTGGGGTGTTTCCGGACTCGCTTTGATCATTTTGTACTCCCGTATGATCAGGAAGCAAAGGAAGATCCAGACCAGGATGGCGACGACGTTAACGCTGGCGAACCTTTCGATCTTGAGCGCAAGAAATGTCGTGCCCAGGAAAACTAAAATCGCGGCGAGGGTATCCCCGCCCCTCACGAAGAACGTCTCAATGGCCGCCTTGGCCTTGTACTTCTCTTCCCGCGACGTCTTCAGGAACAACGCCGCCTTGGTCGTATTCATCAACGAGTAATCCGTGCCGTTTTCCGCGGACTTGATCCACCTCAAAAGGATCAGAGACGCACCGAACGAGGCATAACCGTATCCGCCCAGGACAAGGACGGGAAGGAAGAGGAGCGCGCCCCCGATCCCCACCCAGCGGAAAATCCGCGACACAAGAAAGAGCTGGATGAGCAGGGCCAAGAGATTCGTCAGGATCTGGTAATCGGCCATCGCCCTTCCCATATACTGCTCCATGCTCAGCCCGCCCGCCGCGCCCGAAGCGATGGCCCTTTGGGCCACGCGAACCTGGGTTTCGCTGATCATGAATTCCCCGGTGGCGTTGATGAAATTGTAGACGAAAATAAGCAGGGCTATGTAAAGAAGATAGCGGCGCTTGAAAACTAGGCTGAATCCGCCGCCTTTTTTCAAAGGCTGTTCCTGGGCTTTTTTTGCGGACTCCAAGCCCGGCCGCCCCATGGCCGCCCGCTCGGCGGCCTTCCGAACCTCCCTCTTATGGATCACGATCGTCAAGACAATGCAAAAACACAGGATGGCCGCAGACACGAGCATCATCAGATAAGAGCTGCCCAAAACCATGAAAAGCCACTTGGCGATTCCCGACCCGACGAGGGCGCCGGCCGTCGCTCCGACGGCGATCAGGGGAAAGATGCGCTTCCCCGTTTCGTCCGTGTAGAGGTCGTTGGCAAAGCCCCAGAACTGGGCGACGATCATATAGTTAAAGATGCCGACCCAGATGAAAAAGATGATGCCCATGGTTCCTATGGGAACCCCGGCCATATCCATGAAAAAGAAAATGGCCAGGTTGGAGATGAAAAAGAGGGTCACCCAGGTGATTAAAACGTGGCGGGGCACTCGCGAAGCGAGTTTGCAGAACGCCTTGATGACAAAAATGAACAGGATCGCCTGTGCGGCGCCGAGATAACTTTTTGTCCTGGCGTCTTTTCCGGTCAGAATCAAGGCTTCCCGGATCGCTTTTAAAATATAATAGGCCAGCAGGATCAGAAAAACGTTTAACGCCAAGAGCAAGGCTTTCGGCGCCTCGCCCTGCCGGATGTCCGTGAAAAGCCTGAGAAACCTGGTGACGAGGCCGGGAGATCCATCGCCGGCCTGCGCTTTGCCTTCCATCGCCGAGTCCGTCATTTGACCCCCCTTTTATTATTTTTAGAAAAGAACGGCGGCTTCGCCTTTTTCCTTGATGAGCCGCCCGATTTTATCCAGGATCGCCTTTTTACGTCCTATGAGCCCCTTGATCTCCGCCTCGCCAAGGCAAGGCTTCATTTTCTCACGGAGTGCGGCGTCCTTCAATTGCCGGAGGCCCTGATAAAGCCGCCGGGAGCATCGCTTGATCTCCTGCCCATTGATGAGCTCAGCCGACGATGTAAACGCCTCGGAGAAGTCGATCCGGCAGACCTGCCAGGTCTCGGTGTGGATCAGGATTTCGTCAAGCTTCCCCGGCTCACAGGCCGTCAAGATCTCGAAGACGTTGATCTCCTCCAAGTCTTCTTCGAAAGCCCGCGAATCGGGCGGCTCCAATTTTTTCAGCCGGCGGTCTTTCTCGTTGATGCAGCCCTCAAGGAAAAGCTGGAGCGATCCCCTCGTCCCTTCGACCACCCGTTCGACGGCCGGCGGCACCCGGCCCAGTCCCATGAGCCTGTCGAGCCTGTAAGCGGCAATCTCGTATTTATAGCTGACCCTGAGATAAGCCGGCGCGGCCCGGTCGATGTATTTGAATATTCCTTTTCGCGCGCTTTTCCCATCGTTCAGCCGGACGATCCAGGGGTCATTCCGGCCGGGAACTTTGCCCTTGTCCACGGAGACGATCGACGCCGTTTCCAGGAATTTCTCGAACTCCGCCAACTTGATTTTGTCCTGGCCGGACGGTCCGGTTCTCGGCTCAGCCCAAAGCCCCGAACCGAAGGTGAACAAGAGAAGCCAAATAACCGTGATTTTATTTTTCATCGTTCCCCCGCCAAACGGTAAACTTCCCGTTTTCAATGATCAAGGCGCTGAGTGCGTTGTCATAGGCCGTCGAAATCCCCGTGTCGATCGTCCAGATCCGGCCGTTAAAACGCGTCATGAATTCCATGGAAACCGGGCTGCCCGAGAGGCGTGTATGCGCGATGACCATGGCGTCCGCCTTGAGGTTGGCCAGGATCTTGTCCACTTCTCCCTTGAACTCCGGTTCATCGCTATAGGCGAGGTCCCTGTACCAGAAAGGTCCGTCACGGTCAAAGGCGATCCTAGGCTGGTAAACCGCTCCGCCGTGCTCCGTGGAGACAGGACCGCTCAGGAAATCCAGCTCGGACCGAACTTCCCCGTTGAGGTCTTCCAACTTCCAGGTGGAATAGCCGGAGCTGATCCCTCCGTGGACGAAGACGACTCCATTGATCTTGATGACGGCATTATGCTTGAGAAGCCATTTTTTATAAACGGCATTGAAGAATTTTTTGTATTTCTCCCGGACCATGGGGTCCACTTTGATCAGCGCTTGCCAATATTTCCGAAGGTCCGGGTTCGTGTCCAGGTTGGTATCCAGGTCCTGCGGCTTGATCCCGGCGATGTGCTCGGCAAAGTCTTTTTCTCTCTGCTTCCGGTAGTCCTCGGGAAGAAATGACACAAGCTGCTCGGGTATCACATAGCCGGCGTAATCGAAGGCGATGCCGGCGATGTTTATCATCTCATGGTTTCCGAGAAGGACGTGGACCTTGCCTCCGGCATTCTCCGCCTCCTTCTCCAGCCCTATCAGGAGGTCGAAAATCTTACGGGCATCGGGCCCCCGGTCCATGATGTCGCCCATCTGGACAAGGTGGGTTTTCCCGGCAATCCAATGGAGGTTTTCATCCACGACCTTCGTCCCCTTGAGGATTTCGACAAAATTCTCATAGGCTCCGTGTAAATCTCCCACGGCCACAATCTTTTCCACGCCGGTCCAGACACAGGGGATCTTGGCGGCGGAGAGGGCCGGGAGGACGGCAGTAAACAAGAGCAGGAGGAGGAAATAAACCGGATATAGTCTCAGGAGCCTTGGGGAAAATCGTCCGCTGGAGAAGGATTTGTGACTCAAAAAATTCCTCTTTATCCTATATATAGAGGAACGCCGCGCAATAATCAAGAAGGGTTCGGGATTGACACCCGGGGGTCAAATTGTTATTCTTGAATCACCTCTGGTAAACAGGGAAAAAAGGGTGTTTTCGGCCGGAGAAATGTCATTCAATATAATAATCTACGCAGGAGGGGAAACATGTATGCACGGCTGACTCTCGTGCAGGTCAAACCTGACCGGATCGATGAAGCGATCAAGCTCTACAAGAAAAGCGTGATCCCGGCGGCGAAAAAGCAGAAAGGATTCATGGGAGCCTATCTCCTGCTCGACCGCCAAGCGGGCAAAGGTATACCTATAACCTTTTGGAGGAGCGAGAAGCTTGCCCTGGCCAACGAGGAAAACCTCTACTACCAGGAACAACTGGTCAAGTTCCTCGACCTGTTCTCCGGACCGCCCATCAAAGAAGGCTACGAGGTGGTCCTGCACCTTTAGGGCGCCGGTCAGCGGAAAGATTCGGTCCTTTCTCCTCTATCCCAGTCCCCGAGCCAGGCTTTCTCTTTAATTCCTTATGGATATCCGTTCCGGCGAGTTTGCCGGTCCATATCGTTTCACCAAAAACCTTTCGCTCTTCATTGAACCTGCATGGTCGCTTCAGCTCTTCCTGCCCTGTTTTTCATACAAACCACCCACACAAAATGGAAGAGAACCGCCTGCATTATTCCTAAATCGGGTTCCCTATGGGGGGAAGGCCGGAATGGACTCGCTCCCGAAGTCCCGACATGGTCGCTTCGTCCATCCCGGCCTTCCCCCTTGAAGCATTCATTGATTCCGTCTCTCCAACTTAAAATTTATGAATAATTTCTCATGACGGGATGACACCATCTAAGCATGAAAATCGATGATTTGCAGCAAACAATGAATTTACAAGTCTATTTTCTAACTAATGCAGGTTAAAAAAGCGGCGCTTAATCGACATATTTCTCCGAAAAATGGATGAAGGAGAAACACTCCGGGATATGGGAGTCGTAAACGCCGTGGCGATTGAGAGCCCAGCCCGGATGGGGCTCGGCCTTGGTCCCGCAATATTCCAGGAGCTCGAAGCGGGAGAAATCCATCCGCCAGACGTCACCGTCGCGCGGCGGCGCGGGGCGGCTTCCGGCGAGCGCCTTCATGCCGCTCCAGGGGAATGCGACCTCCACGGTCCAGCCCTTATCGATGTTCGAGGGATCGTTCACGGTGCCCTGAACCCGAACCGCAGTCCTGAGGCCGGGGAAGTCCCAGTCCATCAACGCCCAACGCGCGCCGCGCGGATGCTTACCGTGCCGTGATACGTCCTGAAACCCGCCGAGGACATCGACGCGCCGCTTCAGCAGATCGAATTCGGGAGTGTCGAAACGGCCCCCCTTTTTATGGGCGTCCTGCCAGATGTAAAAGATTTCGTAGACCGTGCCCAGGGCGTTTATCTGGAATTCATAATAACAGTCCTCGCCGCCGATGAAGATTTCAACATCGTTTTCGGTCCAGATGAAGGAATCGCGCTCGGTCAGTCGAGCCCGAACATTGGGCTCCTCCACCCAGAAGGCGACGTAGAAGTTTTCCCCGTCCCAGAGCGAAGCCATCCGCGTATCCAGGAAGCCGGGGACGCCGCTCACAAGATCAACAAAGCGCCCGGACTTCGGCGCTTTCTGCCAGCCCGGCGTGTCCAGCCGGCCGTCGACCTCGATCTTATCGCGCACCCTGTAACAGGTGTAATGGGCCAGGTGCTTTTCCTCGCATCCGTATATGGGTTTCATGGTGTCTCCTTTTTTCTCGATTTCCTCCGGATGCCACCCAAATTACCAATAAAATCCGGGGTTAGTCAACTTGGAGAGGGTGTCTTTTCTGGGAACGCCCCCCATTACAAGTGGTCGATGAGGATCTTAACTCCGATGAGAATGAGGACGATGCCTCCGGCAAGCTCAGCCCGCTTCCCGGCCAGGCGCCCGAGGAAAGGCCCGATTTTAGCGCCGATGGAAGATATCAGGAACGTCACGATCCCGATGACGGCGGCCGCGTAGAGGATTTTGATGTGGAGGGCGCCGAAGCTCAGACCGACGGCCAGGGAATCGATGCTCGTGGCCACGGCCAGAACGACAAGGGAAAATCCGCGGGTCGGGTCGGAGCCGTATTTTTTCTCCTTGCCCGCCTCCCTCTCGAAGAATTCATGGATCATCTTCCCGCCCACGAGCGCGAGCAGGGCAAAAGCCGCCCAATGATCGTAATGTTCGATGAGCCGGACGATATTTTCGCCGGCCGCCCAGCCGGCCACGTTCATCAGGAACTGGAAGAGGCCGAAGTGGAAGGCCAGGCGGAAAGATTGAGAGATCGACAGCCCTTTGAGCCCGACGGCCAGCCCGATGGACACGGCGAAAGTGTCCATGGCCAGGGCCACTGCGATCCCGACGATCAGGAAAAAGCTCATTCTTTTCTCGACTCCAGCGCGGCCAAGACCCTCATTCTAGCGGATATCCCCTGCCTGGACAAGAGTCCCCTATGACAGGAGTTGCCCCATTTTGTTATTTATATTTCATGGAACTCCCTGAAGGACAACGAAATGCAATAAAAATAAAGTGTCAGTCTGAGACAGGCGCCCGGCCGTGACAGGACCCGGTTTTCTGCTACAAATAAAATATGGGGTAACTCCTGTCCCCTATTAGCGCGGGCGGATATCATTTATAATGGGACTTCCGGATAAGCTCGCATGACCGACAATCAATACGTCATCCTCCGAGGAGTCAGGGTCCACAACCTGAAGAACATCAACCTGGACCTGCCCCTCTATAAACTCATCGTGGTCACCGGCGTGAGCGGCTCCGGCAAGTCTTCGCTCGCTTTCGATACGCTCTACGCCGAGGGCCAGCGCCGTTACATCGAGTCGCTCTCATCCTACGCCCGCCAGTTCCTGGAGCGCATGGACAAGCCCGACGCCGACCTCATCGAGGGGATCACTCCGGCCATCGCCATCCAGCAGAAGGCGGCCACCAAGAATCCTCGCTCGACCGTGGCCACGGTCACCGAGATCCACGACTTCCTGCGCGTGCTTTTCGCCCGGATCGGCATCCTCCACTGCCTGGAATGCGGACGGCCGGTCGATCGCGACACGATCGACGCCATGGCCGCCGAACTTCTCAAACTGCCGCCCGATTCAAAGATCACCATCTCCTTTTCCTGGCCGCTCGAACGCGGAACCGCCACGCTCAAGAAAGAGGGTTATTTCCGCGTGGTCGAAGGCCGCGATGTCGTCAACCTCGAGGACGCCGACCTGAAAGGAAAAACGCTCGTCAACGTCTTTGTAGACAGGCTGGCAGTCGACGCCGAGGACCGGGAGAGACTCGTCGATTCGCTCGAGGCGGCGCTCAAGAAGGGCGGCGGCAAGGTCACGGTCCGGACAGATCGGGGCCGGGTATTCGTGTTCTCGGAGCGGCTGGAGTGCAAGGTCTGCGGGATTCTCCATGAGGATCCTTTCCCCAACCTTTTTTCCTTCAACAGCCCGCAGGGCGCCTGCCCCGAGTGCCACGGTTTCGGCGACCTGGCCGTCATCGACGAGGACAAGATCATCCCGGACAAAGGCCTTTCCCTCGAAGAGGGCGCGGTCGAGCCTTGGACCAAGCCCGTATCGCGCGGTATGATGAGGGAGTTGCTGCGCGAAGCCAAGAAGCGCGGCATCCCGATCAGCGTCCCCTTTAAAAACCTCAAAAGAGACGACCAGCGCTGGGTCATCGACGGCGGAAACGGCTACCTCGGAGTCAAAGGATTCTTCGAGTGGCTCAAGACCAAAAACTACAAGGTTCAGGTGCGCGTCTTCCTGAGCCGCTACAGGAAATTCGTCCCCTGCCCGGCCTGTATGGGGATGAGGCTCAACCCGCGGGCGCAGAGCGTCAGGGTCGGCGGCCTCTCCATCGGCGAGGTCTGCCGCATGACGGTCAGAGAGTCTCAGGATTTCTTAAGCGGCCTCGACCTGACCGCGTTCGAAAAGCGCGTGGTCGAAAAGCTCCTGGCCGAGATCCAGAACCGCCTGAAATTTCTCCTGGAGGTCGGGCTTGATTACATCACCCTGGACCGGATGACCTTCACCCTGAGCGGCGGCGAGGCCCAACGTATCAACCTGGCAGCCGCGCTGAGTTCATCGCTCGTCGGCACGCTCTTCGTCTTGGACGAGCCCTCCATCGGCCTCCACGCCCGGGACAACCGCCGCTTGATCGAGATCCTGCGCTCGCTCAAAGACATCGGCAACACGGTGGTCGTGGTCGAGCACGATCCGGACATCATTCGCGCCGCCGAACACCTCATCGACCTCGGTCCTTGGGCGGGCGAGGCGGGCGGCGAAATCATTTTCGACGGACCGATGAGCGAGTTCCTGAAAGACAACCGCTCCCTGACGGCCAAATACATCCGCGGGGAGAAAAAAATCCTGGCGCCGCCGGAGCGGCGGCCGGCCCGCTCGTTCCTCGAGATCACGGATGCCCATCTTCACAACCTCAAGCACATCGACGTCCGCATCCCCCTGAACACATTCACCTGCATCACCGGCGTGTCGGGCTCGGGCAAGAGCACCCTGCTCTATGACGTGCTCTACTCAGGCTGGAACGGCCAGGGCCGCGAGGGTTATGGGGAGATTCGGGGCACGGAGAAGATCGACAAAATCATCATGGTGGACCAGTCGCCCCTCAGCACTTCGCCCCGGTCCATCCCCGCCACCTATACCAAGGCCATGGACGGCATCCGCGACCTCTTCAGCCGGACGCGCGAGGCCAAGGCCATGGGCTACAAGCCGGGTTTCTTCTCCTTCAACACGGCGGGAGGACGGTGCGAGGATTGCAAGGGCGCCGGCCGGCAGGTCGTGGAGATGCAGTTCCTCTCGGACATCGTCCTGACCTGTGAGACCTGCAAGGGAAAACGCTTCAAGAGCGAGATCCTCGAGGTTCGATACAACGGGAAGAACATCGACGAAGTCCTGGCGATGACCGTCCACGAGGCCTCCCTTTTCTTCGCCGGCCAGAAGGACATCGCCAAGAAGCTGGCGCCGCTCATCGCGGTGGGCCTCGGTTATCTCAAACTCGGCCAGCCCACGACCACCCTCTCGGGCGGCGAGCTGCAGCGCATCAAGCTGGCTTTCCACCTGGTTCACGAACGGCACAAGCACATCCTCTACCTCTTCGACGAGCCGACCATCGGCCTCCACCCCGAGGACGTGGCGGCGCTCCTCGCCTCCTTCCAGAAGCTGGTGGACGAGGGCCACTCGGTCGTGGTCATCGAGCACAACCTGGACGTCGTCAAGTGCGCCGACCGCATCATCGACCTGGGGCCGGAAGGCGGGGACCACGGCGGAGAGATTGTGGCCCAGGGAACACCGGAGCAGGTCGCGGCTTCTAAGAAATCCATCACCGGGCGGTATCTCAAACCGTACCTCAAATGACAGTCAATTCCGGCCGTCCCCCATATGCCGTCCGGATGATGAATAATGCAGGTAAGCAAAGGAGAAATTTGGGAGCGGGTATTGTGTCCCAAATTCAAATTTGCTATAACCCGGGATGGATAGACATGAGCGCCGAGAGAAAACGGGGAATCATCTCATGAAAACACTCAAAACCGTCGCTTTTTACACAGCCTTTCCGGCCGTATCGGCCGTTTTCCTCGTCATTGAGCACCTGACCCATATCGAATTTTTCCTGCACCTCGCCGCCATCCCCATCGAGGTCATGGTCGCGGTGTTTATCGTCGAGAAGCTTCTCGAGCGGAAGGAGAAACAGGATAAGCGCCGCCAGCTCATGTTCATCAAAAGCTATATGTTCCGCTCCGATATGCGCAACCTTTTCATCGCCAATTTCGAGGCGCTGAAGTCGCCGGCCGTAACCATGGCCAAGATTCGTGCCGCCTCGCTCGAAGAGCTCCGCCGGATGCGCCAGGAAGCGGAGAAGGTCGAGTACAAGTCCCCCGAGGATATGGAGCCTGTGATCATGGAGTATGTCAGGACGCAACACGTCTGGAAGAGCTTCATGGAGAGGGCCATCACCTATAACTTCGAGGGAATCTTCCACGATATGATCTACATCCTCCACTTCATCTATGATGTCCAGACGTTCAAGGATAGTAACCCCGGGAGGCTGTTCATGTCTGAAGCCGTCCAAAACAAAACGCTCCTGGCCAAGGTCATGAAGGTCCTGGGCGACGGAATCCGCAGGTTCCTGGATTACGCCGTCGAGCTCAAGGAGAAGCAGCCGCCCATGTTCGACGACGTCCTCGCCGATTACGAGCTGGCCTCGCGGCTGAAGCGCATCCAGTTCGATGCGTGAGCGCGCTATTCATAAGCCTCTCTTCCCCGTCAATAATTTCAGAGATATAATAGTGGGGATCATTCCCGAAAGGAGGCGACATGGCAAGGCGATCCCGCACTCCGCTTCTGATTTGCATCACCCTCTGGATGCTCGCCGCATTTTCGCCATCCGAAGCTTCCCGCTCTTACCGGTCTTCCCTTCCTCCCGCTTATGACGCCGCCGTCAAAGCCTTCGAAGCATTCGTGGCGGAGCGGATGGCCTTCGACCATGTGCCGGGCATGTCCGTCGCTTTTATCAAGGACGATGCGCTCTGGGCCAAGGGCTTCGGCTACGCCGACCGGGAAAACCAGGTCCCGGCCGCTCCCGAGTCCGCCTACCGCCTGGCCTCCATCACCAAGACCATTACCGCCGTCGGCGTCCTCCAACTCGTCGAGGAGGGTAAGATCGACCTCGACGCCGAGATCCAGACCTACGTCCCCTATTTCCCCCGGAAGAAATGGCCTGTAACCGTTCGCCAGCTCCTGGGTCATGTATCGGGTATCACCAATTATAGGAATTACGCCGTCGAAACCCGGATCAAGGAGCCCAAGAATACCCGTGAAGCCCTGGCCATATTCCAGGATTTCGACCTCGTGGGCGAGCCGGGGACCGTCTACAACTATTCGACCTACGGCTTCAACCTGCTCGGCGCCGCCGTCGAGGGTGCCTCCGGCGAAAGCTACGGCGATTACATCCGGAAGCGCATCTTCGAGCCGCTGGGGATGAAGGACTCCCGGGTCGAAAGCGCGCAGGACCTGATCCCCAACCGCGTCCGGGGCTATGTATTCGCCGACGGCGAGCTCCGCAACTCCGAGTTCGTGGACGTGTCCAGCCGCTTCGGCGGCGGCGGCACGCGCTCGACCGTCCTCGACCTCATGAAATACAGCCGCGCCATCATGGACGGGAAGCTGCTGAAGGAGGAAACCCGGCGACAGATGTTCTCCTCCATGGTCCTACGGAACGGCTTTCTGACCGGCTACGGGATGGGCTGGACTGTTCAGCCCTGGAGCGGACATTTCGCGGTCCGCCACAGCGGGTTCCAGCCCGAGACGAGGACTTATCTCCTCATTTTTCCCCGGGACAGGTTCGCCGTGGCCGCCGCGGCCAACCTCGAGTCGGTCGACCTGGTTCCTTACGTTCGGCGGCTGGCCGATCTCGTCCTGGGCGAGGACCTGACGCTCGCCGCTTACGGCCCGGACCGTGAATCCCGGGCCATACTGACCGCCCTGTTTCAAACCTACTCCTACGGGCTGAGCTATTTGGACTGGAATGGGACGCCGCTGGTCAGGAACCGGGATGAGCTGGCCCAGGCCTTTGATTTTTTCAACAGGACGGTGAACCGGAAGGCGCTCAAAGCCGATTTCGCCCCGGCCGTGGAGAAAATCTCGACCGGGATCCATTTGGCATCGAACCGAGCTTTCACCGGTGTCGGGTCTTATATGGCGGCCACGCTGGCGCAGACGGGGGGACGAGAGCGCCTGGAAAGTTGCCGCAAGAACGGGCCTCTCGCCTTCTTCAACGACTACATCCGGTTGAGCGGAGACAGGAACGCGGGCAAGGACCGGCCGCGGCTCGAAGCGGACCTGGCCGGCCTGATCAAAAAGTGGGAAAAAGAATGGAGCTCGGCCCGCACGGAATATGTCCGAACCCTGGCTATCACGCCCGGCACCGATTTCGGCGCGATGGAGGAACTGCTTCTAAAGGGCTTCAAGGGCGCCTCGGTTTATCCCGATTTCACGGCCGACCTCGCCGCCCTGGCCCAGAATTACCAGGAGCAGAACATGCTGGCCAAAACGTTCCAGATTCTCGAGACCGGCCGCAAGATCTATCCGAACGCGCCCGGCCTTCTTGTCTCCCTGGCCTGGGCGCATCTCTGGGCCGGCCATATTGGGCCGGCGCAAGCCCTCTTCCGGCAGGCGTTCAACCTGGACGCGACGGATCGGGATGTCGACTTCGGGCCGATGGCGGACCGGGCCGGGCGGTTTGTCCGGACGAAGAGAATGAATGAAGCCATGGCCGTCTGTGACCTTGCGCTGGAATTCCATCCCAGGAACGCGAAAGCCCATGAGCGGATGGCGGGGGTCTGCCTTGAGGCGGGCCAGAAAGAAAAGGCCTTGAAGCTCCTGAGGCGGGCGGTCATCCTCGACCCCAAGCTGGGGAGCGCGAAGGAAAAAATCCGGTTTATTGAGAAACAAAAATAGCGGTGACAATGTCACCAAATCATGGCGAGAGGAGAATGGCAATCCCAAGCGCTGCGAAGGAGGACGGCATGGGCCTGGGTATCGGCGACCGATATCAGAAGGAAACCAAGTATCAAAGAGGAAAGCTCGGCGGTGGGGATCTCCGCCGGGAGTCCAAACCGGAGCGGTATAAAAGCTTTCCGGACGCCCCTGTCGTCGCGCTTCCCCCGCCCCGGCTCGAGGGCGGCCTGGCGCTCTGGGAAGCGGTCAAACGCCGTCGCAGCGTTAGAGACTTCGATGTCAAAGCGCTCACGAAGGAAATACTTTCGCAGATCCTCTGGGCAACCCAGGGCATCACCAAAAAGTTCATGGGGTATGAGCTCCGGGCTGCTCCGTCGGCCGGCGCCCTCTTTCCGGTTGAAACATATGTCGTTGTCCAGAGGGTCGAGGGGCTCGAGCCCGGGATTTATCATTATGCCCCCCAAAGTCACAGCCTGGAGCTTTTAAGGCCCGGCGATTTCCGGGAGGAAACGGCAACGGCCGCACTCAACCAGGACTTCCTCGCCGACGGCGCCGCAGTCTTCATCTGGACGGCGGTTTTTGGCCGTTCAAAGTGGAAATATAAAGAGCGGGCCTACCGCTATGTCTATCTCGACGCCGGCCATATCGCCCAGAATGCGGCTTTGGCCGCTGTGGCCTTGGGGCTGGGATCATGCCAGATCGCGGCGCTCTACGATGATGAAATAAACGCCCTGGTCGGCGCCGACGGCGAAGAAGAAAGTGTAATCTACATGACCGTCATCGGATATCCGAAAGAATAAACAACCGGGTGTTTGGGAGCCTATCCCCTCAAGCCTCCTATTTACAACAACCGGCCTTTCGGCTATAATGCGCTGACTCCAAAGAAGAAGAACTGGGTATGGTCCGTCAGCCGTCCCGGGTTTTCTTTCAGTTCAGGGACAAGAACCGAATTGCCCGCAATATCGGGGAGAACAGCCTGATCATGGCCTCAACCGGTGCCTGTCCCTAATTTTCTGAAGAGGAAGAAATCTCTATGAAGACGGATATTTTGAACAAGAGGAATATCGGGATCAGCGCCCACATCGACTCCGGGAAGACGACGTTGACCGAGAGAATCCTCTTCTACTGCAAGAAGATCCACAAAATGCACGAGGTCAAGGGCAAGGACGGCGTGGGCGCCACCATGGACTCCATGGAGCTCGAGCGGGAGCGCGGCATCACCATCTCTTCGGCCTCGACCAACGTCGAGTGGTCCGAACATTCGATCAACATCATCGACACGCCCGGCCACGTGGACTTCACCATCGAGGTGGAACGGGCCTTGCGCGTTCTGGACGGCGCCATCCTGGTCCTGTGCTCGGTGGGCGGGGTCCAGTCCCAGACCATCACCGTGGACCGGCAGCTCCGCCGCTACGACGTGCCCGTCCTGGCCTTCATCAACAAGCTGGACCGCGTCGGCGCCAACCCTATCAAGGTCAAAAACCAGCTCTCGGAGAACCTGAGCCACAACGCCGTCCTGATGCAGTTCCCCATCGGCCTGGAGGACGACCTGCGGGGCCTGGTGGATCTCGTCCGGATGAAGGCCGTCTATTTCGACGGCACGGACGGTGAAAATATCCGCTACGAAGACATTCCGGCCGACCTCATCAACGAGGCCAGGGTCCGGCGCGAAGAGATGCTCGACGCCGTCTCCATGTTCTCGGATGAACTCATGGAGGCCGTCCTCGAGGACCGCGTGACTGAGGATCAGATCAAAGAGGCGGTGCGCCGCGGGACCATCCGACGCAAGCTGATCCCAGTCTTCATGGGATCGGCCTACAAGAACAAGGGCATCCAGCTACTTCTCGAGGCTGTGGTGAACTATCTCCCCAACCCGGCCGAGGTCGAAAACGTCGCTCAGGCTATCGAAGAAGAGGGGAAAGAGGTCAAGCTCGCCGCGGATCCCGACGCGCCCTGCGTCGCCCTGGCCTTCAAGCTCGAGGACAGCTCCTACGGCCAGCTCACTTATATCCGCATCTATCAGGGGAGCGTGCGCAGAGGCACGGAGCTCTACAATGCCCGCACCCGCAAAACCTTCCGGGTCGGCCGGCTCATCCGCATGCATGCCGATAAGATGGACGACATCGAGGAGGCCGCCTGCGGCGACATCGTGGTCCTGTTCGGAATCGACTGCGCCTCGGGTGACACCTTCACCGACCCCGGCCTGAACCTGACCATGACTTCGATCTACGTGCCCGAGCCCGTCATCTCCCTGGCCCTTGCGCCGGCCGACAGCAAGTCCTCAAGCAGTATGGCCAAGGCCCTCAACCGCTTCACCAAGGAAGACCCGACCTTCCGCGCCCATGTCGACCCCGAGTCCAAGCAGACCATCATCCAGGGCATGGGCGAGCTGCATCTCGACGTCTACGTCGAGCGCATGAGACGCGAATACAAGGCCGAGGTCCAGACGGGGAAACCGCAGGTCGCCTACCGCGAGACCATCGGAGAGCGGGCCTCTTTCGACTACACCCACAAGAAGCAAACCGGAGGCGCCGGCCAGTACGCCAAGGTCGTCGGCCGCATCGAGCCCCTGGCCGAGGGCAACTTCGAGTTCCGAAACGAGATCAAGGGCGCCAAAATCCCGCGAGAGTTCATCCCCTCCTGCGAGAAGGGATTCCGCCACGCCCTGGAGAAAGGCCCGACGATCGGCTTCCCCATCATCGGCATCAAGGTCACGCTGGTGGACGGCCTATCCCACGACGTGGACTCGTCCGACATCGCCTTCCAGACCGCGGCCCGCGAGGCCTTCAAGCAGGCCTATCACAGGGCGAAGCCCTTCGTCCTGGAGCCCATCATGAAGGTTTCGGTCGAGGGGCCGGCCGAGTTCGTGGGCAGCATCTTCGGCAGCCTCAACCAGCGCCGCGGCATCATCGTCAGCTCGGTGGAAGACGGCCTGTTCGCCCGGGTGGACGCCGAGGTGCCCCTCAGCGAGATGTTCGGCTACTCCAATGCGCTCCGCACACTGACCCAGGGCAAGGCGGAATTCACCATGGAATTCCTGAAATACGGCAAGGCGCCGGCGCACATCGCCGAGGCGCTCCAAAACGAGTACGAAGAAAAGAAAAAGAATTGAGACATCAGATCCAATAAGGAGTTTGAGGCATGGTCAAAACCTGGCTCGTCAAAAGAAGCCCTCTGCGGATATTGGAAAACGCCCTCCAGGGAGGCCTGGGCAAGGGAAACATCGCTGTGCTCGCCTCCCGTAAGGGGATCGGCAAAACCGCCTGCCTGGTGCACATCGCCCTGGATCGTCTGTTCCAGGACAAGCCCATCATCCACGTGTCCTACGCCAGCCGCGTGGATTACATCATCACCTGGTATGAGGACATCTTCAAGGAGATCATGAAAAACCGGGATGCTAAGGCCGCCGCGGAAATCCACGACGACCTCATCCGCAACCGCGTCATCATGAACTTCAAGCAGGATGCCGCCCGGACCGAGCGCGTCCTGCAGAGCATCGAGGCCATGATCACGGCCGGCAAGTTCGCGGCGGACACGATCATCGTGGACGGCTACGACTTCGCGGCGGGAACGCCCGAGGACCTGCGCAAGTTCCGGGAGTTCGCCGGCAAACTGGGGCTCGAGCTCTGGTTCAGCGCATCTCTGCGCGGCGAGGAGCCTATCCTCGACTCAAAAGGATTCCCCCTTGTGCTCCGGCCGTTCCTGGATGAGATCTCCGTCCTGATCACCATGGTCTCCCGGAACGATCTGGTCCGGCTGAGCCTGATCAAGAACAAGGACGCCCCGGCGCCCGGCGAGCTCCCCCTCAAGCTCGACCCGCGCACGCTGCTGATCGCGGAGTGAACGGAATAACCAAGAGGCGGCCGGTATCTGGACAATTTCTATCTGCCGCTCCTTAAAATCCGGAGAAACAACCCCGGTTACTACGCCCCCATGGCGATCCATGGGAACTTTCTCTATATCCTTGAAGCGGGAGAGGACGACCTCATATCGCTCAACAAATACGAGATCGACGGAGAGTAAAACTCAGCGGAGATGGTCCGGGCTGATGATGCCGCCGGAGATGACGGTATTCATGGCGTCCGTGATGGTCCAATCGAGGTCCCGCACCTCGGATTCTTTGAGCATGATCATGAATCCCGCGGTGGGATTCGGCGCGGTCGGGACGAAAACCTTGAGCAAATTCTCCTCCCGCCCCTCCTGTTCGGCGATCGTGCCGGCCACGAATCCGATGGTCCAGACGCCCTCCCGGAACTGCTGGACCATGACCACCCGCTGAAAAGCCTTTTTTTCGGGGAGAGAGAGCGCCTCGGCCACCTGTTTCCCCAAATGATACACCGTTTTGATCAGGGGGATCCGGGAGGACGCCCGGTCCAGCACGGCCAGGGCTCCTTTCCCCACCCAGTTCGAGGCGATGAGCCCCATCAGATAGAGGAAAATAAGCACCAGGAGAATACCCAGCCCGGGAATTTGACGGCCGACCCGGCGGGCGATGAGGCCCGTGACCCGCTGGTCGATGGTGATATACAGAAACCTGATGACGAAATAGGAGAGGATGATCGGGATGATGGCCAGGAACCCGCGAAAAATATGGGTCTTGACGTGTTTGAAGGTTTTTTTCATAGCACCTCTCCCCTCAACGGAATGCCGATCTTGCGGATCTCTTTATTTCTGCCTCGGTTTGTCGCGCTTCTTCTCGATCTTCGCCGCGATATAGCCCAAAATAAACCCGACTAAGACCGCCAGCGGCACCAGGATGACCTGGGACATGCTGATCTGCCAGAAGAAGACCCGGAAAACGACTTCCTGGGCGTTCTGGATAAGAAGCACCCCCAGCAAGACCAGAAGGACCACGATCAGGATGATTTTAGGTTTCATGGGATCGAACCTCGCTCCTTTATTTATGACTCATTTTATCGGCATCTACAAGTCCCCGGAGGACGGGATGTCCGCGCCCGTGCCGGCGGTGCCGCCGGAAACGAGGCTCGCCTCAAATCATTCGGCCGGCCGACTCCCTACATCCATTTCTTTTTTTTGAAATAGATCACCATGCCCAAACCGGCCAAGATCATCAACCCGACCACCAGGAAGTAGCCCCAGCGCCATTCGAGCTCGGGCATGAATTTGAAATTCATACCGTAGACACCGGCCAGGAAGCCCAGGGGAATGAAGATGGTGGCGATGATGGTCAGGACCTTCATGACCTCATTCATCCGGTTTGAGACGCTGGAGAGGTAGGTCTCGAGCATGCCGGAGAGCATGTCGCGGAAGGTCTCAACGCTGTCGATGACCTGGATGGTGTGGTCGTAGACGTCGCGGAGGAAGATGCCGGTCGTCTCCCGGATGAGGGGCGACTCGGCCCGCTGCAGACCGCTGATGACTTCGCGCAGCGGCCAGACCGATTTGCGAAGGAATATCATCTCCCGCTTCAGGCCGTGGATCTGGTGGAGGAGCTCCTGCTTCGGGTCGGTCACCAAACTGTCCTCCAGGCCTTCGATCTTCTCGCCCAGCTGTTCGAGGATCTGGAAGTAGTGGTCGACGATGGCGTCGATCAGCGCGTAGGCCAGGTAGTCGGGTCCCATCTTGCGTATACGGCCCTTTCCGTTGCGGATTCGCTCGCGTATCGGATCGAAGCAGTCACCGGGCTTTTCCTGAAAGGAGATGACGTAGTTTCGGCCGAAGACGAGGCTCAACTGTTCGGACGTGATCTGCCCCCGCTCCCCATCGAAGTCGATCATGCGCATGACGACGTAGATCGCTTCGCACCCCAGGTCCTCCATCTTCGGACGCTGGGAGGTGGTCATGATGTCCTCCAGGATAAGGGGATGGAGGTTGAAATAGCCGCCGAGCTTCTCGATGACCGCGGCGTCGTGGACGCCGTCGACGTTGATCCAGGTGACCGTGGAGGTGTCTTTGAACGGGAAGCATTCCTCGATCGCCTGGATTTCTTTCTCCAGGAAAGTTTTTTCGTCGTAGTCGATGACGGTGATGCGCGTCTTCTCCACCTTCTTCTCGCCGACATGCATCAGGGTGCCGGGCGAAAGCCCTTTTTTCCTCGATCTTTTTCCGTTGTTCCGGGCCATGCGCCTCACCTCCCGAGCAAACTTACCTCAAGGATAGCGCGAATCCAAAATTTTTTCCAGAGAGACAATGAGAATCCGCAGCCGGGGTGGTCACAGACCATCAAGCGGAGATCATGAATATAACGGATAGGGTCGTCGCGGAAAAAGAGATTTGTTCCTTTACTTCAGCCTGGCTTCAGCGGCTACCCAATCGATGTTCTTAAAGAAGGCCTCGATGTAGTCGGCGCGCTTCAGGCCGTAGTCGACCATATAGGCGTGCTCGAAGACGTCCATGATCAGGATGGGATTGCATCCGGCCGGATGCCCGGCATCGTGCTCGTTGATCCAGAAGTTCACGAGCTTCCCGGTCGCCGCATCCTGGTAAAGGACGACCCAGCCGATGCCGCGCATGGCGCCGGTCGCCTTGAAGTCCTTTTCCCAGGCTTCATAGCTTCCGAACTCTCCGGCCAATTTCTTGGCCAGCTTTCCGTTCATGTTGAGCGCGGCTTTCCCGCCCAGGTTCTCGAAATAGAACTCGTGAAGCCGCATGCCGTTGAATTCCCAGCCCAGCCGGCGCTTCAGCTCGGCGTATTCGGGCGCGGCGGTCTTGCCATCCTTGAGCATCTGCGCCAGGATATCGAGGACCTTGTTGGTGTTGGTCACGTATCCCTGGTAAAGGGTGAAATGGTTCTTCAGAAGTGTCTCGCTGAAACCGGGCAGGCCGATGAGTTTCGCATAGTCTTTTGCCGTGTAAGCCATGGTGCTTCCCTCCATATTGAGATCCGGCCGCGCGGGGAAAGCCAGGCGGCTGACGAGCGCCATGCCTCCCAGGCCGGTCAAGGTCAAAAATTCACGCCGTTTCAACACAATCCAAACCTAACATCTTTATTATAGCATATTTTTCCGATTGGTTTAGTGTATGGAAGAGAAAAACAAATCCCCTCGAGAAGCCGACGATCTTAACCTGCATTATTCATAAGTCTTATGTTGGAGAGACGGAATCAATGAATGCTTCAACAGGAGTTACCCCGTGTTGTTATTTATAATTTATTGAACTCCCTGAAAGACAACGAAATGCAGTAAAAATAAAGTGTTTGTCTGAGACTGGCGCCCGGGTGGCGCGGCCGGGCCCATAACACCCGAAGCTCATGGTGGCGGGTGGG
>Ga0315288_10000967_pt1 | contig 36493 bp, 24 predicted proteins | sample YL17G11_20_MG_FD_203454 | JGI IMG/M metagenome (GOLD analysis project Ga0315288, IMG submission 203454) | Sediment microbial communities from Yellowstone Lake, YNP, Wyoming, USA - YL17G11_20 | ecosystem: Environmental > Aquatic > Freshwater > Lake > Sediment | place: USA: Wyoming | collected...
TATGCGCGGAGGCGGAACTGCACGCCGAGTTCGTCCGCGATGCGGCGGCATTGCTCCACGTCCGCGCCGGGCATGTCCAGCGCGGTGAGGACGACTTCGGGAATGTGCCTCTTGGCGGATTTTACGAAATCGAGCAGCGCGTTGAAAGTCTTTTCGCCGAATTCCGGGCGGCAGTGCTTGTGGTAACTTTCCGCATCGGGTTCGTTAAGGCTCACCGAGACGGCGTCAACCAGCCCTTTCAACTCCGGGCAAATCTCCCGCCCATTGATCAAATCGCCGTGGCCGTTGGTGTTGATGCGAATGCGCATGCCGGTTTTCTTGAGTTCGCGCGAGATTTCCTTTATGAGGTCGAGGCGGTACGTCGGTTCGCCGAGGCCGCAGAAGACCACTTCGTTGTATTCCTTGTGTTTGCCTATTTCCGCCATAATTTCCTGCGCCGAGGGTTCATGGTCGAGGCGGAGGTAGTGGCCCTTGACGAACGGCGTGAAGAAGCGGACGCAGAACTCGCAGGCGTTGGAGCAGCGGCCGGTAACGTTGATGTAGAGCGAGTCGCGTATCATGTAGGCGAGCGCCGCCCTGTCGGGAATCGGGCCGATGCCGAAGAGCGCGTTTGCGTTGAGCGTGGTGATGCGGTCGATGTCGCGCGGGGTGAGGCCGTAGAGCGTCGCGAGAGAGGCGGCGACGTAGCGGACGTAGGCCGGTTCGTTCCGCTCGCCGCGGTAAGCCTGCGGGGCGAGGAACGGGGCGTCGGTTTCGAGCATCACCTGTTCCGGCGGGACGCTTTTCATCACCTCGCGGAGTTTGCCTGCATTCGGGAACGTTACAGGCCCTGCGACGGATATGAGCATGCCGAGAGCGAGGAAGCGCTTCGCGTCGGCGACCGTGCCGCTGAAGCAGTGCATCACGCCGCTTATCGGCCGGGGGAGGGCCTTGAGTACATCGTAGCAGTCGTCGTAGGCCTGGCGGCAGTGGACGACGATGGGGAGGCCGTTTTTGCGGGCGATGTCGATGTGGCGGAGGAAGGCCTCGCGCTGGACTTCCTTCGGGACGCGGTCGCGGTAGTAGTCGAGGCCGGTCTCGCCGATGGCGACGACCTTTTCGTCTTTGGCGAGACCTTCGAGTTCACGCCAGAAGTTCTCGTCGCCTTCCGAGGCGCTGTTGGGGTGGAGGCCGACGGCGGCGTAAACGTTCCCGTATTTTTTCGCGAGTGCGACGGCGGCGCGGTCGGAGGCGGCATCTATGCCGACGGTTATCATCTTTTCCACGCCCGCCTGCTCCGCGCGTTCAATGACGGCGTCCAGGTCTTCGCGGTAATCCGAGAAATCAAGATGGCAATGCGTGTCTATCATAGAATATAGGACATATAGGACGCATAGGACATATGGGACGGGTCTGACCCGGCGGCGGGAAATAAAAAACCGACCGCAGGGAGTCCTTTTATTTCAATGAAATGTGGTAGTCCCCCGTATTGGTCGGCTACCCATCTCATCGGCACTTCAAGACAAGGGGTTTAGCAAAATATTTTTCTCCGATCTCGGAAAGGTCCGATCCATCGGACATGCAGGACAGGTCTGACGCCGGCGTTATTCGCCGTTTCCGTTGAAGTTCAACTTCTCGACGATCTTCTTTACGCCCTTGATGCGCGGCCTGAGTTCGAAGGCGGTTCGCAGGTGCCGCGCCGCCTGCTCCCTGTCGCCGCAGGCGCAATAGCATTCCGCAAGTTTTTTGTGGACAAATGCGCGCTCGGCCTTGTTGAGCCGCAGGTTGAGCGCGGCCTTGAAATATCCCACCGAATTCTTCTTGCCGGCCTTGCGCGGCAGCCCGCGGGTGAGCAGGCCGTAAAGGCGGCTGCGGACTTCCATGTGGAGATACGCGCGGGCGGGCGTTGCGCGGAGCGCGCGGTACATCTCGTCGTACTGCTCCTTTGCCATGTGCACGTCGTCGGCGCGCTCGAATTCCTCGGCGAGGAGGAAGAGGCAGTCGAGATAGTCGCGGTCGCTCAGGTGCCCCTTGAGGTCCGTTCCGCCGTTGCCTGTGCGGAGTTTCATGTATATTCCGACGGCTTCGGGGGCGCGCTCCGTGAGCAGGTAGTGCAGTATGAGGCGCATCTTGCCGCCGACGGATTCATCCTCGCGGCGGGCCTTTTCCCACTTTTCCCAGAAACGCTTGCGCGCCGCCTCGGGATCGCTTGCCAGCAGTATGTCGTACTCCACCCTGCGCTCGGTGTCCCTGAGCGCGTGGTAAGCCTCCAGGAGGAGGCGCGTCTTGGCTGCGGCCCAATCGGTGCGATGGCTGTTGCGGTCCGGGTGGAGTTCCTTGGCCATCTTTCTGAAGGATCTCTTGATCTCTTCGCTGCCGGCGGTGCGGCTGACGTTCAGTATGTCGTAGTAGTTATGCAAGGAATCCGCTCTTCACAAAGGGTTTAACGCCAAATAAGGGACATATTATACCACGCGGTTAACCATTCTGTCAAAGGCGGCGGAGCGCGTCTGGAGGCGCAACAGGGGCATGTGAACGCTATCCAAATGCCGTAATTCATGTTGAGTCAAAGAGCAGCATGGCGGCATAAAAATTGCTAAATTTTTCCTCTCAAGCAGGGAAAATCCGTAAACAGCGGTGCTGGACATTCCGCACATCTGTCAACACCAGGCTTCACGTGGCGGCTTTAGGTTATTAAAACCGCACACCATGGAGCCTCAAGCGCCATTGACAGCATACGCGGAATGCGCTAATCTCGACACGCACGCGATCCATGCCATTTTGAAGAGCGACTGATGCCCGATGCCAAAACAAGAGTGCTCATAGTTGATGACGAGTACAACCAGCGCATGCTGTTGCGCAACATACTCCTCATGGAAGGATATGACGTGCATTGCGCGGCCAACGGAAGCGAAGCACTGGATATGACAACCTTTTTTCCCGCCAAAGTCATCCTTTCCGACCTGAAAATGCCGGGGATGGATGGAATTGAATTGCTGGCGAAGGTGATGGAGCGGCACCCCGGCACCATATTCATATTCATAACTGCCTATCCCAACGAGTTGGATATGGAGAGAGCGTTACGACTAGGCGCTAAAGCAGTTATAACCAAGCCGATTGATATCGACGAACTGCTGAAACATATTTCACGTAATTTGGGCACCCACAATCATCCCCCCAATTTCCCTCCACCGGTTGACGACTCTGCAAATAGGCCTGCAAAACCACTTTAAGGCATGGAACTTGCGCGGATTACCGTTTGGGCTAAAGTATCGGGATTGCACTGATTAGTGTAACATTTTACAGAATAAGTGGTTACCTAGCAGGAGGTGATGGAGGTAGCAGCGCGGAAACGGCCCATATAGCGCAATAAAAGGCAAATATAGCACCAAAAAGTATGCATGGGGGAATAGTGAATAACAAAATACCGTATATGGCACAATTAAGTGCCTGACCTAATGGGCCGTGCATTATCGAGACCATTGCATGAGGAGGGAGGAGAAATGGTAAAAAACCATCACCGACTCTAATCGAGATAAAAACATGCGTAAAACAAAAGCCCGGGTACTGGTGGTCGAGGACGAGCCGACCCAGCGTGAACTGCTTGGAAAGATACTCAAGGCAGAGGGATACGACGCCTTCACAGCGGCGGACGGGCATGACGCCTTGACCATGCTTGAGACAGTGAAAGCCGGAGTAATTCTTTCCGACCTGAAAATGCCTCGAATCGACGGCCTGCAACTGCTGTCAAGAGTCAGGGAAAAATATCCCGACACCGTCTTTATAGTTATAACCGCGCATCCATCCCACGAGACCCGCGCCGAGGCATTAAAGAGGGGCGCGCGAGTGTACCTTGCCAAACCCGTTGACATTGACGAATTGTGCCGTGAAATTGCAGCGGCGCTTGAACGTCCGTCAGAGCAATAATCACCGGGGCTTCTTATCATTTCCCCAACTCCCCTTGAATTATTCACTACAAACGGTATAATGCCGGCCTGGTCCAACCTTTTCCTAAAGGCACTCCGGTAGTAGCGTAGGCATGGTTGATTTCTGGGCATAATACCCGCTCGGCTTAACCTTTTCGTAAAGGTGGAACAATGAAGCGAGACCTGCATCACAGTCGCACGCGCCGCAAACGCATCACGGCCATATCAGCCTCCGTCGTCGTCCTTCTTCTGGGCAGCGTCATAGGAGCATGCGCCGTCACATTCGCCGTTGTCGAACTGCGCGCCTTGTATCACCACCAATTGTTCCCGGAACTGGAAGAACCCGCCGCCGACGCCCCCATCCTTTTGGAAAGCATGCTCTCGCACCTGCGTCAACAAATACACAACGAGTCCGACATCCGGGACGAAGCCAAGATCAAAGCGGCGCTGAATCACGACATTCACAGCGTGTTCCTGAAGGACCTCATGATAACGGACGCGAGCGGCAACATTGTATTCAAGGTGGCGGACGACCCGGAGGACCTGGCGGACATGAAAAAAGACTTGGAAGAATCCGGCGTCCTTACGAACAATCCCAACGGCGTGCGTGACGCCTTCGAGGGCAAGCGCCTTGAAATAGTCAGCCGCAGGCGGCCCATCCTCGGTTCCGACGACAAAGTAATAGGCGCGCTTATCCTCCACCGCGCGCTCTACCCAATCCCGGACAGGCTTGCAGCAATTCAGAACAGGATTATCGTCTCCGTGGCAATCATGGTCGGGGCGCTCATCCTGGCGCTGTTTCTTGTAATCATTTCGGCGGTAGGGCTGATTAGAAGAAGCGCGGCAGTCCAGTCCAAAGCCCAGCGCGTGCAGGCTATGGGGACGTTTGTCTCCGGTCTCGCGCACGAAATACAGAACCCGCTCAATGCCATCGCGCTCACCAGCCAGTACCTCAAGCAGTTGCTGCGCCGCAAGCGCGAAAAGGAAAACGACATCATCTGCGACGAGCACGCAGAGGTGGAAAAAAACCTCGGCGTGTTCTACGACGAGATGAACCGAATAAAGGTAATACTCCAGGACTTCCTGAATTTCGCCCGCCCCATCAAACCGCAAAAGGAACAGGCCCCGCTCAAAGAACTGCTGCAACATTCGGCGGACGTATTCGGGCTGGAACTGAAAGAAAAGTCCGTCACGCTTGACGTGCAGGTGAGCGACGGCTTTCCCGTGGTCGTTGATAAAGCGCGAATGCAGCAGGTCTTCGTCAACCTCATAAAGAATGCCGTCGAAAGCATGGACGGCAAGGACGGGAAACTCACGATAACCGCGCATCAAAAAAGGAACGTCACGGAGATAAATTTCATCGACACCGGCTGCGGCATAAAGCCGGAGCAGATGGTGCACCTGTTCGAGCCGTACTTCACGACCAAAAAAGGCGGGACCGGTCTGGGGCTGCCCATTACGAAGAACATTGTGGAGTCTCACGGCGGGACCATAAGCGCAACCTCCGCACCCGGCGAAGGCACTACTTTCACGATCAACATACCTTCGGCCTGACGAACCATGCTTAAGACAAAATTACTCATAGTTGACGACGAGCGCACTCAGCGGGAAATGCTCCGGAGCATCCTGGAAATGCGCGATTTCCAGGTCTTCGCCGCCGCCGACGGCCACGAGGCCCTCAACATCCTTGACAAGCACAGGGTGGATATCATCATATCCGACCTCAAAATGCCGGAGATGAGCGGGCTGGAACTTTTCTCCAAAATCAAGGAAAAGTACCCCGAAACCGTCTTCATCATCATGACCGCCCACGGCAGCATCGAGAGCGCAGTCGAGTCGGTCAAGCAGGGCGTTTACACCTACATCACAAAGCCCATCAACACCGACGAACTGCTCCACCACATACATCTCGCGCAGCAGACCATAAACCTCAAACGCGAAAACGTCGCGCTCAAGCAGGAAGCCAGCGCGGTGCGCGCCTCAAAGCAGATAGTCAGCTCGTCAAAAGAAATGAAGACCCTCATGGAGCAGGTCGCAATGGTCGCCAAGAGCGACGCCACCATCCTCGTCCGCGGCGAATCCGGCACGGGGAAGGAACTCATCGCAAACGCCATCCACTACAACAGCAACCGCAACGAGGGGCCGTTCGTAAAGGTAAACTGCGGCGCAATACCGGAAACTTTGCTCGAAGACGAACTTTTCGGCCATGAGAAAGGCGCTTTCACCACCGCGCTCAACCGTCGCCGCGGAAGGTTTGAGATGGCCCACAAGGGCACCATATTCCTCGATGAAATCGGCGACATGGCCCCGCAACTCCAGGTCAAGATACTGCGCGTGCTTCAGGAGCGCGAGTTCGAGCGCATCGGCGGCAGCGAAATCATAACAGTTGACGTCCGCCTCATCGCCGCCACGCACACAAACCTCGAGCAGATGGTCAAGGACGGGAAATTCCGCGAAGACCTCTACTACCGCATAAACGTCGTCCCGCTTGAAGTGCCGCCGCTCAGAAAACACCGCGACGACATACTCCTGCTGGCGAACTACTTCCTCGAAACGTACGCCGCCAAGAACGGCCGCAAGTTCAAAGGCCTCTCCCGCAAGGCCCAGGAAACCCTGTTGCAGTACACATGGCCCGGAAACGTCCGCGAACTGGAGAACACAATCGAGCGCGCCGTCGTCATGGGACAGAGCGAATACGTCGAGGACACCGACCTCCTGCTGACCCTCAAAGGCGCGCACCTCAACACGGAAGCGGTCTTCGACAAACTGCTCGACGAGCAAATCCCGCTTGAGACCGTCGAGAAGGAACTCCTCTCCCGCAGCCTCGCCCGCGCCGCCGGCAACCGCTCCATGGCCGCAAGAATGCTCGGCTTAAGCCGCCGCACCCTGCAATACCGCGCCGAGAAGTACAACCTGCTCCTCCCCTCGGCGGAAGGCGAGGAGGAAGACGTCGAAGCCGAAGCCGATTAAGTCCGGAAAAAAGAAACCGTCAAATAAGGAGGTCAGACCCCTTTATTTGACGGTTCTTCATTTGCGGCTTCTGTTACGGCGCGCCCGGGGCCTTCTCCAGCAATCTCGCCAGATCGTATGTATCGTTCAGCGGCGAATACCCCGTCCGCTCCATCACCAGCGCACTGCTCTCCGCAAGCCGCGGCATCACTTTCAGCCCCGCCACACGGCAAACGAACGCGTAGCGCGCGTAATTGTCAAACGCCGCCTCCTTGTCGCCGGCTTTCTCGGCCACTTCCGCCATGTACAGGTAACGCAACGGGAACTTCCTCAGGGCGTCAGCCAGGTCTTTCGGCAGCCTGTCCGCCAGTTCACCCGCCACGCGGTCCTCCATCTCACCTTTCGAGGGCAGTTCATCCGGCTTCGGGGCGATCCCCGCCGGCTTGAATCCCTTAACAACCTCGCCGTCGGCGCTTTGCTCCGCGGTCATCTTGCCCGACACCAACTTCATGTTCAGCCGCTTGTCCATGAGCGTATAGACAGCATCCTGCGTGGCCGTAATCCGGTTGGTGACGATATCATAGGTATAATCCGCGTAGATAACTTCCTCGATGAAAGGCGGCGTCTCCCGCAGCCGGGCCTGCTCGTCGCGCACGCGATAGACCCAGGCATCGTGCAACTTCATGAGCTCATTGAGGCGGTCCTCGGCGCGGCTTGCGTCGTCCCGCAGCCTGTCAAGTCTCCGACGCAGCGCCTCCCTATTGGGGTCGCCCGGGGAGGTGGCATGCCACTGTTCCTCAACCATGTCGCGCTCCCGCTCAATCCGGTGGACTTCGTGCTGCTGGTCGTCAATCTCCCGCTCCAATTCCAGAACCCTGTCCCTGTCCCGCTCCACCTCGTCTTGCAACTGCGCGTGTTCAACGTTCTCGACCTGCCTCGTGCTCTTGACGTAGCGGACGGTGCGCCTCTCGGTCTTCGGCGTGCTCCGTACAATATCCGGCTGTTCGATCGTAACGGTCAGCACCCCGTCGGGCGCGTAGCCGGGGTTTATCTTCCTCGCCGCGTCGAGTTCCGCCGGGTCTAGAACCCTGATTCCGCCTTTGGCGAATTCATCCACAAGTTTTGCAATGACATCCTCCTCAAGATTGTCCGGCTCCTTGAAGACCACTGCCGCCTCGTATTCGGCGGAGTCCTCAATGTTCTTGTTCCCGGCGGCGAGTTTCTCTTCAATATTGTGGTAGTCCGGCACGAGGAGTTTCACCATCCTGTAGCACACCAGCGCCGAGGCGAGGTGGCCGGCGTTCTCATACCGTCCGCCGTCCGCGAACATCTTATCCGCCATGGCGCGCTTCGCCTTTGCGCGGGCCTCGGCCACGCCGGCATAGTCCGGCAGAAGCGCGAAGGCTTCGTCCAGTTTCATGATCGCCGCCGGGAGGTTACCCTGCGCCGTCAGCGTGTCGGCCTCGGACATCAGGGTTTTCGCGCCGGCTCCCTTAGCGGCCTTCATTCCGGCGACGGCCTTGGGGTTGTCGGGTGCGACGTTCAGGGCGGCGCCGTATTTATTCACGGCGGCGCGCCAGTCGCCGGCCCGGAGGAGTGCCGCGGCCTGTTCACATATCTGGTCGGCCGCAACCTGATTACGCGTCGCGGCGAGCATGGCCTCGGCCTGTCTTTCGTCGGGTTTGAGAGAGGCGGCCCTTTGGAAGGCTTCCAGGGCCCTGGGGAAGTCGCCGCTGTTATAGGCGTCGTTGCCCTCTTTCATTGCGTTGGCGTATGCGCCGTCAACGACGCCGGCGTAAAGGGGGCCGACGTCGGGAAAGTCGCGGCTGTATTTGCGGAGGGGGGTGAGTTTCCCCATCGCCTCGGTCCACTTCTTATCGGCGGCGAGGGCTTTGGCGGAGGCGATTTCTTCATTGATTGAATCGATGAGTTTGTTGAGACTGTCGAGGGATGCGCGCGTGTCAGTCGAATCGGGTTCATATTTGAGAGCGTTGCGGTATTCCGACCGCGCGTCCAGGAGGCGCGTCTCCCCCAGCGCGACTTGGCCCAGGTACCGGTGATGGGCGGCGGCGCGTTGTTCGGCAAGGGCAAGCTGGCCGGCAAGTTTTTTGTTGTGCGGGTCTTTGGCGAGGGCCTGATTATACAGTTCCACGGCGTTGTCGTACTTCCCCTGCGCGAAAAACTCATCGGCCTTGTCTTTCTGGGCGTTGCCCGCGCAAGAGGAAAGCAACGTCACCGCGAGGACGGCGCACAGAGCGGCCGTGTAAACGATTGTCCTTCCGATTTTCATATTAATACCTCCCGTATTCTTGCGCAGTGCCGATAGATTCTCCAAAGCCGGTAATTTTTTCAGCAATCTTTGGGCCGGATTTGCCTGATTTTACCTCAATTCGCAACATTTTGCATCTCGTTGGCGAAGGGGTTGCGGTTTTGCGCGGCATTATCCACGGAACTCCGTCCGGGGGGAATCAGGAGGCTTAGCAGGCAGGCTTGTGCGGCCGGCGCTATGGGTATTGACTTTTGGGCGGCAAGGGAATATTCTCAGTGCTCCAAACGCGCCGGCTTTTTGGAGAGGTGCATGTTCACAACGAAGTGCAAATGCGGCGAGGAAATCACGTTCACCATCGAGATGGCGATGATGACGAAGTTCTGCCCGCGGTGCGGCTCGATTATCGAGGTGCGCAACGGAAAGGCTACGGTCATTCCAATAAGCACGCAGGCGCCGCCCTCCGCGCCCTATACGCCGCCTGTCGCGGAACCGAAGCCGCCCCAGCCGACTCCCCCGGTCATCACGCCGCGCCCGGAGCCGCATTTGACGGAAACAAGGTCGCCCCTTGAAAGGCACGCCGAGCCTATGGAGCGACCCAAACCGCAGGAGCCGCCGCGCTCATCCCCCGTGCCGCAGCAGCAACAGCAGCCACAGCACCAGCAGCCGCAGCATCCGCGCGGAGAGGACGTGGCGAAGAGACATAAGAGCGCGGAGGAGGAATGGGCCAGCATCCCCATAAAAATAGTTGAAGACGAGGGGGAAGCCGCAAGGGCCAAAGGCGCGCGCCCCGCCGTAAAGCCAGCGCCCCATGTGCCTCACGGTGATTTTGGAAAAACCGCAGCCCCGCGCGCGCCGATACCGCCCCACACGGTAAATCTCCCGCCGTACCAGCAGCCCGCCCCGCCTGCGTGGCAGCCCAAGCCGCAGCACGAGCGCGACATTTTTGTGCAACCCCGGCAGGGCGCGCCTAAAACGAGCGGATGCCTGATCGCGCTCATAGTCGCCTTTCTCGGGATAGTGTTCTTCTTCATCATTTTCGCCCACACCCCTGTGCATGTGAACCAAAATCCATCTGAAATACGGAGCAAAGAAAAAACCGGGGTTCCGCTCATGACGTCCCCCAATACCGGCGCGGACAAGACCGCTTCGGAGAAGCCGCTCCCGCCGTCGCCGGAAGATTACAAGGACAAGATCGAAATCAAAGCCAACCCCGTCATATCGGAAGACACGGCGACAGTCACCTTCCACATCAAGAACAAGGGCGTGTACAAAGTCCGCTTCCTCTCATTTGACTTATATCTGCTCGACGAAAACGGCGGCCACATAACGACGGAATCGGTGAACGCGGTGAACTCCGCCGTTAGCGCCGGTGACCCGTCAGGCGCTATAAAGGGGCTTGCGGCGGGCAGAGATTTCGAATTCAAGAAAGCATTCACCGACATTCCCAAAACGTGGAGGGGGAAATACCTGGTGAAGATAACGGACCTGCGAACAAGCAACGAGTGATTTTCACGCCGGCGGCCGATATCGCCGCCGCGCGAACGAAAACCTGTTGCATCCGGCCGCTCCAAATGCTTTCATAGTATCCCCGCCACACAATCGATGTCATCCGCTGTTTCGGAGGAGAACATGGCCAAGAAAAAAATGATCCACGACTTCCAGAAGATGAAGAAGGACGGCGAGAAGGTCGCGTGGCTGACCGCGTACGATTTCCCGACGGCGCAGTTCGGCGAGGCCGCCGGGCTTGACATGATACTCGTGGGGGATTCGCTCGGCATGTGCGTTTACGGCTATCCCGGCACCACGCCGGTGACAATGGACCAGTGCATCGTCCACAGCGAGGCGGTGCGCCGCGGCGCGCCAAACACCTTCGTGGTCGGCGACATGCCCTTCATGTCCTACCAGATATCGCCGCAGGAGGCCGTGCGCAACGCCGGCCGCTTCATCAAGGAGGCGGACGTGGACGCGATCAAACTCGAAGGCGGCAAGCGCGTTCTGCCGAGCATCCACGCCATCCTCGACGCGGGCATCGTGGTCATCGGGCACATCGGGCTAACGCCGCAGAGTTCCGGCCAGTTGGGCGGGCACAAGGCGCAGGGCCGCACGGTCGAGAGCGCGCGGCTGCTCGTCGAGGACGCGCTGACGCTGCAGGAGGCGGGAGTTCACATGCTCCTGCTCGAGGCCGTCCCGCCGGAGGCGGGCAAGTTCATCACGGAGCGGCTGGACATCCCCGTTTACGGCATCGGCGCGGGGCCGTTCACCAACGGGCAACTGATAATCGTGAGCGACCTCATCGGACAGTTCCAGGCGTTCACGCCGAAGTTCGTGAAGAAGTACGCCAACGTCGCCGAGATCGTCACCAACGCCATCAAGTCTTACTGCGCTGAGGTGCGCTCCGGCCAGTTCCCGCAGGACGAGCACTGCTACCACATGCTCGAAGGCGAGCACGAAAAATTCCTTGAGATGATCAAGAAGTATTCCACAAAAAAGTGAGAAAATAGGAGCAAAACATGGGCGACGACCTGCGGGAAAAACTGAGAATTTCCACGAAGCGCTTCAAGGAAATCAACGACTTCCTGCTCGACCCGAAGAACGAGCAGGTCAGCGCCATCCTGAAACTTGTGCGCAAGTACGGCGGCCCGGAAGCCATCAACCGCAAGGCCGCCGAAGCGCGCAAACTCGACAACCTCCTCGCGCGCCTCGAAAAGGAAAACTCGCCGTACCTCAAGGACGTGAAGTGGCTCATGGCCCGGCGCGACGCGGGCGCGTTCATCAGCATGAAGGATTACCGCCGCAATATCCTCGGCGGCGCGAAGAAGAAATTCAACGAGAAAAACGCCGTCACGCTGGAAATCTCCTCGCTGCAGTTCTTCCCGTTCCTCATCGCCGAGGCGAAGCAGGCCATCGCAAACCGCGAACTCATGCCCGGCAGATACATCCGCGTGCGCAACATGAAGGAGCAGGTCGCCGACAACGGCGACATCCTCGCCGTCGCGGCGTCGATGCAAGTCCTCGGCGCGTCCTACGTCGATACGCTCGACACGCGCGGCACCGACGGCTCCAACGTCCACCTCGGCGGGCCGGAGACCATCACCGGCTACTTCGGCGGCGTCGGCCAGCCCAACGAGCACGCCATCCAGTGGGCGGAGGAATTCCTGCACTACTACACCACTTACGGCATCCGCCAGGTCCTCAACGTCAACGCCGGCACCATCATGCTCGCCTACGTCATGCACCGGCTCGGCATCGACAACGAGTTCAAGATTTCCGTCTATATGGGCAACGACAACCCGTACTCCGTGATGTGGACGCTGCTCGCGGCGAAACTTTTCTCGCGCCCCGACGGCACGACGTCGCTCATCGGGTTCAACTTCTCCAATTCCGTCAACAACGCCACAATCCTTGCGGCCTCCAAAATCCGCAAGGCGCTTGGGCTGGAGAAGGTCGTGCGCTTCGAGCACCACATAACCGAGACGTTCAAGTCAATCGTCGTCCAGCCGTACAACCGCCGCAAGGAACTCGTGGAGATCGCGCCGAAGGTTCCCAACATTTCCGCCAAGCACGAAGGCGGCGACCCGGAAATCGACGCCACGCGGGAGCACCCGTCGGACATTCTGGACTACTTCGTGCCGAAGGCGGAGGTGGAGACGAAGGGATGGATGGGCGCGATGGAGCGGAATTATTTGGACAAGCACGACGCCGTGAACCGCACTGCGGAGGCTCTGACCAAAGCCGGCATCGCCGTCATCGCCGCGCCGAACGCGCATAAGTAGATAAGGAAAGAATAGAAAAAGAGCCGGTCCGTGTCACAAGGTTGCGGACTGGCTTGATTTTTGCTTATCTGTTACCTGTGTCGGTGAATTTTGCGCGCGTGCTTGCGTAACTTGACACGATTGGGCGAAAAACATAGAATTCCGTAAAAGCCTGTATTCATGGAGAGAAAGTATGAACATTGGAACCAAAGTAAAGAGGTTTGCCCTCGATAAGACCATCAACAGGGTACTAGACTACGCTATCAAACCGGGCCGTGACCCCGAAAAGGCCATCATGAAGGGCCTCACCCTCGCCACAAAACTGACGCGCGACAAACTCTGGTCAGCCGTCGTCAAGGGTATCAAGCAAAAATTCGAGGAAGGCCACCCGATGAAGGGCCTGGCCATAAGGTTCCTCACGCAACTAAACGAGGAAGTACGCCACCGCCTCGTGCGCAACCTCTTCATCGACGAGGCTCTCATGGGCTATGCCAAGCGGCACAAACTCGAAAAGAAACTCGGCTTCTACCCGCCGGGAATCCTTGTCATCAGCCCCACCATGTCCTGCCCGCTCAAGTGCTACGGCTGCTACGCCGCCGAGTACCCTAAGGACGAGCAGTTGACCTTCGAGCAGGTGGACAGCCTCATCCAGCAGGCAAAGGACATCGGCATACAGTTCATCGTCATTACCGGCGGCGAGCCGTATTACTGGAAGCCGCTGTTCGACATTTTCGAAAAGCACCGCGACTGTGTTTTCCAGACTTACACCAGCGGCCTGCTAATTACCGACGAGATGGTGGAGAAACTCGCCGAACTCGGCAACGTCTTCCCGGCCATATCCTGCGAGGGATTTGAGGAGGAGACCGACCGGCGGCGCGGGGTGGGCGCGTTCAGGCGGGTCAACGAACTGATGCGGAAACTCAAGGAGCGCGGGATGTTCTTCGGATTTTCCGCGACCGCCACGCGCGAGAACGTGGAGGTCGTCGCCTCGGAAAAATTCATCCAGCACTGGCTTGACGCGGGATGCCTGTTCGGCTGGTACTTCATCTACATGCCGGTGGGCCGCGAGCCGAAACTGGACCTCATGCCGACGCCCGAACAGCGCGTGTTCCTCAGCAAGCGCGTGAAGGAGACACGCTCCACGAAGCCCATCATGGTTATGGATTTCTGGAACGACGGCGAGCACGCGGGCGGCTGCATCGCGGGCGGGAGAAAATATCTGCACGTCAACAACAAGGGCGACTACGAAGTCTGCGTCTTCTGCCATTTCGCAAAGGACAACATCAGGGACAAGACGCTCGTGGAGGCGATTGGGAGCGACTTCTTCAGGGAATTCCGCTCGCACCAGCCGTTCAACAAGGACCTGCGCAGGCCTTGCATCATGATTGACAACCCGTACATCCTGCGCGAGGTCGTTGCGAAGACCGGCGCCTACGGCACGCACCCCGGCGCGACGACCATGATAAACGAATTCGCCCCGATGCTGGACAAGTACGCGGAGGAATTCGGCGAGGCGCTCAAGAACGGCCCCGTTTCAAAGTACACGCTTCACCCGTAAAAACGCCAATCGCAAAATACAGGGACGGATCGAACCGAAAAGGCCGATCCGTCCCTCATGGGATAAAGGCAAAAGACATGCAGGGATCGCTGAGAAGAAAACTCGGAGTGATTTCATCGTACTTCCTCAGGCGGCAGTTGTGGGTCGCCTGGCAGGTGACGTACCGGTGCAACTTCCGCTGTTCCTTCTGCGGCTACTGGACGGACAGGTTCCCCTCCGAAAACGAACTGAGGCCGGAACAGTTCGCCCTCGGCGCGGAAAAACTGTACGAAATCGGCAACATGATGATAAGCCTCGCCGGCGGAGAACCCTTGCTGCGCAAGGACCTGCCCGACATCGTCGAGGCCCTCGCAAAATACCACCTGCCGATGATCACGACCAACGGCTGGCTCGTCACGGAAGAACTCGCGCGGGAACTCTGGGGCCGCGGGCTGTACGGCGCAAGCGTCTCCATCGACTTCAACGACGCGGAAAAGCACGACGCCGCCCGCGGCGTAAAGGGCGCCTACGCGCGCGCCGTGAGGGCGCTGGACTTCTTTTCCCGCACGCGCACAAAGGCGCGGCAGAAACTGAATCTCATGGCGGTGCTCAGGCACGATAACCTCGAAGAGATGGAGAAACTCATCCTCCTCGCAAAGAGGCACGACGCGTATTTCATGGTCCAGCCGTACTGCCCGATGAAAAACGGCGTCCAGGCGCTCGCGCCCGGAAGCAACACCTCAAGGCACCTGCTCGCGCTCAAGAAGAGGCACGGGAACTTTTTGTCGAACACCGAATTTCTCGCGCGGTTCGACGACGCCGCAAACGGGGGCGTCGCGGGATGTGTCGCCGGCCGGTCGTTCTTCAACATCGACCACAAGGGCGACATCGCGAAGTGCGTCGAAGCCATGGACAACCCCATCGGCAACATCCTGACCATGACCGCAAAGGAAATCGCCGAAGGCCTTGCGAAGGCCTACCGCGAGAACACGTGCAACCAGTGCTGGTACAACTGCCGCGGCGAGGTGGAAGTGATGTACTCTCCGCGCGGGCTGATAACCGCCCTGGGCAAGGTGCTCAACGCCTGACCCACGGGTCCGACGCGTCCGACCCGTCCGACTTTAACGTTACAACAGTGACGAAAAAAGACTTAAAGACCGAACTCATCGACCTCATCTGCGCCGCCGAGAACAACCCCAGCGACATCAACGCTCGTCTGGCCGTCGCGCGCGCCTACGAGCGCCAGGGCGAAAAAGACAAGGCGCTCGAGGAACTCAAGGAAATCACCCGCTTATTCGGCGATCGCTACGCGGCGTTTTTCGAACTGGGCAATTTCTTCCTGCGCAACTCCCGGCCCGTCGAGGCCGCCGCGAGTTACGTCCACGCCCTGCAGATCAACCCGAAATCCCACGAGGCGCACCACAACCTGGGCCTCGCCTACGTTATGAACCGCGAATTCGACAAGGCGACAAAAACGCTTGAAGCCGCAGCGGCCCTCAAACCCGAATACCTCGAATCGCATCTCGTCCTCGCCTCCGCGCAGATGGAGGCCGGACAGGCCGAGCGCGCGGCGGCAAGGCTTGAAGGCCTGTGGAAAATAGAGCGAAAGAACGCGCGAGTGCTGTATCTCCTCGCGGCGGCGAACCTGAAGGCGGGCGATTACCTCAAGGCGATGATTTTCATCAACGAGGGACTCAAGGCCGCGCCCGGCGACCGCGCCATGCGGCTTTTGAGGGCGGAGACATACTTGGCGCAAAACCAGTACCAGGCCGGGATCAAGGAATACGACGATCTGCTCGCCGAACAGCCCAAAGACGCGCTTGCGCTCGGCAACCGCGGGCTGGCGCGTTCGATGACCGGCGACGTGGACGGCGCGCTGGAAGACCTTGACCGCGCCATCGAGATCAAACCCGACAACGCCACGACATTCGCCAACCGCGGAATGATTCTCGCGAAGCGGGGCATGCTCCGGCGCGCACTCAAAGACCTTGAGGCCGCGCTTAAAATCACGCCCGACGACCCGCGCCTGCTCCACAACCTCGCCGTCGTTTACCTCAAACTCGGCGAGCACGATTACGCCCTGTCGCATCTCCGGAAGGCGTCGAAACTCGGCCACGAACCTTCCGAGCAACTTCTCAAACGCCTCGCGGGAACTTGACATAATGATGGACCATGAACACCGTGCCTGAAAAAGAACAGCCGCGAAAGCCGCCGCTGCGCCGATTGCTCGACTTCTTGGGCCTCAAGCGCAGCATCGTCGGCCTCCTCGGAATGGTCATCCTCGTCGGCATGGGCACAAACCTTCCCGACCAGTTCCAGCCCATCTACCTGCTCGCCATGGGCGGCGGGATATTGTCACTTGGGCTTTTGGGCGGGCTGAAGAACCTGCTCGGTGCGCTCTACGCGTATCCCGGCGGCTACCTTGCCCAGCGTATCGGCACCAAACGGTCGCTCCTTGTATTCAACCTGATGTCGATTTTCGGCTATGCGTTGGTTATCCTCATTCCAACATGGTGGGCTCTAATCATCGGCTTGTTATTTTTCATGTTCTGGGACTCATTCTCGCTTCCGGCTTCCATGGGCCTGGTTGCCGGTGTCTTGCCCAAGGACAAGCGAACGATGGGCGTCAGCATGCACTCGCTGGTGCGGCGCGTCCCAATGGCCGCCGGGCCGTTTGTCGGCGGCGTTTTTGTCGATAAATGGGGAGCGCAGGACGGCGTGCGCCTGGCTTTCGTCGTCGCCATCGTCATGGCCGCGATTGCGATTCCGTTCCAGCAGAGATTTATCGCTGATGCAAAGCCTGTCGGCGGCGCCGAGAAAAATCCTTTCCGCCTGTACCGCAGGATGTCGCCGTGGCTGAAAAATCTGCTGGTGTCCGATATCTTAATTCGCTTCTGCGAGCAGATTCCGTACACGTTCGTGATTGTCTGGGCGATGGAGACGATCATGCACCCCCTTAGCGGTAAAGAATTCGGCGCTCTCCGCATAGTGGAAATGGCAACCGCCGTCGCGGTCTATATCCCCATCGCCTACCTCGCCGACCGCACCACGAAGAAGCCCTGGGTCCTCATCACCTTCGGATTCTTCACCCTCTTCCCGCTCGTGCTGCTGTTCAGCCACTCGTTCGAAATGCTTATCATTGCCTTCATCCTGCGCGGCCTGAAGGAATTCGGCGAACCCACGCGCAAGGCGCTCATCATGGATTTCGCGCCGGAAGACGCAAAGGCCGGCATGTTCGGCCTCTACTACCTCATCCGCGACTCCATCGTCTCGCTCGCTGCATTTGGCGGCGCGCTGCTATGGCTGATCAAACCGGAGGTCAACCTCCTCGCCGCCTTCGGATTCGGCCTTGTCGGCACTATCTGGTTCGCCATTCGCGGACGTGATTTGACCTGGGGGACGGCAGATGCGCGCCGCTGACCCAAAACCGGATGTCCGCGCGATGTTCAACCGGATTTCCGGCGTGTACGATTTTTTGAACCACCTGCTCAGTTTCAACCTGGACAGGGCGTGGCGGCGGCATCTTGCAAAAAGCGCGCTGCGCGCGGGGGACACGCTGGCGCTCGACGTCTGCTGCGGCACGGGCGACAGCGCCCTTGCACTCGCGCGGGAGATGTGCAACAATGGGCTGGTCGTTGGACTGGATTTCGCGGAGAACATGCTCCGCCGCATGCGGAAAAAGATCGCGCGGCGCAAGGCCGCCGCGCGCGTGGCGGCGTGTCAGGGCGACGCGATGCGCCTGCCGTTCGGGGACGGCGTTTTCGACGCGGTAACGTGCGGCTTCGGCATCCGCAATCTGCCCGACCGCATGCCGGCCCTGCGCGAGATGCTGCGCGTGACAAGGCCCGGCGGCCGGATCGCGATAATGGAATTCGTCCGCCCGGCCGAAGGCGCAATGGGCCGCGGAACGATGTTTTATCTGCGCCGAGTTTCGCCGCTCATCGGGCGGATTTTCTCCGGCGACGAGTTCAATGCATATCGTTATTTGCCCGATTCCATAATGAAATTCCCCACCGCGGAGGAATTCCGGCGGGAAATGCTTGCGGCCGGATGCGCCGGGGCGGCGTACGACGTGAACAGGGCCGGCCTCGTCACATTTTTCACGGGAACCAAAATGTAGAACAAGAACCGGCTAACAAAGGGGTCAGACCCCTTTAGTAGCCGATTTACAGTTGAAGCGAAGAAACCATGCAAGACAAACTGGCGGACCTCATCAAAAAAATCCTCGCGGGAGAGGCGATCCCCCGCGACGAGTATTCAATCCTGATTGCCCCGGCCACGGAGACCTACGACCTGCTCTACGGGGCGCACCTTCTGCGCGAGCATTACAAGGGGGACGAGGTAGATCTCTGCGCCATCATCAACGCCAAGAGCGGCAAATGCGGCGAGGACTGCGCCTTCTGCGCGCAATCGGCTCATCACAAAACCAACGTAGAGGTCTATCCGCTGCTCAGCCGCGAGGAGATTGAAAAGGGATACATCGAGGCGCAAGGCTTCGGCGCGCACCACTTCGGCATAATCACCAGCGGCGAGAGGCCGAGCGCGGATGAGATCGAAAAAATCGCGCGGGCCGCGGAATCCGCGCGCGAGAAGGGGCACATACCGGTTGACGTGAGCGCGGGGTTCCTGAACCGCGAACAGTTGCGGCGGCTCAGGACGGCGGGAGTACGGCGCATCCACTGCAATCTCGAGACGAGCGAGCGCTTCTTCCCGAAAATCTGCACGACGCACTCGTGGCGGGAGAAGGTCGAGACGATAAAGGCCGCGAAGGCCGAGGGCTTCGAGGTTTGCAGCGGCGGGCTTTTCGGAATGGGCGAGACGCGGCAGGACCGGCTTGACATGGCGCTGGCGCTCAAAGAGTTGGACGCGGATTCGGTGCCGCTGAATTTTCTGGTACGCGTGGCGGGGACGCCGCTGGCGGACGCGGAGCCGCTTGAGCCGCCGGAAATCCTGCGGACGATCGCGCTGTTCCGCTACGTCCTGCCGGACAAGGACATTCGGATATGCGGCGGGCGCGGCGCAAACCTGCGCTCGATGCAGTCGTGGATTTTTTACGCGGGCGCGAACGCCATGATGATAGGGAACTACCTCACTACCGCCGGCAATCCGCCGGAGGAGGATTTGCGGATGATAAGAGACTTGGGCCTCAAACCGAAGGCATAATGATGAGGAGGGAACTATGCAGAGGAGAATAAGCGTATTCGGCATTATCGCGGGTTTTCTTGTGGTCGCCGCCTGCGCCGCGTTGCTGCTGGGCGCGACGAAAACCGCACATTCCCCCCTACCCGCTGACATAAAACTGCCTAGCGAAGAATCGCTGTCTTCATATGTGTACACTCTAATGGCAGTTGGAGGGGTTATTTTGCTTAGTTCTTTCCTCGCCAGGCCGGGACTCCGCGCCGCTCTCTTCATGGCGAGCGCGATTGCAGCCATTCTTTTTGCAGATCGCATCTTGAGTCTCTATGAAGTAAAGGACCTGGCCGAAGTCGGAATCCCAGTCTCTATCCAAGGCCTTGCGAATTTCGATGGATGGACGATAGTGCTCAATATGCCACGCACCTTGGAGACTTTTTTCGGTGGCCTGTTCGCGAGCACTCTTAGCGGAAGCGGCATGGCGGCCCTTGCCATATTTTTTGGCGCGATACATTGCTGCGCCCGAGCAAAATGCTGCGCTGCGGCCAGGATTGGAGCGGGAGTTACCGCCTTAATTATTTCCCTTATGCTGGTTATATCCACGCTGTACCTGATATTGACGCATCCCAACTGGCTTCAGAACTTCCAGGGTCTTGGCACAACTCCCGCGCGTGATCAGTTTTTTGCGGCTTATGCATTAGTATTCTGTTGCGCCGGACTGGGAGCCTTGATTTTCCCAATATACCCGATCTTCCTGAGGGCGGGGGCAAAACGAGCAGCGCAAGTATCATTCTTTGTGCTTGTCGTGTTGGGCATGTCGCTTCCGCTCGTTGTCATCGCAACGATTATTTGGACATCGCAGATTCCGGCAATGGCGGAAACAGCCGTGTCGCAATACTGGCAAGCCGCAAGCGCATTTACTGCAATCGAATTTGCGCTTCTGCTCCTTCCTCTGGTTCTTTTGGCGAACGGGGTGAGCCTGATACTGCGGCATTTCGCGCCGGAGGAATCACACGAGACGCCGGCCTGTGCAAGCAGCCAGCAAACCGCCGTCTAATGCGTCGCGAACTTTATAGCACTGTGATTATTTGGACGAGCCGTTGTGTTCCGGCCCGCCGCCCCACATCGTCCAGCCGTCGATTGAGTTGTCAGATGTGTCTATGCACAGCAATTTGCCGCTGACCGTGCCGATGTAAACCCGGCCGCCGGCCGCCGCAACCTGGTAGCGGATCTGCTCGTCCTTGAACTTCCAGCGCCATGCCTCTTTCCCGTCGGCCTTGCCGAAGCAGACGACCTCGCCGAGCGAAGTGCCCACGAGCACCTTGTCTCCCACAACAGCCGGCGGCGCAACGAGGTGGCCGCCGACCTCCTTCAAGTCGCCCTTTATGTCCTGCCGCCAAATCTCCTTGCCGGACTTGGCGTCGGTCGCCTGAACAACATCGCCCTGACCGTTGTAAATCACGCCGTCCGTCACAACGGGCCTTGAGCCTTGATATGTCCAGAGGCCGCTGACGGAGTTCTGTCCGACGTTGCCGGCCGCGTCCTTCAACTTCGCGCTGGATGGGCCTTCGCCGCCGAAACCCACGCCTTCGTCATTGCTCTTCTGCTGTGCATACAGCTTGCTCCCCTGCTGGACTTCCTGCATCAGGTACTGCGCTTCGCGCTGGTTCCAGAGTTTTTCATTCTGCTGCGCGCCCTTTTCTCGTTCGAGGACGGCAAGGCCTTCCGTCGCCACGGTCTTCCTGGCGTCGCCTTCCCCTTGTTCCACGTTCTGGCGCAACGTCACGTAAACCTGGTCTCCGACAATCCACGGCGCGCTCGTCCCGTTTTTCTTGTCATGCCACAGCGGCTTTCCGTCCTCGGCCTTGTAGCAATAGACCGTTCCGTCAAACGTTGTGAGATACACGCAGCCGCCGCTGACCACCGGCGCGGAGATGATGTCGCCCGCTATGACCTGCTTCCAGATTTCCTCGCCGGTCTTGAGGTCCAGGCATATCAACAGATGCTGCCCGCCCGCGCCGGGATAGGCCATATACACGCGGCCGTTCGCAATCGCCGGCTGGCTCATCAGCGGATCCCCCAGCCACCGGCTCCACACCATCTTTCCGGTCGAGGCCTCAACGACGAACAAGGTGCAACTCTCCGTGTTGAAGCAGACGAAGCCGTCGCTCACGACCGCCGCCGTCGGCCCGTCGTCGCTCACCTTGATGGCCCAGACCGGCTTGAGGGTCTTCGCGTCGAAGGCGTAGAATTCATAACTCCCGAAGCCTCCTCCGACGAACACCATCCCGTCAACCACCGCCGGTGTCGCAAGGGGGCGGCCGCCGGGAATTTGAACGGACAGGCCCGTCTTGCCGTCCTCGGTTTTGAACTCTTCAATCTTGATTTTATCGGTCGGTATTGACTCAACTCTGCCCTCCTTGCCTTTGGGCTGGGCCTGCTCGGCAACGGCGGCCTGTTCCTGTTGAACGGCCTCATTGTTTTCCGACGGCGGAGCCGCATCCTCGGAGGGGTCGGATGTCGAGCCGGGCGGGGTCGCTTCTGACTGTTTGGCATCTTCCGCGGCATTGAGATTGCCCGCCGAAAGAGAGATTAGTGAAGTGAATCCCGCAAGAAACAGAAGCAGAAGCAGAAAAGCAACAGGAAAATATTTCGCGGACTTCATGATGTGCTCCTCCAAAAATAACCGGGTCTCCCACGACGTAATCGAACACCTCCTTGTATATGGTTATACGCCAAACTCGGCAAAATGTTGCATGATTTCCAAAATTTTCCGCGGCGTGCATTTCCCTTGCATGCCCGGCCGCCTCTGGTAGAATCTGGCGGGCCGGATGGAATCCCCGCGAGTTCGCATCGGACAGGTCTTCCCGGATAAAAGTGATTGACCGATGTATAAAATCTTCCTGATACTCAGATACCTCTCAAAGAAGACGCTCATCCTCATATCCATGGGCGGGGTGACGGTCGCGGTGACGGTGTTCATCGTCGTCTTCTCCGTGCTGGACGGCTTCGGCCAGAACATCGAGCGGAGGCTGAGGGGGACAATCTCGGACGTCGTGGTCGAGGACGTCTCCGGCGACGGCCTGACCGACTACGAGGCGATAATCCGCGAAATCCAAAAGGAAAACCCGCACATCGCCGCGTGCGCGCCGTACGTGGAGCGCATCGCGATGTTTCAGGAATACATGACAAACAAGGTCGCGGAGGACGGGAACCTCGGCGACCTCTCACGGCAACGCGGACACGTTGAGTACGGAATGGTGCGCGGCATAGACCCCGCGCGTGAACTGCTTGTGGGGAGGCTTTCGGAATTCCTGCGCGACGGCGGATATTACGAATCCCACCCGGACACGCCTATCACGCAGGCGCTCAGGCCCGGCTCCATGGCGGTCATCGTAGGAGCGCGCGCGCCGGGCGAAAGGTTCGCGGAAAGCTCCGCCGCCTATACCTTCATTTCCTTGCCGGATGGCAAACATATCACGCCCAAAGGCTCCAGCCTCGAGGAGCAGATCGACTACATGAACAAGTACTACGGCGAGAGGAACTATTTTGTGATAGAGGGCGGCCTCATCGTATATTCCACCGTCACGGGGCACATCGAGCGGACGAACTACAACAGGTTCCACGTCGCCGGCATGTTCAAGACATGGGGCTACGAATACGACTCGTCCATGGTTTACATGAACCTCGAAGACGCGCAGAGGCTGCTCAAGATGGGCAAGCCCTACATCGACCCCAAGACCGGCAAGATGGCGAGGTCCGCCGTCACCGGCATCAGCGTGAAACTCGATTCCTACGACAACCTCGCCGACGTGAAGAAAACCATCGAGGCGGTCCTCGCGAAACACGGCGCGAACTGCACGGTGCGCGGCTGGACGGACGCGCGGCGGAGCATGCTGGACGCCATCGCCGTGGAAAAGGCCGTCGCCGTGACGATACTGACGTGCATCGTGCTGGTGATGGGGTTCGGCATCTTCTCCATCCTCTCCATCTCCTCGGGGCAAAAGGCGCGCGACATCGGGATACTCAAATCCATCGGCGCGACCGACGGCGGGATACTGGCGATATTCCTCTCCACGGGCCTGGCCATCGGGATTGTCGGCTCGATTGCAGGCACGGCGCTGGGGATTCTTGTCGCATCGAACGTGAATGAAATCCAGGCGTTCATCGCGCGCCTGACGGGGTGGGAGTTATTCCCGAAGGACGTTTTTTATTTCGACAAAATTCCAAGCCAGATACATCCCGGAGTGTACCTGGCAATCGCGGCGACGACGCTGGCCGTATGCCTTATCGCGTCGATAGTGCCGGCGCTCATGGCGGCGCGGCGCGACCCGACCCGGACGCTCGTCGTCTGATTTTCGGCGGCACAAGCAATGTACAAGTACTTTCTCGCACTGAAATACCTGATTGCGCGGCGCATCACGCTGGCGTCACTGCTGGTGACGACACTGGGCGTGATGGTGATGCTCATCGTCGTGTCCGTAATCACCGGATACAAGATAAAGGTCGAGGAGGTGCTCCGCGGCAACACCGCCGACCTGATTATAGGCGATATTCACGGCCGCCCCATAGAAGAATACGAAGATAAACTTCGGAAAATCTCCTCCGTCAAAGGCGTCGAGGCGGCCGCGCCGTATATTGAGCAGGGGGTGCTGGTGGCCTACGGCAACAAGGAGTACAAGTGGTGCATGCTCAAGGGCATCGACCCGGCGTACGAGATGAAAATAGGCAAGTTCCGCGAGTACGTGGAAGGCTCGCTTGACGTGGCGAAGGAATTTAAGACCACGCATGGGGGCGAGCCGCCGGTGATCCTGGGCAAATCCCTTTTGACGGTAGCGGGCGTTGAGGCGGGCCAGTCGGTGGACATCACCGCCCCGCAAATATCGGAGAACGAAAACGCCCCGCTGCGCACGATGAGTTTCCAGATAATCGGCTTCACCCGCTCCGGCAGATACGACATCGACAACATGGAATGCTACGTGCCGCTCACGGTCGCGCAGGAAATGCTGGGGCTGAAGCGCGGCAAGCAGGTAACCCACATCAAGGTCCAGGTAAAAAACCAACGCAACCTCACCAACGTGAAATTCGCCGTCGCCGAGGCGCTCGCGGTGGCAGACTTCACCGACGGCGGAGGCGCCTCGGGAACGAAATTCTTAAGACAGGGCCGCGACCTTGACGAGAAAAAGGACGTCTTCGGCGACTACTACATCTTCACCTGGCGCGACGAGAAGCGCAATGAACTGTACGCCGTGGACAAGGACCGCAACATCCTCATCTTCCTCGTGGCGTTCATAATCATAGGCGCCGGCTTCGTCACGCTTGCGATACTTGTCATGATGGTGTTCGAGAAACGCAAGGACATCGGAATACTAAAGGCCGTGGGCTGCCCGTGGTACGGAACGGTGGCGGTGTTCCTGCTGATGGGGCTGCTGATAGGAGCGGCGGGGTCGCTGCTGGGCTGGGGGGCGGGGGCGCTGGCGATAGACAACATCAACGAAATCGCAAAGGTCGTGGAGAAAATATCCGGCAAGCGGGTGTTCGCCGCGGAGGTTTACGGGTTCGATAAAATCCCGGCATATACGGACCCGCTGGCCGTGCTGATAATACTGTCGGCGACGATCGGCGTGAGCCTTGTGAGCAGCGTCGCCGCGGCGATCCGGGCGGCAACGGTTGACCCGGTCCAGACGCTGAGATACGAATAGTAAAATAAAGGGGTCAGCCCCCTTTGTTTTACTTCTATCTTTCGGAAGAGAAGGCCATGACGCAAAAACTACTGAAGGCGCAAAACATCCACAAGGTGTACAAGGAAGACGGCGGGACCCTCCACGTGCTGAAGGGCGTTGACATGGAGGTCGCCGAGGGGGAGATTGTAACCATCCTCGGCGCTTCCGGCGCGGGAAAGAGCACGCTGCTGCACATCCTGGGCCTGCTGGACACGCCCACGCAGGGGCACGTCTATTTCCGCGGCCAGGACCTGCAAAGCCTCTCCCCCGCGCAGAAGGCGCTTGTGCGGAACAAGAACTTCGGCTTCGTCTTCCAGTTTTACCACCTCCTGCCCGAACTCGACGCGATGGAAAACGTGCTCCTGCCCTCCATGGTGATGAACAGCACGCTGGGCTGGTGCAAGCGCAGAAATGAGTTGAAAGAGAGGGCCGAAAAGATTATAAGGAGCGTGGATTTGTGGCCCCGGCGGAAACACAAGCCCAAGGCGCTTTCCGGCGGCGAGAAGCAGCGCATCGCCATAGCCCGCGCGCTCATGAACGAACCGGACATACTTTTCTGCGACGAGCCGACGGGAAACCTTGATTCCAAGACGAGCGACGAGGTGGTAACGCTCCTGTGGAACATCAACAAGGAAACCGGAATGGCGTTCGTAATCGTAACGCACAACCCGAACCTGGCGAGGAAAAGCGGGCGGGTGCTCCAGATGGTGGACGGCAGACTCGTAAAGGTCACCGAGTAGCAAACGGCAATGCACAGGACTTGCGGACCCTGTAAGAACGGATCCGGCACCGGAGAACAATCATGGCAAGACTAAAAGTGGTCGGCGGGACCAATACCGGGGCGGTGCACGCCATCAGCCTGGCCGAGCGCACCGACGCCACTTCCCGCGAGGACAGCCTGATCATCGGACGCGACATTGACAGCGGCATAATGGTGGCCGATACCGGCGTGTCGCGCCATCACGCGGAAATCTTCAGGATCGGCGACAAGTACTTCGTCAAGGACCTCGACAGCAAGAACGGCACGTTCGTCAACGACGAGCAGACAAGCCTGGAGTTGCTGAAAAACGGGGACAAGATACGCATCGGGCAGACGGAGTTCGCGTTCGACGGCTCCTCGGCGGACGATCAGGCCGGGCCGGTGCGCTACTCCACGGAATCCGTCTCGGCCCCGACAATGGTAATCGACCTGAAGAAACTGCGCGAGGAAAAGCCCGGGGCCGCCCCGATGGAAAAGGCCGCCGGCGAGACCGTGAAGGTCCTCTTCCAGGCCGGCAAGATAATCAGCGAGGAGACCAACGAGCGGAAACTCATGCGCTCCATTCTTGAACTCGCCGCGAACGCGGTGGGCGCGGAAGAGGCGCACGTCCTGCTAAGCGGGCCGGGCGGCGAATTGACCGCGAAAGCGAGCATCAGAAAGGACAACCGGCCGGTGACCGTCAGCCGCACAATCGTCAGGCGCGTCGCCCAGCACCAGCGCGCGGTGCTCTCGCAGGACGCCGCGCAGGACGAGAGGTTCAAAAAGGGCGACAGCATAATCGCGGGCAACATCCGCTCCGTCCTTTGCGCGCCGCTGACGGTGGCGGGGAAACTGAACGGGGTGCTGTACCTGGCCACATCCACGGAGAAGGGCGCGGGCTTCACGCCGGAGAACCTTGAACTGGTAACGGTTCTCGCCGTACAGTTGGGCCTGGCGATAGAAAACCTGCGGGCGGCGGAAAGGCAGAAAGCGCTGTTCTTCAAAACCATCCGCGCCCTGGTCAACGCCGTGTCATTGCGCGAGCCGGCGGCGCTGGGGCACGCGGAACGCGTGGCCGGCTACGTCAAGACGATCTGCGACCAACTGGACCTGTCCGTCGAGGAGCGGAGCAAAATGCAAATAGCGGGAATGTTGCACAACATCGGCAAAATCGCCGCGACGGACGACGACCTGCGCCTCATCAGCCGCGACGACCGCGACACGCGCACGGAGTTCATAAAAATCGCGGAAAAGATCATCAAGCAAATCGGCGGGCTTGACTTCGTCCTGCCCGGAATCAGGCACACGTACGAACACTTCGACGGGACGGGCGTCCCCGACGGCCTGAAAGGCGATAAAATACCGCTGATGGCGCGGATTATCGCCGTGGCAAACGAGTTTGACAAGATGACGGCGATGAAAGGAGACGAGGGGGCGCCGATGCTGCTCAAGGACGCGCTGGAGAAATTGCGCAAGATGAGCGGAAAGGAGTTGGACGGGGACATTGTAACGGCACTGATGATAGCGTACAAGAAAGGAACGCTGTTCGAGACGGCCACGTGAAGAATCAGGCGCCTTGCGATAAAAATCAAAGGGCTTCGCGGAAATCGGCGAAGCCCTTTTAGTTCAACACCGCGCAAACCTCGTACTTATGCCGCGATAAAGAGTAAGGCCCCTATCGGCCGCTTCGCAGCGGTTTGCGACAGGAGCCCTAGCTACGGGTCAAATTTACCTACGACTAATCCCCCTCCACTATTCTAGACACCCCACCCGATGAAAAAGTGTGCAAAAATCTTCCAAAATTTCACGGTTTTCTAGGCCGGACGAGAAGCCCGCAGCCCATCCTCAAGCGAAACGGCGCAAACAAGTTATATGCCATTGACAAAAAACCACGGGCCTCGCGTGATGCAAGGCCCGTGTTTTCTTTTGGCAAACGCGCGTCCGGCGTGCCGCGTCACGGCGTTGCCGGCGCAGGCGCCGGTGCCGGAGTTGGTGCTGGCGCAGGCGCTGGCGCATTTTCCGGCACTTGCCCCATATCACTCAATTTCTGCATATACTTGTCAGGCGCCTTCTTGAACTCATCAATGCACGCGGCCGTGCAGAAGTAAATCCGCTTGCCGTTGTAATCAATAAAGAACTGCTTGTCTATCGGCTTGCCCGTCACCGGGCAGGTGGTCTGAGCCACCTGTTGACCGGCCGCAGGAGCAGGCGCCGGTTCCGGAGCAGGCGCTGGCGCAGGGGCCGGGGCAGGCGCTGGCGCAGGGGCCGGAGCAGGTGCCGGAGCAGGTGCGGGCGCTTCCTCAGGCGCGCTCTCGCTCTCGACGCCTTCCGCCAGCATTTCCGCCCACAATCTTATCTGCTCCTGCAGATCGCGTATGCGGCGGGCCTGCTTGACAAGCGCGCTTATACCCTCGTACTTGTCGATTATCGCGAGTATCGAATTGCACGTCTCAATGACCTGCTGCTGCTCGGGCTGGATCTTGTTGACCATGTTCCACAGGCGATCATCCTCACCCAGGCCTTGCACATCGTTCGTCCTGATTACGAGGTCCGGCGAATAGACCGTTTCGATAACCCTTGAGGACGGGATAATGCCGCGAGGCGCGACTTCGACCCCCTCTTCAACCTTGGCCGCGGGACGCTCGAGATCGACAACGGCTTCATACTGCTCGAAACCGTTGTTCTTGAACTCCTCAAGGATTTCCTGCGCCGCCTGGGTGATATCAGGCATGACCTTTTCAATCTTCTTCTGCCCGGACCATGCCATCGTCAGTTCGCGTTCCTTGCGCTTGTTGATTTCCGCAACGAGCGCCTGGGCATCGATTGCGCCGCCCTGGGGATTCACGAAGTCGGTATCGAACCTCTGGGCCTCGTTCGGATAGGCCATCTTGAGCGCGTCGAGCAGTTTCTGCTCGCTCTGCGGGGCGTTCGGCTGCGCCAGGTAGGCCCGGAGCGCGGCGGTGAGGTTCGCATAGCGGTCATACCCGCCCTTGCATTCATCTTCCTCAACCTGGCGGACGTCCCTCTTTATCCTATCGCCCATCTCCACGAGCGCGCGAAGGAGGTTGTCCTGCACGTCGAGCTTGTCAACGATGTTGAGTTGCAAAGCCTCCGTCTCGTAAACGTTGGGGCCTACCCACTCAAGCGCTCCGGCGATGGCGTCGTCCAGGTTGGCGTACACTTCGTAGCGCACCACCGAGTTTGCGAGGTCATCGCGCTCCCGCTGGAGTTTGTAACCGAGGATACGGGCCTTGGCGAGCGTCTCGTCGTCAACGATATTTATAAGGCCTTCATCGCTTTCAGCGGCCGGCTTCTCACCCTCGGGGGCCGGTGCGGTCTCGCCTCCAGCCGGCGGCGCGGGAGTCCCGTCGGGGCCGGGAGCGGGCGCCGGGGCCGGCTCGGGGCCGGGTTCCGCAGGTAATCCTTCATGTGTGTTCTCTTCACCGGCAAGCACGCGCGGCTCGCCGTTCGCAAGGGACATCGGCGCGGACGGAGCCGGCGGCGCGGAGGGCGGTGCCGATGGGGCCGGGGGCGCCGGGGCTGCCTCGGGGGCCTCCTCGGGCCTGGCAAAGCCGGTGTCCTGGATGTCTTTTTCGGCGCAGTACTTTTCGATGCTCTCTTTGAGTTTCGATATGCGGCCGTTGAGCGTGGCCGTCTTGGTCTCAACGTCCTGCTTCTTATTCTCGTCCTCGAACTTCCGCGCCTGCTCAATCACGCGCATGGCGTTGAGGTCGAGCGAGTCGAACATGCCGAGGTTGTCCCACGTCTTGAGGAAGTCCTGGTTGTTGAGTTCAGTGGTGCGGTACTGGAGCATGTCGATGTACTGGAGCGCGCGCGCGATTTCCTCCTCCACCTTTACGTACGTCTTGGCATAGAGGATAAACTCCTCCCTCGTGTCGTCGGCGGGCTTGGCGTCCATGAGCACCAGTTCAAGGTCCTCAAGCGAGCGCTGGTCGCGGAAACTTTGGCCCACATCGGGCGTGGTGAGGTTCCTGATGGCCTGGATGTAGTCGGCCATGTTCACGCTCTCGGCGTTCTGCAAGGCATTGTAAATGCCCTGGCGTATGTCGCGAAGCCCCTTGCGGCCTTCCTCGCCCTCGACGGCCTTCATGAAGGCCGTTTGCATGTCACGATCCTTCGGGTCGCTCAGTTTCACGGCCGCGGCGGCATCGTAGTAGTCCTTTACCTTTGTGAGCAAGGTGTTGTCGATGTAGTTCCATGTGCCGTCGCGGTTGGCGAAAATCATCACCTTGGCGACATTCTGCTTGAACTGCTCGACGGCGTCCTCAAAGCGCTTCCTGTAGTCCTCCGCTTCCTGGGCTTTTGCGGGGTCGAGCCGCGCGAGGTCATAGCGGACCTTGGCGATCTTGGCTTCGCACTCGTAGAAGTCAACGAGCCTCTGGTCACTCTCGGCCTTGTTGCGTTCATCTTCGAGTTTCGTAATCAGGTCGTTGAGAGCCTTTGTGCGGATGTCGAAGAGTTGCTTTTCATACTGCTGGATTTTTGTCTGGTCGGCCTTATCGCCATTGTCATTCTCCATGCGGATGAGGCCCTCGTACATCATTATTTCAAGCCTGTCGCGGGAGTCTTCCGGGAGGTCTATCCTGTTCTTGCTCCAGAAGTCGGACATCTTCTGCTCGCCGTCGTAGAGGGCGAGCGCAAGCGAGTCAAGGCGCGGCCGGGCGGCGTCGAGGTGGCGGTTGTCGAAACCGTCCCTCACGCGCAGTTTCACCGAGACGCGGCTGCTGCCCTTCCTAAGGGGAAGCGGTCCGAAGTTGAACATGTAGGATACGTCCACCTTGGGCTGGAGGCTCGGCGTGTATCCCTTAAGCGGGTCGCCGCCCTGGACCGTCCAGCGGTTTTTCTGCAGGCTGAAGAGTTCGATTATCTGGAAGCCCGCGGGCGGAAGGGGCTGACCTTCTTGGACCGTGGGGGCGATGACCTGGTAGAGCAGTTCCACCATTTCGGGATAGATGTCGTCCTCCGGGACGGCGTGGACGGGGACGAAGGCGTTCTCAACCTTGCTGATATTAGTCCTTGAGGGGGAGAGCATCTCTATCCTGGGCGGATTGTCCGGGTGGACCACCAGGTTGTACTCGGCGGGGTCAAGGTTCTGGAAACGCTCGTCGTTTGCGAATTGCGCGTCCTGAACTATGATCTTGAAGGAGATCGAGTCCTCGGCGAAGAAGCCACCCCTGCGCTGGGTGAGGTCGTTCTCGGCGCCGGGCAGCGGCCTGAGGTGCACCTTTTCGCCGACCTGGTTCTTGCCTTTCATGAAAACGAGATAGGCGTCGCTGGTGGGACGGCTGGTTTGAATGTCAAGGTAAACCCTGCTTCCGCGCAGGACATTAAGATCCTCCGCCGGCTGGACCGCCGCGGGCCTGCTGGTATAGTCGGGCGGCGCGACGACGCACGTCACCTTAATAATTTCCGGGCGCGGTACGACGGTTATCTTGCCTGGGAAATCCTGAAGGTTCGTGGTGCCCTTGATAACGTAGTCAACGTCGCCGGTGACGCGCGGGATTTTCACGGTGTAGTGATTCTTGTTGCCCTCGTCCTTGGCGAAGTCCTTGCTCTTGAATTTGCGCGCGCCGTCCTCAATGACGTAGTACTCCACGCGCAGGCGGTCGTTGTAAACCTTTTTCGGGTCGCCGCTGGAGTGGACGGTGAGGGCGTCAATCGTTACGTCGCTCTGGTCCGGCACGAACTCAATTTCCTTTGCGTTCTGTATCGCGACCGTCCAGTCCGCGGGGTAATTAATGTTGGTGGGGAAGGCGATTCGCCACAAGAACATGCGGGCCATTCCGGGCACAAACGCGAACCCTCCGACCACCAGCGCCAGCGAAAGAATCGCCCCGGCCAGGAAACGCGTCATGTTGCGCGAAGGGCCTACCACGCGCTGAAAGTTCATCTGCCCGGCGACGCGCTCGGTCTGGGAGATGAGCGCCTGCACCATCGCGCTTGAACTGTAGGTGTCGGTGGGGTCGAACTTGCGGCCCAACTGCAGCGCGCTTATCAGGCTGTCTTTCAGCCCGGGGAAGCCCTTCTCAATGTAGAGAGCCATGTCGTCCACCGACATGCTGACCGACAGCGGATACACAAGGTAGCGGTAAATCATGTACGCCAGCATCCCCAGCGCTATAAGGTTGATAAACAGCCTGAACAACACAGGCCCCCTCAGCGCGTAATCCAGCCCCAGCGTAACAAGTATTGCACCGCACAACGTGAGCAGCGTTATGGAGAGGCCCTGGACGAAAAACAGCATCCGTATCTTCAATCTGAGGCCCGTCAGTTTCCCTTGCGTTTGCGCTGAAAGCATCATGATAGGCGTCCTTTCGTCAGAATCTCACATTAGGTCTTACTTGATTCCGATTTTTATGCCCTGACTGCCCACGAAGCAGTATGTGCCGTATATCTTGTAACCGCGCCCTTTCTCGAATTTCGTTACGCCAACCGGGATCCGGTAGTCAAACCTGTACGCCTCTCCCGGCAACACGCGCACCACCTTGTCCTCGTCCGATGTGCGCGGCTCGTCGCTCACCATCTCCCCGACCGCCGTTACATCTTGCGACAGACTCCAGTAGCCCTGAATCCCGAGCAGTATCAACAGGCCCTTTGTGCGGCCTGTGGGGATGAGCATCTCCTTGTCGGAAACGTTCTTCACCTCGAACCGGACAACGAGCGGCTTGTCCGCCTCAACATCGACCGGCCTTATCCCTCCGTCGCCCGCGTCAAAGTTCTGCCCGTCGAATACGCTGATGCGCACACTGACCGTGTCGCGGCTTATCTCGCTCTGTCCGGCCACCGCGCCTACAGGGACAGCGGGCGCGGGCGCGGCATTAACCGTGGCGCGGGACCATTGCCCCTTCTCCACCACCGTCCGCCCGTCCGCGTTCACAAAAATCACCCTGCCCTCAAACACGCGGACGATCGTGACAAGCGCCTCCCTTGAGACCTCCACGGAGAACCGCGTCCCTTCCGCGCGAACGTCGCCGAATTTGGTCGCGACCGTGAAGCCCTTGCTGGAGGGCTTTATGTCCGCCGTCAGCATGCCGCTTTCGAGCCTGATTTCCCTGTCGTCAACGACCTTGAGTTCCGTGTTGGCGCTCATCTCCAGCGTGCTCCCGTCGCCGTACTTAAGGAGCGCCGGGGATTCCGCGGTCTTCACGCCCCATCCCTTCTCGATGGCCTGGCCGGGCTTGACGGCGCGCCATCCGCCCTCGGAGGCAATGACTGTAACGCCGTTGCCCTTCTCGAGGACAAGCCTGAAGGAGGTGAGTTTCAGCACTATCACCACGCCCACGACGAGCACGAGCACGGCGGCCACGCTGATAAGCACGGCCATTGCGCGCCGCTTCTTCGGGACGGCGGCCTCGGAACGCGCCTCGGCCCTGGACGGGGCCGGCGCCTCCGAAAGCCCGTAGCGCTCGCCCTCCTCGACCGCCGCTCCGGCGGCGATGCGGTCGCGGAGGCTGTGCAATCTTTCAATGAGCGCCTTCCAGACGCGATCCGACGGCACGAACTCGTGGTACGTCTCGCGGACCATCTGGAAGGTCTTGCGGACCTCGGCTTCCTCGCGGCGGCACAGTTCGCATTCCGCCATGTGCGCCTCTATCCCGCGCATGATTTCAGCGTCGTCCAGTTCTTCCTGGACGTAGGCCACAAGGTTGTCGAGCGCCTCGGCGCATTTCATGTCTGGTTCACCCGCCAAGATTTTTTCGCCTCAGATGGCCGCAAATGAAACAATTGAAAAACGAAAAACAAATAACGAAAATAGAAAACGTTCTTAGTTCTTCGTTCCTGGTTCTTAGTTTCACCTGCACCTTCGACCTTTCACCTTTGACCTTTCTAGCGGTACTCCGCGTAGAATTTTTGCAGTTTGGCGCGCAGGAAGCGTTCCGCGCCGGCCATTCTCGATTTCACGGTGCCCACGGGCACCTCAAGGATTTCGCTTATCTCTTCGTATTTGAGGCCCTGGAACTCGCTCAGGACGAAGGTAACGCGCTGTTTTTCGGGCATATACTCGATGGCTTCCTGCACATGCGCCTTCATCTCGGCGTTGGCCATTATCGTGCTGGGGGTGGCTACGTTGCCTGCGACCTCCAGCCGGTATTCCTCGTCCCTTCCTTCCACCGGCGCGTCCAGGGAGATGCGCGGCTCGCGCAGGCGCTTCATCCGCTCGTTCAGCCAAAAGTTCTTCGCTATCTGGAAGAGGTAAGTGGAGAACTTTCCCGAAGGCTTGTACTCCGGGGCGCTCCGCCACAATCGCAGGAAAACCTCCTGAAGAAAGTCCTCCGCAAGCGACTGGTCCCACACCAAGTGATAGAAGAAACTGCCGATGGGGCCCTTGTAGTGCTCGTATATCTTTTCAAAGGCCTCGACGTCGCCATCCCTCACCCGAAGCATCAGTTCAACGTCCGCCCCTCCCTTGAAGGGGCCTGTAAATTCCTTCTTTGGCAGGCACCGACTTGTTTTCCGGTCTGTCATTGTCATCACCTGCACGGACACCCGCTATATACAACCGGACTGCCCTGAAAAGGTTCACCCTTCTTTCCGCGGCCGCTTATATCAACTTGCGGGCCTTCCTGACGATCCACTCGGCGCTGAGCAACATCAGTATCAGGAAGAACATCCCCCAACTTGCCCATATCCAGTTGGGGATGATGGACACCACTATGGGCACGTCTCCCCCCTGGATCCTCTCCGGGATTTCGCCCAGGGCCCAAATCGGGAAGAGCCATTTGGTCTCTTCGGGTTTATCCGCATTGGGCACGTATGCGGTATCGGTGTTCTGCGCCAGGGCGGTGAGGAACGTCGGGTCGGCGGTCCTGTTTAAGTGCTCCTTGTCCTCGACCCTGACGACGAAGAAGTTCTTCACCTTGCCGTTAGAGCCGGGGGTCTTGTTCTCGTCGATCCAGATGTCGTACTCGACGCTGCTCGCATCCGGGGGCAGTTCAACGTCCTGCATCGGCAGGTCGGCCGTGAAGAGGTTGCTGCCCTCCGCGACCCTCTGGAGTTCGAGCAATTCCATCTTGGTGCCTTCCCCGCGGCGCTGGTACCAGACCTGCAGTTTCTCGTCTTTTCCCATCGCCTTGGCGATTTCGGGCTGAACCTTGGCGTCAACCTTGATCTTGTTGCCGCTCTTGAGGTCTTTCACCGCGTACTTGGGGTCGGTGCGGATGAACCACTTCGTCTCGGACTGGAGACGGTGCTCGGCGACCCGCTTGATTATCCTTATCCAGAACGGCGCGAAATACGGCTCGTCGCCGTACTGGTAGCGCCATCGCCACGTTTCGTCAATGGCGGAGACGAACACGGTGCCCTTGCCCACTTCCTTCTCAAAGAACAGGGCGTAGCCGCTGGTGGGCTTGTCGGGGCTTGTCTCCTGCGGCTTTGCGTCCCTGTGGCGGACGTAGACCTTGGCGCCTATCGCCTGCGGGTCGGTCTCTATCGGCCAGTACCAGAACGCGCCGGGCAGTCCGTACTGCTCCTTGTTGACGTCGCCCTGGCTCCAGTACGTTGCGTTCTCCTCCGGATTTTCCGCGAAGCGGAAGAGTTCAGAGGACTTGCCGAAGTCGGTCAACTGAAACTTGAACGACTCGGTGCGGTCCTTGTACACGTCTTCGCCCTGTGGCTCCCTTATCTGGAACGGCAGTATCGATCCCAGCGGCGCGCCTTCCTTGTCCTCGGCGTACATCAGCGGGAAGTAACTCTCGCCCAGGATGCATATCAGGCCGCCGCCGCCAAGCCCGTCATCGGGCTTGCCGGACTGCGGGCCTTGCACAAAGTCGCGTATGTTCTCGAATGCCTCGCGCGTGATGCCGTAAGCGTTGGCGTAGGAGCCCATGGATGGGTCAACGTCGCCCCAGATTATCACGTCGAATTTCTTAAGTTCCTCCCTGTCAGGGAATTTCGGGAGAGGCAGTATCTTCGTGTCGTTGCCCTGGTCGTCAAGGTAGGTGCCCGGGGTGTGCTCCTGTGGAAATTGCTTGTCCGCGCTCAGGAGCAGGCACCAGACGACCATTTCGTCTTTCTTGCGGATGAGCACGTTCTTCAGGTAGCGGTACTCCCACCGCGGCGTGCCTTCAACGTAAAGAACGTTCAGCCGCCGGTCGGTTACGTCAAGGTAGTGCGGCGGATCGGTTATGTTGTCAACGTCAACCGGATTTTCCGGGCTGGGCGCGTCAACCTCGTCCTCGCGCGACTCAATCACCGCGCGGAACTTGTAGTGCGCCTCCCTCTGGCCGGGCTTGAGTTCCGGCTTGAACTTGAACGGCGGGTAAACCCGTATCTTCTGGCCGCTCTTGCCCGCCTCAAGCGTCATGGTCTGCTGCTCGAAGTCCTTCCAGCCCTTTTCCGCGGGGTCGGTGGCGTCGAGGTCTTCCTTCTGCAGAACTATGTTCACCGTGCCGGAGTCGTACCCCTCGGAGCGGAAATACACGTCCAGCGTAGCGGTGCTGTCCTTGGTGATCTTCGCCGGGCCTTC
>Ga0315288_10000968_pt1 | contig 36479 bp, 31 predicted proteins | sample YL17G11_20_MG_FD_203454 | JGI IMG/M metagenome (GOLD analysis project Ga0315288, IMG submission 203454) | Sediment microbial communities from Yellowstone Lake, YNP, Wyoming, USA - YL17G11_20 | ecosystem: Environmental > Aquatic > Freshwater > Lake > Sediment | place: USA: Wyoming | collected...
TCTCCCGGGTCCGCTTCCGCATCGGGACCACCTCCGCCCATGCTTTCGGACCCACAAGCCCAGGTACCTCCCTAACTACGCCTTCACCGAGGGAATGACTTAGCGGCGCTCTTGGAGGGGCCGAACGAGCACGATCTGTGTGCGAAGTCTGGCCCTGTCCGCCGGAGGCGGACGCTCTCTTGCGGTGGAGGGTCAGGGGCGGTCGTCGTTCCGACGACAGGGCCGGACTTCGCACAGTTCGCTCGTTCGGCCCCTCCAGGGTGCTGCCGAGGGCTCGCCGTAGCGGACTGAAGCCCGCGCCCCACCGCTCTAACCGGAGCGGCCGCACCGTCGTTCTGTGACGGCCCGGCCGATGAGGCCCGAGGGGCCACGAACCCTGCAAAGCGGGCGGTGGCGGGAACGCGCACCGGGGGGAGGGGTTCGCGGTGAAGGTGCGAGCCGGGCCTCTACAGCACCGCGGGGTTCGTCGGCCGGGTGATCACAAACCGATCACTCGAGCGATGAGCTAGGGCTGCTCCCACTCCTGGTACGCCTGTTGCACCATGTGGACGAGAGGGTGATCGGCAGGCAGCTCGAGGAACTCGGGAACTGCCGCCGGGCCGTCCGCCGCAAGTCGCGCGCGCATCGTGACGGCCTGGGGATCATCCTCGTGGTAGTAGTGCAGCACCGCCGCCATGCTGTGCACGAGGTTGCCGCAGGGGAGGCCGTACTCCAGGGCCATCAGCGCCGGTGCGGTGAGGCGCTCCTGGCGGGACAGCTTCCGGAGCGGGTCGCGGACCACGCGGAGGATCAGGTCCCTTATCTGCGCGACCGCTCCGCGCCCTCCCAGCTCGAGCCCGTATTCCCGCACACTCTCAGGGTCCAGCCCGTATCGCCGCGCGACCACCGGGGCCAGCTCCCCGATGGCGCCCACGACGCGCTCCAGGACAACCGGGTCAGCCACCGCCTCGTGAATGTACGTGTGGCCGCGGTGAAACCCAAAGTAGCCGCACACCGCATGTGCGCCGTTGTGCATGAAGAACTTGCGAGCGAGCCGGGCGGCTTGGTTGGTCACCAGCTCCATGCACGGTAGGTCCACCGGCGGGCCCACGAAGCGGGTCGCGTCCACTGTCCATTCGTTGTAGTCCTCGGCCACCAGGCACAGCGGATCCTCCGTGGCCAGCGGCACGACCCGGGAGACCATGCAGTCCGGGAAGCCCACCTGGGGAAACCGGGGACAGCCACCGATTTCGGCGAAGTGGTCTGGCCCCAGCGCGCCGCCCGGTCCAAATCGGTGGCTGTCCCCGGTTTTCCCCAAGAGCGGCATCACCAGAGAGCGCAGCATGGAGGAGCTGTCCTGCATGTTCTCACAGCAGACGATGTTCAGGGGCGTCGCCACGCCGCTTGCGGCCCGCGCCTGGATGATCCGGGCCACCAGCGGCGCGATCTGAGGCAGATTGTGGGAGAAGACGCTCGTGAGGATCAGCGGCAGGTCGAGGCAATCGCTGAGGACGCCCGCCACGTCATCGACATGATATGCGCGCAGCCGGTCCACGATGACGGACCGGTGGCTCGTCGGCCCGTAGAGGTCCACCGTGTAGCGGCCGGCCTCGCTGAGGCGTGAGACGAGGTCCGCGTCCTTGTCGACCAGGACCAGGTCCCAGCCCGCCTCGAAGGCCAGCTCGCCCAGGTGCCCGCGCCCGGTGCTTCCAGCCCCCAGGATCATGACCCGCTTGGGAAACCGGGGACAGCCACCGATTTCGGGCGCGGGGTGCGTGACCTTACCCGCGGAGAGCCGTTGGGCAAATCGGTGGCTGTCCCCGGTTTCCCGCGCAACGCACGTGTCAGCGCTGGTAGTCATCCTGGACCCGCACCACGTCGTCAAGATAGGGTGTCTGCACCTCAAAGAGGCGCACGTCCTCGAGAGCCTCGATCCGGTGCAGCTCGCCGGGGCGGTGCTCGAGGATCGTGCCCGGGCCGACGACCTCCGTGCACAGCTCGCCACCGGGGCCGGCGAACTCGACCTTCGCGCGACCGGACTCGATGTAGAGGTGCTCGCGCTTCCGTTCGTGGTACTGGAGGCTGCTGCGCTGGCCCTGCTTCAGCACGATCATCTTCAGGCAGTACTCATCGGTGACCGCGATCCAGAGCTCCGAGCCCCAGGGCTTCTCGACAAGCTTGACTGGCTCCGCAATCATGCTATCTTCCTCACCACAGTCAGCGACCGAAAGGACGACCTCGATGCCGGCCCCCTCATCGGTCATCGACGCACTACGCTACGACCTCGACGCGCGAGCGGACACGATCCGTCGGTTCGTCTGCGAGCGGCTGAGCGCGATGGGACGCATCCGCTCGGCCGACCACATCATGGGCGTCTACCTGGTCGTCTCGCGCTCCCGCGACCTGCAGGCGGCCGGCGGCGAGATCGCCTACCACATGACCTCCGGCGTCCACCACCCGCCTGCCGGCACGCTCCTCGCGGAGTGTACCGGCGAGGTGTTCGCCGTGGACGCTTTCGACCCCTCCGGTCGCATCGGGCTGGTATGGGTAGGCTTCCCCGTCCGCATGATGCAGAGCGACGAGGGGAAGGTCTACACCACGGACATCCTGCACCTGATGGCGGGCGAGGGCGTCTTCGGCCTGACCGACCATGCCGACATTCAGCTCGTCCGCCTCGAGATCCCCGACGCCGTTCTCGCGACCTTCCCCGGACCGGCTTACGGGGCCCACGGCATCCGTGAGAGGGCCGAATGGCCCGACGGTCTGCCGTTCTTCGGCACGATCCTCAAGCCGACATCGGGCATCACCCCCGAGGAAGTCGGGCAACTGGTAGGGGCCGTGGCCGCGACGCCGCTCTTTGGCTTCGTCAAAGAGGACGAGAACCTGCTGCCGTTCGTGCCCTTCTGTCCCCTCGCCGACAGGGTACGAGTGGCCCGGGAGGCCATCGTCGCTCAGGCCCCTCGGCGCGGCGACCGCGGCCTGCTGTTCGCGCCGCATCTGACCGCGCCGCCGGGGCGGCTGATGCAGGCTCTGGACGTCGCTCTCGAGGCCGGCGTGAACGCGGTCATGTTCAGCGACCAGTTCGTAGGGGGAACGCTGCGGATGGTCCGGGAGGCGGCCGCCGGCATGTCTGCTCCGCCCGCCATCTATGCCCACAACGGCGGCATCTCCTGCAAGACCCGTGCCATCTGGCGGGAGGTGCTGGACCTGCTGGTGAGGCTCGATGGCGCGGACTTCCGCCAAACGGCCCCCGTGACGACCGGCCCGCCTCTGCTGCGCCCGAACGGCCTGGAGTGGGCGAACTGCGAACAGGCACTGACCGAACCGCTGGCGGACCTGAAGTCAGTGATGGTCGCCCGCGCGGGTGGGCTCGATCAGGGCAACATTATCCTGAACCTACGCGACGCGGCCGAGAGGGGCTTGGGCGATGGGGTGCTCTATCTGGCGGGCTCAGCGATCAACTCAGTGAAGGACCCCTCGGGAAAGCCCTCGCCGGAGCTCGGTTCAGAAGCGATGCTGCAAGCCTTGGAGGCGTACCACAGCGGAGCCGTCAGCGGCGACGATCCGGACACGCACCTCGGGGAGCTGCTCGCGTACGCCCGGGGCCGTAGCCTGGATGCACTGGCCACCGCGCTCCGGCAACGCTACTCGTCGGTGGGTTAGCGCCGGAGCCCGGCGAACTCCGGCCCGTCGGCGTCAGGAGTCAGGTCCACGGGTGCGATGCCGAGGGTCATGGGAATCGCCACGTGGCGCGACTCGAGATACTCCTCCTTGGACTCCATGCAGACCATCAGGAGCACCAAGGCCACCGTCTGCGGGACCAACCCGGCGGTCAGCGCTCGGCGCCACTCGAAGCCCGTGCCGGCGCATCGGGTGACGCGGGGTCGGAAGCAGGGAACGAGTCGCGGGGTGACGCGACAGTACTCAATGTAGGCCTCACCGAACAGCTCGCGAAGCTGCCGCTCTTCCGTACCGATGGTCGCGCAGTAGGTGACCCCCAGCAAGATCGCACAAGTGGCCGTGGCCAGCCAGTGATTGGCGTTGACCACGAGCCCGGCGCCGATGAGCAAGTTCGCCAGGTACAGAGGGTTCCGGGTGTACCGGTACGGCCCCCACGTGCAGAGGACCCGGTCCTTCGAGATGGACCCGACAGCCCAGACGCGGAGCGGAAAGCCCAGCAGTAGGAGGAGGAATGCCAACGCATCCTGGCGGTCGTTCGGCCGCGCGAGTGCGAGCAAGAGGATGTACGCCAGCCCGTGGAGCCTGCTGCGGTGCCGGACCAGGAATGCCGTCGCCTGGACGCACCAATCACCGCGCTCCGGCAACGCGATCCCTCCCCGGCTCACCGCTCGTACGACGCCAGCCGCACGCCATCCGTGTTGGGGGCAAGATCGACTGGCGCGAGGCCATAGGTCACCGGCTGGACGATGCCGCGCCCTTCGTAATACTCCTCTTTCGATTCCATGCAGCCGACTAGCAGTGCGAGCCCCAGCATCTGGGCGACGAGACCAGCGCTGAGGGCGCGGCGCCACTCAAAACCACGGCCCGCGTGCCGCGGCAACCGAGGACGGCGCCACGGGAGTAGGCGCGGGGTGGCGCGGCAGTAGGCGGCGTACTCCTCGCCGAACAGCTCGGCGAGGCGGCGCTCCTCGGAACGGATCGTGGCCAGGTACGTGGCACCGAGGACGATGGTGCACGCGGCCGTTGCCAGCCAATGGTTCGCCTGGACGATCAAGCCGATGCCGATGAGCAGATTCGCGAGGTAGAGCGGGTTGCGCATGTAGCGGTAGGGCCCCCATGTGCAGAGGACCCGGTTCTTCGATATGCACCCGAGCGCCCAGACCCTCAGGGCGAAGCCCAGTGCCAGGGCCCCGAAGGTGACTACGTCTTGGTAGTCGTTGGGGCGGGCAAGCAGGAGCAATGTGAGGTACGCCAGACCATGGAGTCTGCTCCGCTGCCGCACGAGAAACGCACAGCACCGGCTATGGCCCACACCATCCGAACCCATGGAGTGTCTGATCCCTCCCTGGCGATGCCCGACACACTCACCCTAACACTTAGTGTGACGGTCAAACGGTCGGTTTGGTTCGCACCCAAGAGTAACACAGCCCAGCATGTCGCATAGCAGGAGACGCACTCGCCTATGCTGAAGCATACCCCAACCCAACGCGGCGCCGGATCGGCGCATTCGGATTGAGAGGGCTTCACCATGGATCGGAGCAGCCGCATCTCACGGCGCCAGTTCGTTCGAGTCGGCTCGGCAGCGACGCTGGGCGCCCTATCCCTGCCGTACATCATACCGTCTTCCGCACTCGGGCAGGGGCCCGGAACCGGCGCCAACCAGCGGATCACGATGGGCTTCATCGGCGCGGGCGGCAAGGGCATGCACAACCTGGACCAGCTCATGCAGTTCCCTGAGGTCCAGGTCGTCGCGGTGTGCGATGTGGACCGTCGGCACCTGACGCCCGCGCAGGACCATGTCCATGGCTACTACACGGAGAAGACAGGTAAGGAATGGCGCGGGTGCGGGGCCTACGTCGACTATCGTGACCTCGTCGCCCGCGACGACATCGACGCCGTGTGCGTCTCCACGCCCGATCACTGGCACGCGCTGACCACTGTCGCCGCCGCCGATGCCGGGATGCACGTCTACTGCGAGAAGCCGCTGGCGAACTCGGTCGGCGAGGGCCGGGCGATGGTGGAGGCCGTGACGCGCCACAAGGTCGTCTACCAGAACGGGAGTCATGAGCGCTCGACGAGCAGCATCCGTTCCGCTTGCGAGCTCGTACGGAATGGCTACATCGGGGACCTGAAGAGCATTCGGATCAACCTGCCCTGCAGCGATCCACATCACCTGGAGGCCCAGGCGTACAAGCAGATTCCGCCTCCTGAACCTGTCCCGCCGGAGCTCGACTGGAACCACTGGCTCGGTCACACACCGGAAGTGCCCTACGCGGAGCGGCGGTGCCACTTCTGGTGGCGGTTCATCCTCAGCTACGGCGGGGGCGAGATGACGGACCGAGGCGCCCATGTGATCGACATCGGCCAACTCGGAGCGGGGATGGATGACACCGGCCCGGTGGAGATCGAGGCCAAGGGCGAGCAGACGCCCGGGAGCCTCTATAACGCCTGGTGGAACTACAGCTTCACCAACACCTACGCGAACGGCCTGAAGCTCATCGGCGTCTGCGAGGACCCGCGAGGCTTGAAGTTCGAGGGTTCCGAAGGCTCGATCTTCGTCCATATCCACGGGGGCGCGCTGGAGGCCGAGCCGGCGTCGCTTCTGGACATCAAGCTCCCCGAAGAGAAGATGACCCTGGGCCGGAGCCCGGGGCATCACCGCAACTTCGTGGAGGCGATCCTCGGGCAGGCTCAGCCCATGGCTCCCGCGGAGGCCGGCCATCGCACCGCGTCGATATGCCACCTCAACAACATCGCGATGAAGATCGGCAGACCGCTGAAGTGGGACCCGGTCGCGGAACGCGTGACCAACGTCGAGGAAGCGAACGACCTGCTGACTCCGAGGATGCGGATGCCCTGGAAGCTCGCGTGGCGGGGACGGCGCTACTGACATGCCATCCGCGAGAACCGGGGACAGCCACCCATTTCGGGCGCGGGGTGCGTGGCCTTGCCCGCGGAAAGCCGTTGGGGAAATCGGTGGCTGTCCCCGGTTTCCCGCGTCGAAGGGCATGCGCTGGCTCATGGCACTCCTCGTCGGAGGCAGCACCGTATCCCTCGTCGTGAACTCGCTGCCCATGGCGACGGCCGGCCGAGGCGTGGGTGCGTCCGTGTCAGCGGACATCGCCATCTATGGCGGCACATCGGCCGGGGTCGCGGCGGCGATGCAGGCCCGGCGCATGGGCAAGTCCGTCGTGATCGTGGAGCCCGGGCACCATCTCGGCGGGATGACCTCGGGCGGGCTCGGCCAGACGGACGTCGGCGATCGGGCGGCCATCGGGGGGATCTCGCGCGAGTTCTACGCGGCGGCGCTGGAGCACTACGTCCGCACCTACGGCGGGGACTCCCAGCAGGTGAAGGACAGCCACGACGGCTTCCGGTTCGAGCCCCACGTCGCCGAAGGGGTCTTCCGCTCGTGGGTCCCGGAGGAAGGCATTGCGGTCTACTTCGGTGAGTATCTGGCAGGCGTGGACGTGTCGGGGCGGCGGATCACGGCGTTCCGTTGTGAGAGCGGGCTGACAGTATCCGCGCGGGTCTTCATCGACGCCACCTACGAGGGCGACCTCATGGCTGCCGCCGGGGTGAGCTACACGGTGGGCCGCGAGGCGGCGGCCAAGTACCGCGAGCGGTACAACGGGGTCCAGTTCGGCCAGCCGCACCACAACTTCCGCACGCCGGTTGACCCGTACGTGATCGGAGGCGACCCTTCCAGTGGGCTTCTGCCGGGGATCTCGACGGCTGATCCCGGTCGACAGGGCGACCGGGACACACGCGTTCAGGCGTACAACTTCCGGATGTGCCTGACGAATGTCCCCGAGAACCGCATCTCATTCCCGAAGCCGGACGGCTACGACCCGATGCGCTACGAGCTACTGGCGCGGTACATCCGCTCGGGCGTATTCGACTGCCTCAACAACACCGTGCCCATGCCGAACGGCAAGACGGACACGAACAACCACGGCGGGTTCTCCACAGACAACATCGGGATGAGCTACGACTACCCGGAGGGGGACCGGGCAACCCGGGAGCGGATCATCGAAGAGCACCGGACCTACCAGATTGGGCTGATGTGGTTCCTGTGCAATGACGAGCGCGTCCCGAGCGAGATCCGAGGTAAGGTCAGCCAGTGGGGCCTGTGCAGGGATGAGTTCGTGGACAGCGACGGCTGGCCGCACCAGATGTACATCCGAGAATCCCGCCGCATGGTGTCCGACTATGTGGTGACGGAGCACAACTGCATGGGCCGTAAGGGCGTCGACGACTCGGTCGGGTTGGCATCGTACGGGATGGACTCACACAACACCCAGCGGATCGTGCGCGATGGCCGTGCCCTCAACGAGGGGGACGTGGAGATCGGGGTCCCGCAGCCATACGGGATCCCGTATCGCTCCATCGTCCCGCGGCGCGGCGAGTGTGGGAACCTGCTGGTGCCGGTGTGTCTCTCTGCGTCGCACATCGCCTACGGGTCGGTCCGCATGGAACCGGTGTTCATGGTCCTCGGCCAGTCTGCGGCGACGGCAGCGGCGCTGGCCATCGACGCCGGCGTGTCGGTCCAGGCCGTGGATGTGGCTCGGCTGCAGCGGCGCCTCGTCGCGGACGGGCAGATCCTCGAGTGGGACCCCGCACTCGGCGGAGGGACGCGGGCGCCGATGATCGACCCGAAGTCGCTGCCGGGGATCGTGCTCGACGACGCCGATGCGGAGCCAACAGGGGAGTGGCTGGCGTCCACGATCGCGCAGAACCGCCGCGTGGGAACAGGGTACGTGCATGACGGGAACACGGGGAAGGGCGACAAGACCCTCGTGTTCCGCCCGAGAGTCGAGCGCAGTGGGCGCTACCGGGTCATCCTGATCGCGCCCCCGAATGAGAACCGCGCCACCAACGCGCCCATCTCCGTGCAAGTGGGCGGGCGCGAGGTCCTCGCCCGTCGCGTCGACTTACGCGATGCCGCGTCGGACGGCTTCGTTGCCATCGGCGAGGTCGAGTTGCCGGCAGGCACGACATCGACCATCGTCTTGGGCAACGCCGACACGAACGGTTACGTGGTAGCAGACGGCCTCCAGCTCCTGGAAGCCGAATGAGCCCGGCTGCCCGCACTCCCATGCTAGTACGCGTACTGTGCGCGCATCTCCATCTCGTTGGGACCATCGAATGGACCTCTACGGTTCGGCACTGGCACTGGTGAACGCACTGCCCCTGCCGAGGGGGCGTGACCGGCTGCGTCTGGCGATCCTGAGACGATGCCGGGCGCGAGGGAACCGGGTCGCCGTGCGGCTCCATGCAGGGTGTCGAATGGTCCTGGACCCGCATGACGCGATGACCATCCACCTGGTCCGCGACCCCGAGCCCGGCCTGCGGAGGTTACTGGCCCGGGTCCTGAGGCGGGGGGACAGTTTCGTCGACGTGGGCGCCAACTGGGGCTACTACACACTCCTCGCCGCTCGACGCGTCGGAGTCGAGGGCAGCGTCACCGCCTTTGAGCCGGAGCCCTACAACCACGGCATCCTGCTGGAGAACACGCTACGGGCCGGCCCGGCAAGGATCCGCGTCCATGCCGCCGCGGTCGGCGAACACGAGGGGGTCGCGCTGATCCGCCGCAGTACGGACCGGCCGTCCGGCCAGGCGTCGATGGTGGTCCGCGATGCGGGCCAGGCGTCCGAGTCCGAGGTACCGGTGGTGACGCTGGACGCATGCTGCGTCTGCCCTGCACCGCCCGGTGGGCTGTGTGTGCTCAAGGTCGATGTCGAAGGGTGCGAGTGGGCGGTCTTTCGTGGGGCCCGGCAGGCGCTGTCCTCAGACCGGCGCCCGGTGATCATCTGCGAGCTGAACAACCAGACATCGCTGGCGGCGTCTTACCGTCCCACTGAGATGCTGGCTTGGCTCAACGGCGAACACGGGTATGACGCCTACCACATACACGAGACGGGTCACGTCAGCCCCCTGGGCGCTCACGACGACGCCTCTCCCCTCGTGTACGAGGTGCTCCTCGTAAGCGGCGAGGCCCAACGCCAAGCGCTGGCCAACCGGGGCGTCCGTGGTCTGTGACTACTTCCCGCCCACGGGGTGCCCCGGGGTGGGGCAGGCACTACGGCGTGAGTGTCGGGTCCGGCTCCCCGCCGGCGGCTTCGTCTGTCTGGTCAGGAGGCGACGGGCTCGACGGCTCCAGGCCCTCGGCGAGCTCGCCAAGGCGGCGGGCCATCGCGCGGAGCTCCAGGGCCTCGTCGGCAAACGCGTCAAGACCCTCCGAGCCCAGGGGCGGCGAGTAGGCCGAGAGCGCCAGGGCAACGGCGGCCGCAGCGACGATGGCGAAGACTACGGAGACTCCCAACGCGGCGAGAGCCATGGACCGCATCAGGGCGTACCCCGAGGCGAGCGCCTCGTCTCGGTCCTGCTGGGCAATGACACGCCAGTCGAGGTCGCCTGCCCTCAGGGGACACCAGGCGTAGAGAACGTCGTGGCCTCGGGCATCCGTGAGGACAGCCGAGCCATCTTCGCCCCCCAACGCCAGGTCGACGGCGCCGTCACCGGGCACCTCCGTCAGCGCCGGGTCGTCGGAGAACCGCGAGACGCTGCGCGTCAGCCTATCCGGCCCAACGACGCGGACGTCGCCCGTCAACGACAGCCCGTCGGCCGCGGCGGCGATCTGCGATAGCCGAGCGGAGGGCACCCGGAATGCGAGGATACCCTCCACCGTGCCGTTCCCCCGTGCGGGTGCGACGGCGAACTGTACGGGCTCGGCGAAGGGAGGAGAAGCATCGATGTCGGCCACGGTCGCCGCGGGCGATAGCAGTACCTTCTGAACGGCCTTGCCGAGCGCTGTGTCAGCGAGGGGCGCAGCCCGCACATTGCCGCCCGGTGCGACTTCCCGGCCGGTCGATAGGACGCACCGGCCATCCGGCAGGGCGAGGATCAGGTCCGTGACTCCGTGGTCGGCCACCATGGCGCGGAAGCGGGCCAAGATGGCAGTGCGGGCGGGACCGTCGCCCTGGTCCGGGCTCTCCAACGCGGACAGCACGAATGGGTCCTGAGCGAGCACGTCGGCCAGTAGGCGCCAGGCCTCCACCTGGTCGGCCAGCCGGTCCCGCCGCGACGAGGCGAGTTGCCCGAGGCGCACGAGGGAGGCGCTCTCCGCGGAGCGCTGCGCCCGTGTGAAACACACGCACGCGGTTAGCCCCGCAGTCGCCATAGTCGTGACGACGACGGTCGCTGTCAGTGCCGCGTGGACGCGCGGTGTGCGGAGGGTGTCCTGTCGGGCCATGCTCACCTCCACAGCGGAAGCATCAAGGACCCACGCGCCACTCGAGGACCCCGCTCGACATCTCCGGCCGGAGTTCCACGTCGATCCGCAACTGGTCGGTGGTGACCGGGTCGAACGCAACGCGGTTGAACGCGTCCGGCGCCACTCCGAACTCCGCGGCGCCCGTGACCGGATGCCAGGCGCCGTCGGCGAAGTAGGACAACGTCCAGCTCTCCGGCACTCGGCACGACCCCACGCCCGTGTCATCGAACCAGTAGACCTCGACGAGTGAGACCTGTCGCGGTGCCTCGAAGCGGTAGGTTACCCATTCCCGCGTCCCGCGATGGTCCCACCACGTGAAGCGCGGGATGCTCTGGTCGCTGCTCCTCTGCGGGAGTATCCCATCACTGATGGCCGGCAGTGAGTCGTGCACGAAGCTCGCCTCATGGGGAGGCGGCGCCGGGGCGCGCCAACGATGGGCGCCGGGTCCTCTACCCATCACCGGGAAGGCGCTGATACGCAGTCGCGCACAGCCCATGGGGACCAGCGTGATGGCTTCGACAGGCCCATCGCTCACGACGGGGCTGTCTTGCAGCTCGGAGACAATGTCCAGCGTCGGCTCGAACCGCCACTCGGGGATGCGGCGACCCGCCGCAGTGATGCGCACGGGAGCCGCCTCAAGGGTCCAGGGCTGGTCTGCCACGGGCTCGTCGGACTCCACGACCTTGAGCTGCCTGTCGAGCGGTCGCCCGTCGAGGACCAACCCGTAGTTCCAGGGGGATGTGGGGAAGACCTCATAGGCGGGCCACCGCTGGTCGCCACCATAGGGCACCCAGCGCTCGCCGATCTCCAACGAGTACGTGAGTGGCCCTCGGTTAACGGCCACGCTCCCGTGGTTGGCCTCGTACGTGCGGAGGCGCAGCTCCATCGGCAGCCGGAGAGTCACACTATCGTCGTCGTGCCAGGCGCGCTCGATGCGGATGAACCCGCCGGAGGCGACCCGTAGGGGCACCCGACGGCCGCCCACGCGGAGCTCCGGTGCGTCGCACCACCCGGGTATGCGAAGGTAGAGAGGGAAGCTCACTTCGGCCGCCGTCTCGATCTCGAAGCGGATCTGGTCGGAGAACGGGTAGTCGGTCCGCTCGTGCAGCCGAACGGTGGCGCCGTCGCCGACCTTGGCCGTCGTGACGCAGGCGGCGTACAGCACGGCGGCCAGGCCGTTGTCCGGAGTGGCCATCACAAGGTTCTCGGCGAAGTAGGGCCAGCCGTGGCTCACGTTATGCTGGCAGCAACGGTAGCTGTGCGGGTCGTAGGACAGCATCGTCCCGCCGTTCTGCACGGCCGGCGACTTGTTGGTCTGGTCGAGTTGCACCATGTTCGGCGCAGTGAGGTAGTGCAGGCCGCGCAGATCCGGCGGCTGAGAGGCGGGAAGGCTGTTGAACGCCACCTCTTCGCACCGATCGGCCCAGATGGGGTCGCCGAGCATGGCGAGCAGCATCTCAAAGCTGTGCATGTACTCGACAATCGAGCAGGTCTCGGCGGCTTGCCGGGGATCGTGGCACCCGGTCCGAGCGTTCTCGTCAGCCCCGAACATGCCGCCGGGCACCTGGCCATAGAGTTGCATCACGGTGGCATACCGGTCCTGAGTGGCGGCGAGGTGCTTGGGGTCCTTCGAGAGGATGTAGTACTCCGCCGGCTCGCGGAACCCCTGAGTGATGTTCACTCCATGCCAGGTGGGGAACCCGCCCGTCCAGTCCGCCATGCAGCGGTGGATCTTGTGGGCAAGGTCCAGGAGCCATGCCTCACCCGTCCGGTTGTAGAGCCAGTAGACGGTCTCGAGGTTGTCGCCGGCGCGGATAGCCTGCCAGAACGGGACGAGGAAGTCGGAGTCGGGCACGGACAGTTGCCAGCGGAAGTAGGCCTGCATCAGCTCGATGACACGCTCATCGCCCGTGAACTCGTAGTAGCTCTGCAGGCAGTTGAGCATGACCATGTTCGGCCAGCAGTCGGGCTTGCCATCGAGGGCCGTCCGATTGGCCTCGGGCCCGAACCAGCCATCGGGGCGCCGGCTGGCGAGAGCGCCCTCGATCCAGACGCGGGCCTCGTCGATGATGCCTCGGTCGCGAAGGACGTATCCAAGGTCCCCGAAGCCCTTGAGCCAGTAGGGCAGCTCCTCCCACCCGCGCTGTCCACCTCCCATAGGATCGAGCCATGCGTTGCTGGTCTTGTCGCACCATGGGCTGATCTCGGTGAGGTGACCGGTCATCCCGTCTCGCTCCCGCTCGAGCTGCCCACGCACCCATCCGCGCGGCTCGATGGCGCCGACGGGAAGCTGGATGAGGGAGTTCTCCAGCAGGGGCGCCCGGTTGGAGACGTAGTGGGCATTGGGGCCGCCGCCCGGGCGCGCAACGACAGTCACCCCGCTATCGGTCGCGAACGCCGCCATGACAGTACACCCCACAGTCGCTGCGATCAGGGCTACGCGCATTGGGCAGGCCACTCCTCGTTCCAGCCTATGCGGGACTCGGGAGCTTCCCGCCAGGCAACATCTTGCGGATCCACACGACGAGTCCCCGGACAGCGAAGTCCTCGCGGATCTTCGGCAGGCTCTTGTTAAGGGGCTCCAGCCAGGAGTCGAGCGTCGTGGGATCCTGTCGGTACATCTTCAGCGTACACTCGCCGCTCTCGAGTCGGGCGATGACGATCTGACGGTCCTCCGCCTGCTCCGCCAGGCGCACGCCAACCATGTCGCCGTCCCAGAAGTAGGGCCACATGCTACTGCCCACGACCCGGAACGCGTAGTCACACTGCCCGGCCTCGGCCGGGGTCACACGCACGAACGTGTCCGTGGACTCGATGGCCTCCTGCGGGTCGCCCATGGGCACAGTGGCGACCAGCGGCACCAGAGTGGCGCTGTCCGACAGAATGGCCTCCACCGCGGTGCCCACCGTCGGGCTCGGCCGGTCCTCATCCTGGAAGAAGTAGGCCACCGGCTTACCGAGCACCTCGGCGATCCTCCGGATATTCCGGGGCTTCGGCAGTGCGCCGTCGCGCTCCCACTGGGAGACATTCGTCTGCGCGATCCCAACCGCCTCGGCGAGCTCCCGCTGCGACAGCCCCTTCTCCATCCGTGCCCGCCTCAATGCTCTGCCGATGCCCACACCGGCCCCTCCCTCGGTCAGGATGCAACGGCTGCCGTAGGACTCGGCTGCCCGGCTGCCCGGATCCAGCCGCGTCAAGCCAGGCACCTGGGGTGCTCAGGTGACGGGATTCGCCGGGCAGGGCCGCTGACCTCCCATCACGACTGGGGCTGGCCTGTGGAACAACGAAGGGACTTCGGGCTCGGGGAGCGAACCTTGTATAGCTTGTATAGGCGGGAGGGGGTGAAGCGGGGGAAGGCCCGGGTGGGTACGGCCCGCCTCTATGGCGCAGTGGGCGGGCGCGATACGGAGTCACAGAGTGGTGTGAGGGAGGCGTTGTGTCACGTCTCCCGCATTCGTGGTCGGCGGCCGAGGGGCTCCTGATCAGTAGTTCTGCAATGCCGGACGAAGGGTGGGTCTCTATGCTCGAACCAAGGTCCTGGGGGACGAAAGGTGTGGCGATCGTCTTACTGACCTTCTGCGCTTTCCTCATCACGGGCCTAGCCTGGCAGGGCTGTGTCCCGGCAGGCGGCAACGGCGACAACAGCAACGGCGACAACAACGATGGTGACAACAACAACGGTGACGGGACTGGCGCGGCCACGATCAGCGGCACCGTTGTCGATGCTACGAACCCCGCTGAGACGCTTGGGAACGTGGACCTCTACGTCTACACTCCTCCAAGCTTCCGCGAGATGAGCCTGGTCCGGGGTCTGCGCGGCGGGTGGCTCCGCCAGGGAGGGGACGAGACGCCTCTCGACACGGCGGCGTCGGACGAGTCGGGCTCCTATGAGCTGCCGGACGTGCGCTCCGGACAGATCCGTCTCGTGGCGCGGCCGCGAGCGGGCTCCGGGTTTTCCCCGCTGGAGTGCGCGCTCGATGTGCCCCGCAGCGGGCAGATCCGCCTCCGCTTGACGATGGTGCCCAGCGACCTGGCCGCGACGATCGCGGGGATCGAGATCACCCCTGCGCTTCCAACGGTGAGCCCGGGTGACAGCATCGGCTTCACGGCCATGGTGGTGGATACACTCGGGCGTACTATGACGATCTCCCCCACGTGGATCGCGACCAACGAGTGCGGGACGATCGACGACGACGGCGGGTTCACGGCGGGCGCCGAGCCGAAGAGCGGGGCGATCATCGCGGTGTCGGGCCCACGCTCGGCGACGACGGCCGTGACCGTCGAGGGCGCGGCGGTCGGCAACGGGTTGCCGGTGATCGAGGACATTAGCGTGCAGCCGGGCGCGACCGTGTTCCCCGGCAGCAGCGCGTTCATCGGGATCCTTGCCAGCGACCCCGACGGGGACTGGCTCTACTATGACTGCGTCGCGGACGACGGCGAGGTCTGGCCGACGGACATGTTCGAGTGGTTCGAGTATGTCGCCCCGGAAGCGGAGGGCACCTACCTCGTGACCGTTTCGGTCACCGACGGTGAGCAAACGGCGATGCGGGACGTGGAGATCACAGTCAGCGGCGACGCCGAGAACACCGCCCCCGTCATCGACGGCCTGTGGTCCGACCAGACGATCGTGTCGAAGGGCGCCTACGTGTTCGTGGAATGCTGGGCGTGGGATGCGGAGGGCGAAGCCCTCACCTACGACTGGTCGGCCACGGATGGGATACTGAGCGAGGTGCCTGAGTTCAGCGGCGACCCAACGGTCCGCCTGTGGCAGGCGCCGGACGCGGCGGGAACCTACGAGATCTCCGCTACGGTAACGGACGAGAGTGGGAACAGTACGACGAGCGATCCGCCGCTGAGCATCGACGTGACGGATGAAGGCGGCGTGGGCGGCGACATCAACGTCGGCGTGGAGTGACGCCAACCCATAGCCCCCGCGGCATCGGGTGGTGGGGCGAGGCGCCTGCGCCTCGAGCCACTCCCGAATGCTCGGAACCATCCGCGAGAGGAGACATACGGAATGTCGAAATCGGTAATCCTGGCGTTGATGGTTGTGCTCGCCATGGGGTTGGGCGGCTGCGGCGTGGGTGGGCAGTCTCCATCCGACGATTCGCCGAGCGGCAACCCGAGCCAGAGCCTCCACACCGGTAAGACAGGTGGCTCACTGAGCATGACCGTGAAGTTCCCCGATCCGGGCGAGGCCTCGACTCGGCTGATCCCGGTGCGGACGCAGAGCGTTGAGTTCTACTTCGTGGACGAGGCCCAGGACGTACTGTACTGGGACTATGCCACGCCCGACAGCCCGACGGTGACGATGACCGGCCTGCCGGAGGGGCTAGCCGGGTACATTCTGGCCATCGCGTACCCGGAGGCGCCCGCGACGACGGCGGCGAGGGGCGCCGTCTCCACACGCGAGCTTGTACTCCCGCCGATATACGGATGCCTGGCCTACGCTTGGACGGCGGTAACGGTGCCGCCCGCTGGTGGGTCGGCGGACATCACCCTGGCTCTTGACTCCGCGGTCCGCTATCTGCAATCCGATCCGTCCGAGCTCGTGCTTGACGTCAGTACCACGGTGTACCCCTACGTCACCGCCTGGAGCGAGTGGGACGATCTGGTGATGATCGACCCCGCCCTGCTCGTGTGGGAAGTGCTCTCCGAGACGCCGGGCCCTGAAGTCTCGACCACGGATGTCGTGGAGGTCACGACGGACGGCACCGTGACGGGCATGGGCTACGGCACGGGCGAGCTGCAGGTTACGGAGTCCGAGTCAGGCGTCTCCACGTCGGTGCTCGTCACGGTAGTGGCAGGCGGCGCAGGGCTCTCCATGTCCGGCCGCGTTGGTGATGGCGTGGATCCGCTCACACCGGTGCCGGACGTCACCGTGCGGCTGGTGCCGGCGGACACCACTCTGGCGTCGGTCGAGGGCGTGACGGACGCGGACGGGTACTTCTACATTCCTGACGTGCCGCCGGGCGCCGGCACGCTGGAGGTGGAACCCCCGGCGGGCTCGGCCTATGCCGGATGGGCTCATCCGTTCACTGTGCCGAGCGACCGCAGCCCTTGGCTCGACCTGCTCGTGGTGCCTCAGGTGATCGAGGACGCCGTCACGGCCATCACCGTCGAGCCCGCAGACGCCATGTGGAACCAGGGCGATATCGTACTCTACACGGCAACGGTGACCGATTCCGCGAGCAGTGTCTACAGCGTCACCCCCATGTGGTTTGCGACGGGTGACGCGGGCTGGATCGACCAGGATGGCTGGTTCAGCGCGTCCGGGGCAGGAGCCGGCGAGATCCTCGCGGTTGTGGGCTCTCACGCGGGCTCGACGTCCGTGTTGGTCACCGGCAGTGGGCCTCCGCCGGGCGCGATCCGCGGCCTGATCGTGGACGCGTTGGACCCGTCGATCCCTGTGGCAGACGTCGTGGTCGAAGTGCAGCCCATAGAGGGTGCCACTGCGGCCACCCGGTCCGCCAGCGCGCGACTGCGCGCGACGAAGCCGGTGACCACTCGGCAGTGGCCGGCGGCGTACTCGGATTCTCTCGGCGAGTTCGCCTTCGACAACATCCCGTCCGGCCCGAGCCGGCTGTGGATCACGACGCCGATGGGATTTGGCTACACCGACTTCTACGTCGAGATGGATGTACCGCCCCTTGACGTCGGAGAGGCCTACATCCAGATCACCCTCGTGACCCAGGCGCTGGTCGACTCCATCTACTGGATCGACCTACTGCCGTACGGGGATGCGACCAGCCCCGTGATGCTGGCCGCCGGAGGGAGCCAGCAGTTCGACGCGACGGTGTATGACTGGTCCGACAACATCGTGTCGCTAGCCCTAACATGGGCTGCGATCGGGCCCATCGGTGCGGTAGACCCGCAGGGCCTCTTCCAGGCTCGGGCCGATCTGGGGACCCAGACGTTCGTCTTTGGAGGGGTCTCCGCGCAAGCCGGCCCGGTGGTGGCGTCGAGCGTGGTTCAGGTGGACGCGGTCGCGACCGGGACCCGATAGCCCGATCGGCGATCCGTGAGGAGTAGTTGGCGGCCCGGCGAAGCAACCGCCGGGCCGCCGCCGTATTGGTACCGGCGGTGGTGTCACTTCCGCCTGACATGGAGTCGGGACCCGGGGCTATGACGAGGGCTCGAGCCTCCGAGGAGACGCCTGCGCGCCCGGGAAGCCCCCGGCCGGGGATGCGTGGTGTCACCTGGCGATCCGTCGGGGTCGGGCTGGCGCTCATCCCGGCGAATACCTACTGGCTGACGCAGATCGAAGTCGTCCGGACCGGTGGGTACCCGACGACGGCGTCGCTGTTCTACAACTGCATCACGTGGCTACTGGTCCTTCTGGCACTGAACGCCCCCCTTCGCCGGTTCGCGCCATCGAAAGCGCTCTCCCACGCGGAACTCCTCGTGGTCTACACCATTCTCTCCGTCTCCAGCGCCGCGGGCGGGCTGGACTTCACACAGGTGCTGGTGCCCGAGATCTCGCACCCGCACTACCACGCGAGGCCTGAGAACCGGTGGGATGAGCTGATCCTGCCCTACCTGCCGTCGTGGCTGTTCGTCAAGGGCGACGCGGGCGCCGCGATCTGGCAGGGGGGCCACAGCATCCGCGAGCCGGCGATGTACCAGGCATGGCTGGGCCCGGCGGCTTGGTGGGTGGCGTTCATCACGGCCCTGTTTGTGATGTGCCTCGGGGTGAACCTCATCTTCCGGCAGCGGTGGGTGGCATCGGAGCGCTTGATGTTTCCCATCGTCCAGCTCCCGCTGGAGATGGCCTCACCGAAGACGGGCCTCTACAAGGACCCCGTGTTCCGGATCGGCTTTGGCATGGCCGCCTTCGTGGAGCTGCTCAACGGCTTGCACTTCATCTACCCCACCTTCCCAGCGCTCCATACGCGTGCCGGGGCCATCCCGAACTACAACCTCGCGGCTCAGCTCACGGACGCACCATGGAATGCCGTGGGTTTCTGGCCCGTTTCGTTCTACCCGTTCATCATCGGCCTGGGGATGCTTCTGCCATCAGAGCTGTCGTTCTCATGCTGGTTCTTCTTCGTGCTCTTCAAGTTCGAGCGCGTGTTCGCGGCATGGCGCGGCGTCACCGTGCCCGGCGCGCCGTGGGTGATCGAGCAGAGCTTCGGTGGCTTCCTGGGGCTCAGCCTTTTCGTGTTGTTCGTCGGCCGGCGGTACCTGGCGACCACGGTCGGGATGGCGCTGGGCCGCGTGCAGGGGAGGACTTCGGGCGACCTCGGCTCCCCGGGCACCTACCGGCTTGCGTACCTCATGGTGATTGGCGGTTTCGTCGCGCTGGTCGCGTTCTCACTGCGAGCTGGGGCGACACTGGCGTATGCGGTCGCGTTCTTCGCGATCTACCTGTTGCTCTCCCTGGCGGTAACGCGCATCCGTGCGGAGATGGGCCTGCCGGTCCACGACCTCCACTTCTCCGGCCCGCACCAGAGCATGGAGCGCGTACTCGGCAGCCGCGCCCTGGGCGAAAGGAACGTCGCCGTCGGGTCGACGTATTACTGGTTCAACCGCGCCTACCGCTCGCACTTCATGCCCCAGGCCGCCGAGGGGTTCAAGTTGGCGGACGCGACGCGCGGTGGCCAGTGGGGCCTGGGCAGCGTGATGACCGCCGCCATGGCGCTCGGGGCGGCCGCATCCATCCTCATGCAGGTATCGGCGTTCCTTAGACTGGGCGCCGGCGCGGGGACCTGGGGCTACCCGTTCAAGGGCGGCGAGCCGTGGCAGGACATGGCGCTGAAGATGGCGAGCCCGACGAGCCCGAGCGCCCATTCCGCGATCGCGTCGGTGGCCGGGATCCTTGTGACCTTCTTTGGGATGATGGTCGCCACGCGGGTGACCGGATGGCCCATCCACCCTGTTGGCTTCGCCGTGTCCAGCTCGTGGTCCATGGAGCGGATGTACTTCCCCCTGTTCATTGCCTGGTCGGTCAAGACCACGGTCATCCGCTATGGGGGGCCAGGCATGTACCTACGCGCAATCGCGCTGGCCTTCGGTCTCATCCTCGGTGACTTCACCATGGGGAGCCTCTGGGACATCTACGGCATCGTGCGGAACAAGGCGGTCTACACGTTCTTCGACTAAGGAGCGGAAATGGGGACGGAGCCCTTTTCCATCGAGTCGCCCCCGCGCGGCAAGTCCCTTCGGCGGGGAAAGGGCTCCGTCCCCATTTCCGCCCGACTGCTCGCAGGCATCACGATCGTCGTCTGGAGCTTCGCCGCGCTAATGGTGAAGCTCTTCTCCACCGATGCACGCTTCCTGCCGCTGGGCCTGACGTTCGCCCTCTCGCTGACTGCTTGCGGCGCGTATCACATCGCGAGCTATCCTCGGTCGTGGTGGCACCGTCTCGCGCGCCTCCGCGTCTTGCACTTCGCCTTCGGCCAGCTCGGCTACTTCGGCTACACGGTGCCCCTGGTCCAGTGCTTCCGATCGTTCGACACCGCCTCCACTCCCACCGTCCTCAACTACACCTGGCCGGTTTTCACCGTGTTGTTCACGAATGCCATACGCCGTCGTCTGAGGAGCGGCTACGCCCGGCGCGTCGAGGCGGCGGGCGTCCTGCTGGGGTTCGCAGCCGTTGCGGTGGTCGCGACGGATGGCCGCCTGGCGGGCGCGCTGCAGATGAACGCCGGCGGTGTCCTGTGGGGGTTACTGGCGGGGATGTCCTACGGGGTGTTCAGTGCCTTCAGCAGCACCGTGCCTCGGCGGAGCAACAGCGCGTTCCTGGTGGCATCGACCCTGACCAGCCTGGCGATAGTGGCGCCGCTGTCCGCGATGGAGTGGCGCCACGGGGCCGCCATCTCCGGAGCCGGGCTCGCCGCGGCGCTCTACTACGGCGCCGTCGCGAACGGGTTGGGCTACATCACGTGGACCCGCGCGAACCGTCTGGCCAACGAGCAGGGCATCCCCATCGCGTCGATCGCCTCGCTGATGTTCGTCCTGCCGATCACATCGCTGATGATTGTATCGCTGGCTCTGGGTGAGAGGGAGTTCCTCCGGCCGCACTTCGCCCTCGCCGTGCTGCTCGTCACCGCCGGCTCCGAGCTCTGCCGAAGGAGCGAGAGAACCGCTCCACGGCGATGACGGAGGGCCGACGCCTCGTCGGCCACAGCGCGCAGCGATGCCATGGGTTCCATGGGCAAATGCGTCGCCGCCAACCCGAGCGCGCAGTCGAGCGTTCCTGCCAGTGGGGTGTGCGCCTGTCCTCCGTAGGCGGCTGCTGACATGCCGGCCGCTACCGCTCCTGAGGAGGCCACCATGGAGGGCTCATCGCTGCGAAGATCGGCCTTCGTGCTCTTCGTTGGACTTGGCGTTCTTTGCGCCACGACCGCGTGGGGAGACCCGGACGGTGTTCCGGCAGGCATTGCCACTGATGGCGGGGCTTACTGGCGCATCGACCCGGCTACCAAGACCGTGTCCTTCGCCCCCATGCTAGTCTGGGATCGCGACGCGGGGAACCGCAGCATGCGTCTATGTCCCGGCAAGGGCTTCGACAGCGCCCGAGCGGACGAGGTTGTCGCGGAGCTCGCACTCGAACCCGCACCGATGGTCCTCTACTTCCTTGAGACACCGGAGGAGGGCACAGGACTGGCTCGCCTGGCCGAGACCGCCGAACGCCTGGACTTCCATGTCTTCATCACCGCTGTGTCCGACGCCGACGCGGCTCGTCTCGCGGGATTCGCGAAGCTCCCTCCGCTCGGTCTTGGGTGCGGAAGCGAGTTCACCGACGCCGGCATGGCGTATCTTCCGAAGCTGGGCGACGTGCAGGTTCTCGCCACGGACTCCGAGCAGCTCACCGACGCCGGCATGGCTCACTTGGCAGGGCTGACAAGGCTGGAGTCCCTGACAATCATGTGTCCGCACGTGACCGAGGCGGGTCTGTCCAATCTCGCGGGCCTGAGAGCCCTTGAGGACCTGTACCTACTCTCGCCGCCCGTGAGTGACGCGGGGCTACGTAGTGTGGCGCAGGTACGAGCCTTACGCCGACTTGCCCTGGACGGCGCTCGAGTCACCGATGCAGGACTCGAGCAGCTTAGTGGCCTTGCTGGCCTGGAAGAGCTCACACTGAACGCCCCCCTGGTGACCGATGCAGGGCTCGCGCACCTGGCCAAGCTGCCGCGCCTGGAGACCCTTGATGTGACGGGGGCGAAGCTGACGGCCGCCGGCGTCAAGCTACTGGCGGAGCTACCGTCACTCCGGTATCTGGGCCTGCGAGACACGGGGCTGTCGGCCGCCGAGGCCAAGGCGCTCGAAGCAGCCTACCCATCGCTGCAGATACGTCCGTAGGAAGCGCGTGCAGGCAAACGGTGCCTCTGCCTACCCGCAGCGCCTGCATGGCATCGCTTCGCGCTGTGATCGACGGGTCATCGATCCTCCCCGCCTTGGGAGGGCGGACGACTCGTCCGCCGGTCGGCCGCAGGCCGACGCGCCCTCCTACGCAAGCCGCCACGGCCCCACCTTCTGGTAACATGATGGGCCAGGTGGTGATCTCATGTGCGTGGCTGTGCCGTGCCGGATAACTGAGATCGATGGGCCTGTCGCGCGTGCCGAGGTGGGCGGCGCGAGCGTGCAGATACGCCTCGACTTGGTCGAAGGGGTCCGGGTCGGGGACTACGTGATCGTCCACGCCGGGTTCGCGCTGGAGCGACTGGACGAAGACGACGCGATGGCGACACTCGCGCTGTTCGCCGAGCTGGACGACGCCTCGGAGCGGCCCACGCCATGAGGTTCATCGACGAGTTCCGCGACACTGGCGCCGCTCGTCGCCTCCTCGCGGAGCTGCCGGCGCTACTACCCGACCGGCCGGTGCGCGTGATGGAGGTGTGCGGGACCCACACCCACGCCATCGCGCGCAGCGGGCTCCGCCGGGCGGCACCCGAGGGCTTGACGCTCCTGTCCGGCCCAGGCTGCCCCGTATGCGTGACCTCCGCCGGCGAGATCGACGCGACCATCCAGCTTGCGCGACGCGAGGGCATCACTCTCTGCACGTTCGGCGATATGGTCCGGGTGCCCGGCTCAGAGGGCAGCCTGGCCCAGGCTCGGACGGAGGGCGCGCGGGTCGAGGTGTGCTACTCCCCGATGGAGGCTGTGGTGCGCGCCGAGCGTGAGCCCGACCGAGAGGTCGTCTTCGTCGGGGTCGGCTTCGAGACCACCGCCCCGACGGTGGCCTGCGCCCTTCTGGATGCCCGTCGCCGCGGGGTGCCGAACCTCAGCGTCCTGTGCTTCCATAAGGTCATCCCCCGGGCGATGCTCGCGCTGCTCTCCTCCGGCGAAGTGAGGATCGACGCCTTCCTGTGCCCCGGCCATGTCAGCGTCGTGATCGGTTCTAATGCCTACCTGCCCATCGTGGAGGCGTTCCACGTCCCGTGTGTCATCGCTGGGTTCGAGCCGACGGACGTACTCCAGGCGCTCGCCATGCTGCTCCGCCAGGTACGCGACGGACGAGCGGAGGTCGAGACCCAGTACACCCGGGCCGTCCGCCCGGAGGGGAACCGGCGCGCCATGGAGACGCTCACGGAGGTGTTCGAGCCGGCCGATGCCCAGTGGCGGGGCATCGGCACGATCCCGACGAGCGGCCTGAGGATCAGAGATGAGTTCGCGGACATGGACGCGCTCAAGCGGCACGCCGTCACCATCCCCGAGGCGCGCGAGCATCCCGCCTGTTGCTGCGGAGACGTGCTCCGGGGCGCGCTTCGCCCGTCGGAGTGCGGAGCGTTCGGCCGCCCGTGCACCCCGGCATCGCCCCTCGGCCCGTGCATGGTGTCCTCGGAGGGGGCATGTGCGGCCGAGCTGAAGTACGGAGCCTTCGAGCCATGACCGGCGGCCGGATCACACTCGCGCATGGCAGCGGCGGAGCCATGACCCATCGCCTCATCGCGGACCAGTTCCTCAACCTGGGCGGCCCAACGGACGCACGCGACCTCGAAGATGCCGCAGTATTGGCGCTTGCCGAGGGGACGCTCGCGTTCACCACGGATTCCTATGTCGTCACGCCGCGTTTCTTCCCCGGCGGCGACATCGGGAAGCTCGCCGTGTGCGGCACGATCAATGACCTGGCCGCGATGGGCGCCCAGCCCCTCGCCATGAGCCTGGCACTGGTGATAGAGGAGGGCTTCACGGAGGACGAGCTGCAGCGCATCATGGCATCGGTGCGCGAAACGGCGCAGATGGCCGGCGTGCCGATTGTCACGGGCGACACGAAGGTCGTCGAGCGCGGGGCAGCCGACGGGCTGTTCGTCAACACCGCCGGCATCGGCCGACGACACCCCGCGGCCCGCATCAGCGCGCGGAATGCGCGTCCGGGCGACCGCGTCATCCTCAGCGGCACCGTGGGTGACCACGGACTCGCGGTCCTCACGGCTCGGCATGAGCTGGGCGGGCTCGTCGGCCCGAAGAGCGACTGCGCGCCTCTTTGGCCACTCGCGCGCGATCTGCTGGACGCGGTCGGCGAGCACGTGCACTGCCTGCGGGACCCGACGCGCGGGGGCGTCGCAGCTACGCTGAACGAGCTCGCCTTCCAGTCGCAGGTCGGGATGCGGCTGTCAATGCCGGAGGACATCGTGTCCGCGGCGACTCACGGCGCGTGCGAGCTGTTGGGCCTGGACCCGCTCGTGCTCGCGAACGAGGGAAAGCTCATCGCCATCGTCTCTCCCGAAGCGGCCGACGCGGCGCTCGCGGCGCTGCGCGGCAACCCTCTGGGCGCCAAGGCGGCTTTGGTCGGAGAGGTGGTCGATGGGCCGCCGGGACGGGTCACCGCGCGGACCCCGCTGGGCACCGAGCGGATGGTCGACATGCCCAGTGGCGAGATCCTCCCGCGTATCTGCTAGCGAGTCGCCACGCGACCGGGTGCCTACCGGTCCGCGGAGACCAGACCGAAGTCCACGGGCTGGTCCGCGTCGGCGGTGAAGCCCAGGCGCATGGCATCGAACCGGACACCTTCGGCGTGGACCCCCAGCGCGTAGGGCGCGCCCGAGACCAACCCCTCGATCACGAAGCGACCGTCATCGTCGGTCGTGCCCGTGGGACAGGGCGTCTCCTGCTTCGGGTAGTCGTCGGATCTCTGCCAGATACTCATACTGCGTCCGCGCACGAGGCACGGCCAAGCCTCGACCTCCACCTGGCGAACCGGAACCCCATTGGCGACCAGTTGGCCGGTGACCGTAGTGGTCGGCGCCAGGAACAGGTCGACCGACGGTGTCTTGTCGGGGTCGAGCTCGGCGGCGAGGTAGAGCGGCTTGGTAGGGTGGGCGGCGCCAATCCACACTGTGCCCACGGCGCCAAGTCGCGTCAGTTCGAAACTCCCATCGGCCCCGGTCACCACCGGCTGGTACGGGCGGTCGGGCTCGAATGGCCAGACCTTCGCGCCCTCGACAGGCACACCCCCATCGTCGTAGACCCGCCCCCGAAGCGGGCGGCCGTCGGGATCGATGACTGCCGGCGCCACCTGGCGGTCCTCTCCAGAGGACAACGTGACCACGTTATCGGGCGCGTCTCGCCAGGGGTAGTCAACCGCGAGGTGGGCGCTGGCGTAGTCGATCTGGAGCCGGAACCCCACTCCGGCCGGGAGCGGGCCGATGCGGGCTCGGCCGTCCTTGCCCGTGGGAAAGGTGCCGACCCCTCCCAGGACACCGGACAGCCACACCTCCACGCCCACGCCTTGCACCGGAACCAGCTCGCGGTCGAGGATCCCAGTCTCGATGTAGCCTCCCCCCGCCACGGTGACCGTCACCGGATCAGCCACGCCGTCCATACCGTCCAGAATGACGCCCCCCATAAGCTGCTTGTCGGGGCTGCGCGCCCAGATGGCCCAGGGGCCGACAACGCGATCCGCGGGCGCGCCGATCGTCAACACGAAGTGCCCGGCCGCGTCCGCGGTAGCAGCGTAGACGTCGTCCAGGCTCATGGCGCCCCGCCACTGCCCCAGGGCGCCGACCTGGGCATTGGGCACCGGTGCCCCGCCCTCGTCTACGACAAGCCCTGTGGCCGTCGGCAGATCCTCAGCAGCCGCCGGCGCCTGCGCAAGGGCCGGGACCGCGAGCAGTACACCCGTCAGCCACACGCAGCCGACGAACCGCAGGGCAACGCGCCTGATGCCGAGCACGCGCACGCACATGGACGCGACCTCCCTCTCCCAGGAAGTGGCTCAGGCCTCGAAGCCACCTGACACAAGATACCCCCCCCTCCCGTGTATACGTCCCCGGAGTCCTGTGGGATGACACGGCCCCACCGGCGGCGCACCGCCGCTCGGGAAGGCAGGACGGCCCGGCATGACGTCGAGGGCAGTCCTTGTGGCCCCAATCTGGAGTTTCCCGACCCACTTATCTGTCGTGCGGAAGTCCTTGCAATCCGGGGGCGAGTGAGTCACAATACCGCCCGTCTTTTCGTGACTTACTTCACGAAAAGCAGGGCTGGATACCCCCGAGGGGCGCCGTGCCGCGCCGCCGGGCGGTTGCGAGTGAGGCGAGGTGTGAGATGATCGATTGTCTTGATGTGGCCGTGCGAGAGGCCTGCGAGTCCTGCGGCAATGACCCGGGTCGCATGATGGACATCGTGCGCGCCGTGCAGGCCAGGTTCGGCCACGTGCCGAGCGCAGCGATGGACCTCATCGCTGAGCGGACGAACACACACCGGGTCGAGGTGGAGAGCGTGGTCACCTTCTACGCCTTCCTGTCCAAAGCGCCCAAGGGCCAGATCGTCATCCGTCTATGCAACGACGTGATCGATGAGATGGCGGGGATGGGGCGCGTGGCTGACGTGTTCTCAGAGGAGCTGGGCATCCCCTTCGGAGCCACGACGCCGGACGGAGTGTTCACCCTCGAGTATGCGCCCTGTATCGGCATGTCCGACCAGGCGCCCGCGGCACTGGTGAACGACGTGGTCGTGACCAGACTCTCGGGAGACAGCGCACGGGAGATCGTGCGGGAGCTGCGTGAGCACCGGGACCCACGACGTCTGGTGAAGACCCTGGGCGACTGGAACAACGCGCACCCGTTGGTCAACGCCATGGTGGTCAACAACGTACGCAAGCGTGGCCCCGTGATCTTCGCGCCCTTCCAGTCGGGGACTGCGCTCCGGAGCGCGGCCGGCATGACGCCGCAGGAGGTCATCCGCGTCGTCAACACAGCGCGCCTTCGCGGACGCGGCGGCGCCGGCTTCCCCGCGGGGATGAAGTGGGACTTCACCCGGAAGGCCGAGGGCGGGCGCCGCTATGTGCTCTGCAATGCTGACGAGGGCGAGCCGGGTACGTTCAAGGATCGAGTGATCCTGACGGAGTGCCCCGACCTGCTGTTCGAGGGCATGACCATCGCGGGCTACGCCATCGGCAGCACGGAGGGAATCCTCTACCTGCGAGCGGAGTACGCCTACCTCAGGGAGTACCTGGAGCACATCCTCATGGAACGCCGGGAGGCCGGCCTGCTGGGCAAGAATGCCGGCGGCATCGATGGCTTCGACTTCGATATCCGCGTTCAGATGGGCGCCGGCGCGTACATCTGCGGCGAGGAGACGGCGCTCATCAGCTCCTGCGAGGGGCTGCGGGGCGACCCGAAGAACCGCCCGCCGTTCCCCGCGCAGAAGGGCTACATGGGGCAGCCGTCGATCGTCAACAACGTGGAGACATTCTGCTGTGCCGCCCGCATCATCCAGGAGGGGGCGGGGTGGTTCCTTGCACTCGGATCGAAGGGCAGCCCGGGCACGAAGCTCTGCAGCGTCAGCGGCGACTGTAAGCGCCCGGGGGTCTATGAGATCCCCTTCGGGACGACTCTGGCGGAGCTCCTCGAGATGGCCGGGGCGACGGACGCCCAGGCGGTTCAGGTGAGCGGCCCGTCGGGGCAGATGATACCGCCCGACCAGTTCACCCGGGTGATCTGCTACGACGACCTGGCAACGGGCGGCTCCATCATGGTCTTCGGCCCGCAGCGGGATGTGCTGGCCGTGGTGGACAGCTTCCTGCGGTTCTTCGTCCATGAGAGCTGCGGCTTCTGCACGCCCTGCCGCGTCGGCAACGTCCTCCTCAAGGAGCGCATCGAGAAGATCCGCGGCGGCCGCGGTGAGCCTGCCGACCTCGATTACCTCGAGGAGCTGGGCCAGACCGTCAAGCTCATGAGCCGATGCGGCCTGGGGCAGACGTCGGCCAACCCGGTGCTCACGACTCTGCAGAACTTCCGATCGACCTACGCGAGTCGGGTGAAGCCTGAGACACAGGGCTTCCAAGCGTCCTTCGACATTCAGGCGGCACTCAAGACGGCCGAGGGCATTGCCGGCCGCAAGTCCGCGGTATTCGCCGGCTAGACAAGGGGAGGATCATGGGCGGGAAGGTTACTTTCACCTTGGACGGCGTCACCGTGCAGGCTGACGCCGGACAGACGATCATGGAGGCCGCAGACGCGGCGGGCATCTACATCCCGCGCCTGTGTGCCAAGGCCGGGCTCTCCCCACACGGGAGCTGCCGCGTGTGCACCGTACTGGTGAACAGCCGTCCCCAAGCGGCGTGTACCCAGCCGGTCGCGGCGGGCGCCATCGTGGAGAGTGACTCCGGCAAGATGACGGAGATGCGCCGGCGCGTGTTGGAGATGCTCTTCGTCGAGGGCAACCACTTCTGCCCGTTCTGTGAGAAGAGCGGGGACTGCGAGCTGCAAGCGCTGGCCTATCGTCTCGGCATCGCGGCGCCGCGCTACCCGTACCAATTCCCGATCCGCGATGTGGACGCATCACATCCCGACATCTACATCGACCGTAACAGGTGCGTCATCTGCGGCCGGTGTGTACGCGCCTCGAAGGAGCTTGACGACAAGAATGTCTTCCAGTTCGTGGAGCGAGGCCCCAGGAAGTCCATCGCAGTGAACGCGGAGGCCGACTTGGCGGAGACCGACGCCGAGGCGGCGGACCAGGCCATGGCGGCATGCCCTGTCGGCGCGATCATCCGGAAGCGCGTGGGCTATGCGACACCGTACGGGCGCCGCCTGTACGACTCCACCCCGATCGGCTCGGACATCGAGGCCAAGCGACCCGCGGAGAGCGTGTGAGGATAGCAGGCTATGGATAAGCCCAAGATCGCAACAGCATCTCTCGCCGGTTGCTTCGGCTGCCACATGTCCGTCCTGGACATCGACGACCGCATTCTCAAGCTCGTCGAGTTGGTCCAGTTCGACCGCTCGCCGGTGGACGACATCAAGGAGTTCACCGGGCGCTGTCTCGTCGGTCTGATCGAGGGTGGCTGCTCGACGGAGGAGAACGTCAGAGTACTCCGGGAGTTCCGCGAGAACTGTGACATCCTGGTCGCCGTGGGCGAGTGCGCCTTGATGGGCGGCGTTCCGGCGATGCGGAACCTGGTTCCCCTCAAGGAGTGCCTCGAGGAGGCCTATCTGTACGGCCCGACCGTCCACAACCCCAGCGGTACGATCCCCAACGACGAGGAGATCCCGCTGCTCCTGGACCGGGTCTACCCGGCTCACGAAGTGGTGAAGATCGACTACTTCCTGCCGGGCTGCCCGCCTCCGGCGGACGCCATCTGGGAGGCCGTGACCGCCCTTCTCTCCGGCAGGCCCATCGAGCTGCCTTATGAAGCTCTGAAATACGACTGATGCGGACGGGAGAACCAGCGTGTCCAGCGTGAACATGAACACTACCAAGGACGGCATGACCCGAGTCGTCATCGAGCCGGTGACGCGCATCGAGGGCCATGCAAGGGTGTCCATTCTGCTCGACGAGGAGCAGCAGGTTCAGCAGGCCCGGCTGCATGTGGTCGAGTTCCGCGGGTTCGAGCGGTTCATCCAGGGGCGGCCCTACTGGGAGGCCCCCGTGACTGTGCAGCGGCTGTGCGGGATCTGCCCCGTTAGCCACCATCTTGCCGCCGCCAAGGCGATGGACCGCGTCGTCGGGGTCTCGAAGCTGACACCGACGGCCGAGAAGGTCCGGCGGCTCATGCACTACGGGCAGTTCTTCCAGTCGCACGCGATGCACTTCTTCCACCTGGCGTCCCCCGATCTACTGTTCGGATTCGGCGCCGACCCGGCAGTGCGCAATGTCATCGGGGTCGCGGCCAAGTACCCCGACCTCGCCGTTCAGGCGGTGCTGATGCGCCGCTACGGCCAGGAGATCATCCGGGCCACGTCGGGCAAGAGGATCCACGGGACCAGCGCCGTGCCCGGCGGCGTGAACCGGAACCTCACGATCGAGGACCGCGATGCTCTGCTCAAGGATCTGGACCAGATGCTGGCATGGTCCCGCGGCGCCCTGGGGATCGCGAGAGACTACACGCTCGCGAACTTCGAGTTCGTCAAGGACTTCGGTGCCTTCCGCTCCAACCATCTCTCCATCGTCCGCGAGGATGGGGCGATGGACCTATACGATGGGAACCTGCGGGCCATCGACGCGGACGGCGATGCGATCTTCGACCAGGTCGACTGCCAGAGCTACGTCGACTACATTGCGGAGGAAGTCCGGCCGTGGTCCTATATGAAGTTCCCGTTCATCAAGCCGCTCGGGCCGGAGGACGGATGGTACCGCGTGGGACCGCTGCCCCGGGTCAACACATGTGCATTCATCGACACTCCCGACGCCGAGGCGGCGCGAAGGGAGTTCATGGAGGTCACCGGCGGCAAGCCCAACAACGTGACGATGGCGTATCATTGGGCGCGCATGGTCGAGCTGGTGCACGCCGGGGAGAGGATCGCGGAGCTGCTCCACGACCCGGACCTCCAGGGCACCGACCTGCTCATCCAGGGCGATCGCCGGCCATGGGGCGTCGGCGTTGTTGAGGCCCCGCGCGGGACTCTGTTCCACCACTACCGCGTCAATGGAAACGACCAGATCGTGATGGCGAACCTGATCGTCTCCACGACCAGCAACAACGAGCCGATGAACCGTTCCGTCACGAAGGTGGCGAAGGATCACCTGAGCGGCGTCGAGATCACCGAAGGGCTGCTGAACCACATCGAGGTGGCGATCCGCGCGTATGACCCGTGCCTGTCCTGTGCCACCCACGCGATGGGACGAATGCCGATGACGGTCGAGCTGGTCGACTACGAGGGCACGGTCATCGACGTGAAGCAGACGTGATGGCGGGGCATACGCCGAGCGTGCTCGTGATCGGGTATGGGAACCCCGGCCGTCTCGACGACGGTCTGGGCCCGGCTCTCGCCGGCGCCCTGGAGGCGATGGCACTTCCGGGCGTCACGATCGAAGCGGACTACCAGCTCAATGTGGAGCACGCGGCGCTCGCGGCCGAGCATGATGTGGTTGTGTTCGCCGATGCGGATGTGAGCTGCGATCCGCCGTTCCGGTTCGAGCGCATCGAGCCCACGGTGGAGCTAAGCTTCAGCAGCCACAGTCTCAGCCCGGCCGCGGTTCTAGGCACGGCGCGGTCCCTACTTCGAGCGGGAACGCTGGGGTATGTGCTCGGCATTCGGGGCTACGCGTTCAACGAGTTCGGCGAGTGCCTCTCGCCGGAGGCGGTGTGCAACCTGGCGGAGGCGGTCGAGTTTCTGGCCAAGCGAGTGCAGGCCCGCGACCTCGCGATGTGAGCCGTCCGGCTCACGCGAGAACACTGGCGGGCGGAGTGTGTGAGGAGGACAAAGCGGTGCAGGACGGCAAGCATGTCATTCTCTGCGTCGATGACGACCCGGATATCCTCGAGAGCCTGCGGCTGATCATCGAGAGCCACGGGCACATGGCCGTACCCGCGGCGACGGCCGAAGAGGGCTTGCGAAAGTACCGCGAGACGGACCCCGACCTCATCATCGCCGACCTGATGATGGAAGAGGTCGATGCGGGCACGCATCTGCTGCGCGAGCTCAAGGCGGAAGGCAACACGAAACCCGTGTACATCCTCAGCTCCGTGGGCGATATGCTCCACGCACAGGCGGACGATGTGGCTCTCGGCGCAACGGGTGTACTGCAGAAGCCGCTGAGCATCGAGGCGCTGGGGAGGATCCTGAAGGAGAAGCTCGGCGGCTAGCCGGCCGTGGCTGGGGCGTCGGCGACCCCGCCCCAGGGCGGGCTGCGTCCCTCCCGACACACGGCTGTGTCCTCCCAAGTCTGCGGCGTCTGGAATGTCCCGAACGGCAGGAAACCGGAATTCCTGACGAGAATAGTCCTGAATGTGGGCGCGTCACGCGAACGGGCGAGGCGCGTGCATGTCGTGGATGGGACGACGGGACGCGACCGGGGGCAGACATGGCCAAGGGGGATGCCGACGTGAGCAAGGCGAGATCAGCGAAGGGGCGCGGGCCCTGCCGGCCGTGTGGGTCCGACGCCGCGGGAGACCTGCGTCCGCTTGTGTTGGAGCGACTGGCGCGGTACCACATCTGCCTCCATCGCCGCGACCGGGCTGACGAGCCGGCGGTGTTCTCGAGTGGCCAGGTGGCGCGATGCGTCGGAGTCGATGACACCCAGGTGCGGAAGGACTTCGCCCTCATTGGTGTCCGCGGGCGTCCTCATGTGGGGTTCCGCCGCGACGAGGCGATCCGGTCGATCCACCGTCACCTGGGGCTTGACAGGACCTACCGGGCCGCGATCATCGGCGCAGGCCGCCTCGGCGGAGCCTTGGCCGAGTACCCGGGCTTCCGCGACTATGGTCTGAACACCGTCGCCGTGTTCGACTCCGACCCAGAGACGATCGGCACGCAGGTCGGAGGCTTGGTGGTGCGACCCATGTCGGACCTGTCCAGCGTCGTCCGGCGCAAGGCGGTGGAGTTGGCCGTCCTGACCTGTCCAGCCCACGCCGCACAGGAGGTGGCGGAGTGCTTGGTGAAGGCGGGCGTGCGCGCCCTATGGAACTTCGCGCCGACCCAGCTCCTCCTGGGGCCGGAAACCGTCGTCCGGAACGAGCACATCTTCACCGGTCTGGCCGAGTTGACGCACCACCTCACGCGTCAGGCCGAGAGGGGGCAGTAGGCGCCGATGCGCATGGTCGTACTCGGCGCCCGCGGGCTCCTCGGTCGTGACCTCTGCGCCGCCGCAGGGCGCGCTCATGATGTGCTACCTCTCGACCTCCCGGACTGCGACATCACCCAGCGCGAAGCGGTCCGCGAGGCGTTGCGAGACCATGCGCCCGACTCGGTCGTGAACTGCGCCGCCTACACTAGCGTCGACGGCGCAGAGTCGGAGCCTGAGAGGGCGTTCGCCGTGAACGCCGACGGCGCCAGGAATGTGGCTCTGGGCTGTGCGCAACTCGGCGCGAATCTCATCCACCTCAGCACGGACTACGTCTTCGCCGGCGATGCCACAGAGCCGTACGAAGCGGGTGCGGCTACCGCGCCGGCGAGCGTCTACGGCAGGTCCAAGCTCGCCGGAGAGGAGGCGGTGCGTGAAGCGCTGACGGATGCGCTCATCGTTCGCTCATGCGGCCTGTACGGGCTACACGGGCCGAGCTTCGTCAGCGCGATCCTGACGCGAGCGCTGAGGGGCGAGCCCCTGAAGGTTGTCGACGACCAGACCGTTGGCGCACCGACCTACGCCGTCGACCTCGCCGACGCGATCATCCGGCTGGCCGAGGCTCGCGCTGGGGGCATCCGTCACTTCGTGAATGCGGGCGTATGCACGTGGCATGAGTTCGCTCGCGTCGTACTCGAGTGCGCGGGTCTGGGCAACTACCCGATCGAGCCCGTTACGACCGAGGCCCTGGGGCGGCCGGCGCCGCGGCCACGCTACTCGGCGCTGTCGCCGTCCGAGCCGCGGCTCCGGCCCTACCGAGAGGCGCTCGCGGAGTTCGTCCCGCGGTGGCTGGCCCGCCACTAGGCACCGGCCGCCTGGCATCGTGCTATGCTAGGCCTAGCGACCCCGAAGGAGCTTGGGTGCTTACCATGCTGCGTCCCATCGTGTTCCAGACATTCCGGGAAGCCCGAGCGGCCGTCGAGGCCATCGGCGCGGATGCCGGACGGGTCGAGCTGATGGCGAGGAAGGCTGTCCATCGGTGCGTGTACGTGCCGGAGATCCGAACGCGCGCGGCGGCCATCCTCAAACAGGAGATGCTGGCCAAAGGCGGCGAGGCCGTCCTGCCCTGGAGTGCGCTGTGTCTCGCGACCGAGACGACGCCGGTGTTGCTCTGCGGCACGCTTCGGCAGTTCGAGAATGTCTGCATGACGCTCCGCGATCAGCCGTTCGGCCTGCCTGAGCTGGCTGAGGAGCTGGCGGAGACCCTTCGGCGCGCGGCGGGGGAGGGCGCTCCCACGCATCTGCGGCTCGGGGATGAGCGCCTGCCGCTCGGCCAGCGCACATACCTGATGGGCATCGTGAACATGACCCCGGACTCGTTCTCGGGCGACGGCTTGTCCGAGGCCGCAGAGCGCGCTCTGGCCCAGGCGGAGCGGATGCTCGAAGAGGGCGCGGACCTCCTGGACGTGGGCGGCGAGTCCACGCGGCCGGGCGCGGAGCCGGTGGATGAGGACGAGGAGCTGCGGCGCGTGACCCCTGCCATTTCGGCCATCCTGTCGCGCCTTCCCGCTCGCGTGTCCGTGGATACGCGCCATGCGCGCGTAGCCCGGGAAGCGTTGGCGGCCGGGGCCGTGCTGGTGAACGATGTCACCGCGCTTACCGGCGACCCGGACATGCTCACGGCCTGCCGAGATGCACACGCGGCCGTCTGCCTCATGCACATGCGCCAGGACCCCCGGACGATGCAGGTCCATCCGGAGTACGATGACGTTGTGAGCGAGGTGGCGGAGTACCTGCGGGGGCGGGTGGAGTCGTGCGCGACAGCGGGCATCGACCGCGAGGCGATCCTGGTCGACCCGGGGATCGGGTTTGGCAAGACGGTCGAGCACAATCTGGACCTCCTGGATCGCCTGCACGAGCTGCGCGTGGCGACAGGAATGCCGGTGCTCGCCGGGCCGTCGCGGAAGTCGTTCATCGGGGAAGTCCTGGACCTTCCCGTGGAGGACCGGCTGGAGGGCACGGCCGCTACCGTGGCGGGCGCCATCGCGCGCGGGGCCGACATGGTGCGCGTGCACGATGTAAGGGAGATGAGCCGGGTTTGCCGGATGACCGACGCCATCGTCAGGCGAACGGCTTGACCGATCGCCAGGCGAAGCACACGGACCGGATCGTCCTGGACGGGATGGTCCTGCGCGGCCACCACGGCGTCACCGCGGCGGAGCGCGAGCTGGTGCAGCGTTTCAGGATCGATCTCACGCTGGAGCTCGACCTGAGCAAGCCGAGCGCGACCGACGACCTGCGCGACGCCTGCGACTACACGCGGGTCTACGAGTGCGTGCGCCACATCGTCGAGGAGCGCTCCTTCCATCTGCTGGAGGCGATGGCCTCGTGCATTGCCGACTCCATCCTGGCTGAGCAGCCGATGGTGAGCGCGGTACGGGTTGGCGCCTACAAGCCCGACCCGCCCATCCGGGGCTCGTTCGAGCGGGCGGGTGTCGAGATCTGGCGCGAGCGTGGTAACGACCGTGTCTAAGCAGGACAACCGGGAAAACCGGGGACAGCCACCGGTTTCGCGCAGGAGCCGGCATCCTAGGGGGGCCATCACCAGCGAAACCGGTGGCGGTCCCCGGTTTCCCATCGCCTTCATCGGCCTGGGCAGCAACCTGGGCGACCGCGCCGCCAACCTCAGAGAGGCGATCTCCCGTCTCGCGGAGGCGGAGGGAGTCGCCGTGCTCCGGGTGTCGCCGGTGTACGAAACGGACCCCGTGGGCCCCGTCGAGCAGGGGCCGTTCCTGAACGCCGTCATCATGGTCAAGACCGGCCTTGGACCTCGCAAGTTGCTCGCGGCGTGCCTGGCGATCGAGACCACGATGGGTCGCACGCGGACTGTACGCTGGGGACCGCGGACCATCGACCTGGACCTGCTGCTCTACGGCGACCATGAGGAAAGCCAACCGGACCTGGCGGTACCACATCCTGAGCTTACGACGCGAGCCTTCGTTCTCGTACCGCTCGCGGATCTGGCGCCGGAGGCATCACTACCGGACGGCAGAACAGTGAGGGACCTGCTGCGGGCGATAGAGCCTGTTGCAGGCATCCGTCGGGTGCGGGAAACCGGGAAACCGGGGACAGCCACCGATTTCCGTAGCGATGGTCCCTGGTAGGATGGCGGCTCGCGCGCGAAATCAGTGGCTGTCCCCGGTTTCCCGGGGTGAATAGGTCAGACCATGCCGCTCTACCGCCTGGAGACCCGAGAGACTACCGGCCGCGCGGAAGTCCGGAGGATCGCCGCCGAGAACGAGGAGGCGGCCGTACGGCTCGTACGCGCCCGGGGCGAGTTCATCATCTCCGTGGAGCGCCTGCGTGTGCGGCGCGACCGCACGCCGCTCTCGCCTCTCCGCGACGCGCTCTTCCCCGTGTCCCCGCGTGCCCTGTCGCTCTTCTTCCTGCATCTCGGTGAGCTGGTGTCCGCCGGCCATTCCATCGGGCGCGCACTGTCACTGATGGGCCGGCGGGTGACGGATCGTCGGCTGGCGCGGTTCTGCGAGACCGTGGCGGAGGAGGTGCAGAGCGGGACGCCCCTCTCCGAGCTGATGGCGCTCTACCCCGGGTCCTTCCCCTCGTGGGTGGCGGCGTTCGTCGCGGCCGCCGA
>Ga0315288_10000970_pt1 | contig 36432 bp, 22 predicted proteins | sample YL17G11_20_MG_FD_203454 | JGI IMG/M metagenome (GOLD analysis project Ga0315288, IMG submission 203454) | Sediment microbial communities from Yellowstone Lake, YNP, Wyoming, USA - YL17G11_20 | ecosystem: Environmental > Aquatic > Freshwater > Lake > Sediment | place: USA: Wyoming | collected...
GGACATCGACGGGGTGGACGAGAGCTGATCACTCCAGAGAAACCCATCGGACGAACCTTTCCATGGGGAAAAGGCCGTCCCAGGGATGGTCATAGAGGCTCATTTTCCCGATGGCGGTGATGCGGGCGATCCCCGCGGCCGCGGCTTTTTCGGCGAAGGGGATCCGGCGTTTATCATCGAGCAGGAGGCCCAGGGTTTGGGCCCCGGGCCGGATATGCTCAATAACGTCACCGATATCGGATATGGGCCGAACAAAGACCAGGCGGCCGCCGCAGGCGGGCAGCGATGCTTTTTCCTCAGAATAAATGACCGTCCACTCGGTTCCCGGGGAGGCGAAAACTTCTCCTTCGAGAGCGTATTTATTCCGGAGCGATACGACTGCGTAGGCTTCCCCGGCGGACACGGGCTGCCTGGGGATACGGCGAAGCGTTTTTTCCATGGCCGAAGCCAGGGCACGGGCGAATTCGAACGGAGAGATCTTTCCGCCCGTTTCCACAAAGGCCGCGTGCGGCGAGTTACATCCTCTCTGCTCGAAAACGGAAGCATCCATGGCCAGGCGCAGCGCGACCGCGTCCAAGCCGGCCGGGTCGAGGGCTTCGCGGCCGATCGCGGCCAACGAATATTTAGGGCCGAAAACGACGTCTTCGGCGTCCTGCTTTTTGGGGAGCCGCAAAACGTTCTCCACCGCTTCTTGTCCGCCCCAAGCGACGCGGACGTCGCTCGTCAGTGACATGCGACGCTGGCTTTCGACGTCGTCCTTTTCGCAGAAAAGGAAAATGACGGCCGCGGCCAGATCCTTTCCCGAAACAACCCGGCCGCGCTTTGTTTGGTGTTCGAAGCGGGCGATCCTGTTAAAAAATGAGGGCAGGAACAGACCGTTTTCTTGGGGCAGCTTAACGGCATTGGCGTTTTTGGTGAGGATGCCCTGGACGAGGGAGACCGCGCCCAGCGCCGGAACGTTCCCCGCCAGCCAATGGACGATCAACCCCCGCGGCCGGGCCATGACCATTTTCCCGAGATCTTCCAGCCGGACGAACGTATCCATGCAGGCCGGATTTCCCTTCAGGGAGATGCGAAGCAGCCGCTCCAGGTTGGTTCTGCGCAGGAACGGGATGAGGAAGGAAATCCCGAGCGAGGCGTACTTTTCCAGGGATCCGGATTCCGTTGAGGCCAGATAGAGCGCCGCGGCGTCGAAGAAATCCAGCAACTCTCCGGCCGTGATACCGTCAAAGACCCGCGCGCCGTCTTTCAGACCGAGGGCCACCCCTTCCCAATCTACGATTTTTGGCGATGATTGGAGGATATTTTCGGTCAGATCCCAGGGAGCTCTCGTTCGTCCGTCGTTCGGCGCTTCGATTTTGTAGATAGGCATCATTGACCTCGAGTGCGTATCTCGGGCATCAGGTCCCCGCATCCCCGCGCTTCCGCGTTTTCGGCCCGGCCCAGGATCTCGAAGCGCGCGCCCCAACGGCCCGCTTCGTCCCGGCCGCGGCCGACGATGCGGCCGACGTCGTCCGTGAGAACCGAGATCCCGGGATAGCTGTGGGGCAGGGGAGTCAGGATTTGAATCAGTCCGGCTTGGCCGTCTTTCGCCGGCCGGAGCGTATCGAAATCCCTGATGACGACCTCGGAATAAGCGGGGACGACTTTGGGCGAATTACCGCTTCCGGCGTATACCAGGCCCATCTGCTCCGTAAACCCGTAGAAGTCGATGATGTTCGACTCCTTGAGCCCCAGAACTCGCCCGCAGTCCTCAAGAAACTGCGGCCGCGTCACCCGCTCGCTCTCCAGCTTCTTCCATCCGCCGATGTGGACGATCTTGGCCCGGTCGGGCAGGCGGAAAGAAGCCTTCGCCTCCTTGAGGCGCTTGATGACCCGCGCATATAAAATATAAGTGAATCCGAAAAGGCAGACTTCGCGGCCGCTTCGTTCGTGCTCGGCAAGGGATTTTGCCAATTTTTCATCGTCCAGGTGAAAACCGCCGTCTTCCTCTTTCAAGAAATACTCAACCGAGTCGGCGAACAACAGGAAGCCGCGCGTGGCCGCTGAGCGGGCCGAGATCTCCCGGGGGGAAGCCGAGGCCGCCGGGTCTTCATCCAGAATCAGGAACGGCCGGCGGTGATGGCCTATATACTCGGCGATCACGCGGGCCGAAGCCAGGCTCTGGCGCCTCGATGTCATCATATCGATGGAAATGACCGAAGGAGCGCCGGTCGTGGCGCTCGACCGGACTTCCGACCTGATATCCCCGGCCGGCACGGAAATCAAGTTCCTCCGCTTGAACGCCGCGGAAGGAAGGTAAGGCCATTCGGCCGGGTCTTCGGACTTTTTTTCCGGAGAGAAATTCTGCTTCAGGCACCAGGCGCGGAAGAATTCGTTGTGCTCGAAATGATGGCGGAAGGCTTCGGCCATGGCCGGCCCGAAAAGCGGCGCCTTGTCCTTGTCTTCGAGCTCAAAGGGACCGCATGTCAGAAGCCGGTCGATGGCGTTCTGAACGGGCCGTGATTCGATGGGATTCATGGCGTCCGAACCCCCTCGGCTGCTAGATAATCTTCCACCAAGCCGATGAGCTCGCCGATATTGTTGAACGACATCACGTCGTCCACCGAGAAATGGATGTTGAATTGCCGCTCGATTTCCAGGATGATCTGCAGCTGGCCGAGCGAATTCCAGGCCGGGATGTCGCCGGGCCCGGTTTCGTCGGCCAGATCCTCCTTCGCTGTCAGGAACTGCCGGGCAAGGATGTCGTAAACCCGGTCTCTCGGCCCGTTCACGGTTTTTTTTCCCTTGGCTCTGCGAGGAGATGCGTTTTGACTTTGCCCGACCCGGTTTTCGGCAGGGTCGGGATGATTTCAAACTCCTGCGGTACCTTGTAGGCCTCGATCTCCCGCAAACAGAATTTTTTCAGGCCGGCGAGGTCGCGGAATTTCTCCCGGTCATCCACGACCAGAAAGGCTTTGATGATCTCGCCCGTGACCGCTTCCTCGGATTTGACCCCGACGACCGCGGCTTCCAAGATTCCTTTGTACTTGAGAAGGACCTCTTCCACTTCCCGGGGCGAAACCTTAATTCCGCCCAGGTTGATGGTGTCCTGCCTCCTTCCCAATAGGTGCAGGTAACCGTTCTCATCTACGAACCCGCTGTCTCCGGTATGCAGCCAGCCGTCCTCCAGGACCGAAGCCGTGAGTTCGGGTTTTCCCCAGTAGCCCGATGCGACTATATCGCCCCGGATGAGGATTTCGCCTCGGTCTCCCGGACCGGCCTCGTTCCCCTTCTCGTCCACGATCTTAATCCGGACGCCCGGCGAGGGCTTCCCGGCCGTGTCCAGGAAAGCTTTCTCGCGATGAAAGTCGAGAAAAGCGGCCCGCGAGGCCTCGGTTAAGCCGTAATGCATCGAAATCCGGGCGGCCGGGCAGAGCTCCATGAGCATCTCCTTCTGGTCCCGGCGCATGAAGGCGCTCCCGATCTCGATGAACCTAAGCTGTCCCGCGATTTCGCGGAAAGAATCGCGATAATAAGTCAGAAGGATGGCAAAGCCTGCGGGGACCAGAGAGAGGGCGTTGGCCTGTTTTTCTTTAAGGGCGGCAAGCACCCGCTCGGGCCGGACGAGGCCGTCTTCGAGTATGACCGTTCCGCCGGACTCCAGGACCGCCCGCAACCGGCCGAACCCGAACGAATGGGAGATACGCATGGGAAGGCTCTCCACGATCCCGGCATCAATCCCCATGACTTGGCGGATGTTGTGCGAAACGGCGCGGAGATTGGCGTGACTCAGCATCACGGCCTTGGGCTCGTCCGTTGTGCCGGCGGTAGTCAGGATACAGGCCACATCGGAAGGGCCGAGCTCTGGAAGCGGCTTTTCGCCCAGCCGGCCGTCTTGGAGAGCTTGTTCGAAGGAAAATGATTTTTTACGCGGGACGCCCTCTCCGGCCAGAATGAGAGGGAGAAGCCGGGCGGCTCCGGAATCTCTCAGCCGGCCGAGGAATTTCCCGGAAGTGACCAGCGCGCCGATCCCGCAGTTTCGGATGGCGTAATCCAGATTCCGCGGGTGGATGTCCGCGTCCATGGGGACAGCGATCATCCCGGCCGCCGGGGCCGCGTAGAGGCTGACGACGGCCTCCAAGTTGTTCGAAAGCAATATCCCCACCCTGGCCTTCTGCCGGAAACGGCCGGAGAGGAATCCGGCGAATCCTTGTATCTTTTTCAATAGCTCGCGGTAAGTGACCGAGCGCTCCCCGTCCCTGATGGCGGTCTTGTCGGGCTGCCGGCGGGCATGGTCCTGGAGCGGCTCGTGGAGGAGATTCATGGTCAATGCTCGACGACCGTCGCCTGGGTGCTGATTTTTCGCCGGATGGACAGGTTGATGACGATCCTGACGATGTTCCGTATTTTCGGAGGCCAGACGAGCCGCCGGGCGATGCTTTTCAGGGAATAAAAGCGGCGGTAGTTCCGGTAAAAGGCCTCCAGGAATTCCTCGTCGCTCATCTTCGCCCCGGTGTAAAGCAGGGTGTAGATCTTCTTCTCGGCCTCGGGCCGCAGCGTCAGCCACCACTTTTCATGCTTCAGCCGGCCCTGGCTTTTCAGCTTCTTGTAGAAGGCCGTCCCGGGGAAAGGAGTGAGCGGCAGCCAGCTAACGTAGGGGGCTTTGTTCTTGATTAAAAACTCGCATGTCTTGGCGAAGACGTCGGGCTCGTCCTCATCGAAGCCGAACATCATCGAGATGTCGACGTCGATGCCGTTACGGCGGAAGGTGCGGAGGTTTCGCTCGTAGCTCCCGACTTTGTTGTCCTTCTTTCCCATGGCCTCGAGCACGGCCGGCGTGATACTCTCCAGGCCGGCCACAACGAAATAACAGCCGCTCCGGCGGGCCAGCCTGATCATTTCTTCATCTTCGGCCGCGGCGATGACGCCCTGGCCGCCCCAGTGGATCTTGAGCGGGATGAGCGCACGGAAGAGGTCTTTGGCGTGCTCCGGGTCGGAGAAGATGTTGTCGTCCATGAAGAAGACGTTTCTTGCGCTCAGGGCTTTGATCTCGTTGATCACGTCCGGGATGGGCCGCGGTCGGAAGCCGGAGGTGCCCTGGAATCTTTTCGTGGAGCAGTAGTCGCAGGCGAAGCAACAACCCCGTGAGGTCTGCATGGCGTAGGCCGGCGGCCGCTTGTAGCGGACGAGCGTGGCGTAGGAGAGATATCGGGATTGATCCACCAAGGACCAGCGGGGGACGGGAAGGTTTTCCAGCGATGGAGGCTGTTCGGCCCTGTAAAACTTCGCGCGGACGCCGTTCTGGAAATCCTTGAGGAACCGCGGCCAGGTCTCCTCGGCCTCGCCGACGAAGACCGTGTCGGCGTGCTCCGCCGCTTCCTCGGGCTCCATCGAGACGTGGATGCCGCCCATGACGACATAGACGCCCCGGCGGCGGAATTCGTCGGCGACTTCGTAGGCCCGGTAGACGTTGGAAGTGATGGATGTGATACCCACGATGTCGGGCTTCTCCTCGAAGTCGATATCGTCGAAAATCTCGAAGGTGATGGAAACATCATGTTCGAACGGCGTCAGAGCGGCCAGCAGGGGGAAGGTCAGCGATGGATAATATAGATATTTGGATTTGAGCAGCCGGCCGTTGTCCAGATAACGCGTCGTCTCAACGAACTTAATCTTCACCGATCCGCTCCCGACACGGAATTCCTACCATGCTTGAAAGGGGTTGTCAATATGAAGAGCATATGGAGAGCAATCTTGGCAGCTACCAGACAAAGATTCATGCAGATGACTATTTCCTTAGTCTCCACGGCGACCCAAGGTTCGAAGACCTGAGAAAGAAAGTGGGATTTCCTGATAGCATAGCATAAGGAAAACGATGATCCCACCTCGATCTATGACATAGATTCTTCGTTTCCGGCCCGGAAACGCGGATTTATCAAAAGCTCGAGATTCCGGGTCTCTCCGAGAAAAAACCGTCAATGCGGCCGTCTTATAAAATATGATGCCCCCGACGGACGGACTTGACAGGCCCATTGGTATGACATATTGTAATACCAAGAGGTGCATCATGCCCAAGGCCAAAGTCGCAATATCTTTGAGCGAAGAAATCCTTGACCGTCTTGACCAGCTTGTCCGAAGCAAAGCCTTCATCAACCGGAGCCGGGCAATCGAAGCCGCCGTTAGGGAAAAACTCAGACGGCTCGACAGAGTCCGTCTGGCCGAAGAATGTGCCAAGCTCGATCCCGACTACGAGAAGGAGCTCGCCGAGGAAGGCCTTTCCGAGGAGATTTCCAAGTGGCCCGGATACTGAGGGGAGAAATTCGCTGGGCCGATCTCAGTCCCGCCCGGGGCCATGAACAGGCCGGCCGGCGCCCCGTTCTCGTCTTAAGTCGGGATGTTTTCAACGAGCGCTCCGGGACCGTCATTGCGATGGCCATAACGAGCCAGCCTCAGCAGGCCGGTTTTCCTCTGACGTTGGAGGTTGATGCGGCGGGCCTTCCCAAGCGTTCGTGGGTGAAAATCAGCCAGGTGCGGACGATGGCCGTTGAGCGCATCGGCAAAAAAATCGCCTTTCTTGGTCCGGAGAAGATGGCCCAGGTTCTTGATGGGCTCGACGAGATCATCGGGGATTAAAATCAGCTTCTCGATGCGCGGTTTTCCCGTCCGTTAAGCTCGGAATCGGTGCCGCCGTAACGGAGGATAACATGCGGCCCAATCGATCGAGATCAGCAACGTCTGGGTCCTTTTGGCTGGTGTCCGGATCATCCGGCGGCTGAGCAGAAGATCCTCCACCCTCCAGCTCTCAGCAGAGGCTGCGGAAGACATGGTAATTTTCCACCTGCTCCTCCAGCCGCCCGACCTCCTCCGGCTCTCGGAGTTTGCCGCCGACCGTTTTTCCCTTCATTTTAAATGGATAGAGGGCGTATCAATAGAATAACCCCCATTCTGATTGCAGTCATAAAACTGTTAGACGGTCAGATATTCACTGGAATTACCCCATTTTGTTAATTTTTAATTATGGAACTCCCTGAAGGACAACGAAATGCAGTGAAAATAAAGTGTCAGTCTGAGACTGGCGCCCGGGTGGCGCGGCGGGGCCCATAACACCCGACGCTTTTGGGGGGGGGGGGGTGGGTCTTGAGCGAGGGTGTTATGGGCTCGGCCGTGACAGGACCCGGTATTCTGCTACAAATAAAAAATGGGGTAACTCCTGTCAGATATTCATGATTGACTTCCTGCGCTCCTCGTGCTAATTATCTAGCGAGGAACCGAACAGATTTTTCAGTTAACCTGCGTTATTCCTAAATTTTAAATTGGCGAGACGGGATCAACGAATACTTCAAGTGGGAAAGCCGGGATGGACAAAGCGACCATGTCGGGACTTCGGGAGCGAGTCCATTCCGGCCTTCCGCCCAAATGGAACCGGTTTATGAATAATGCGGGCTAAAAAGAGCGTATGGTTGTTATTATTCTGATATCTATCAAAAGGAGGGGTCTATGACAGGCTGGATCTTATTTCTTGCTGTCCTCGCTATCGTGTCCTATCTGACCGATATGGGCACGATCACCTTTTTGCAGAATCTCAAAGTCCCGGCTTTGAACGCATCTCTCTTAAGCGTCCTGATTCTCCTATGTTCCGCCGGGCTTCTCTCTAAGATGCTATGGATGAGAAGAAAAGCGGAGAAAGAGCATCTTCAGAAAAGAATCCTGGAGTTGGAAAAAGAACTCAAAACCCTCAAAGAGAAATAACGAACCTTTACTTCTTTAGCTTGTATTATTCTTAAATCGGGTTCTTTATGGGGGGAAGGCCGGAATGAACTCGCTCCCGAAGTCCCGACATAGTCGCTTCGTCCATCCCGGCCTTCCCCCTTGAAGCATTCATTAATTCCGTCAATCCCGACGAGAACCAGCCTCGGCGTAGAGCTTTTTCAGAGCTTGAGGGTCCGGCGGAGAAACAGAGAATATAGGATGTTGAAGATGGATTTATTGTTAGGCGGCAGGAGAAACCTCCTCAGAATGTTGCCCCGGCTGTAGAAACGCCCGTAAACCCGATAAAAATTGCGTCGGAACGTCTCATCATCCATGCCCGCCGGGGAGAATTTCAGCTCGAATCCCGTGCTCGCTTTCTTCAACCACCACTTCTCATCCTTCAGACGGCCCTGTCTGCGCAGTCTCTCGTAGAGGGCCGTCCCGGGGAAAGGCGTCAGGGGCCACCAGGCGGCGTAGGAGACATGGTTCCTTTTCAGAAAATCGTAGGTTTCCCGAAAGACCGAGGGCCCGTCTTCATCAAAGCCGAACATCATGGAGATATCGAGCTCGATCCCGGCGCGTCTGAAGACTTTGATGTTTCTTTCAAAACGCTCGACCCTGTTGAAGCTTTTTCCCATCGAAGCGAGGCTTTGGGAAGACAAGCTCTCCAGGCCGATGAGCAAGCCAAGGCAGCCGCTCCGCCGGGCGAGACGGACAAGGTCCTCGTCCTCCGCGGCCGAAATTAACGCCTGGCCGATCCAGCGGATGTCGAGGGGGATGAGCGACCGGAAGAGCTCGCGGGCCCTTTTGGGCGGGAAAAAGATGTCTTCATCGACGAAAAAAATGATCTTGGCCCCGAGGATCCGTATCTCATGGATGACCTCAGGGAGCGGCCTCGGACGGTGTCGCCGTCCGTAGAATTTGGCGACGCTGCAGAAGTCGCAATTCTGGGGACAGCCCCGCGCCGTCTGGACGGAGAGGACCGGTTTCATGAAATAGCGGGAAAAGCCTTTGTCTCCGGCAAGCTTCGACGTATCCAACAGAGAGTACCTCGGCACGGGGAGATGATCGAGGGCCGGGAACTTCGCCGGCCCATAAATGTTTTTGACCTTGCCGCTCTCAAAATCTTCCAAGAAACCCGGCCAGGTCTCTTCGGACTCTCCGATGAAAACCGCATCAGCGTGGTGGAGCGCCTCTTCGGGTTCGGCGGAGACGTGGAATCCCCCCATGACGACGCGCACTTTTCGTCGCCGGAATTCATCCGCGATCTCGTAGGCCCGGGCGATGTTTGTGCTGTACGACGTGATTCCGGCAAGATCACAGGGCTTGTCGAAAGGAATCTCATCGACAAGCTCTTCCACGATCGTGACGTTGTGCGGCGGGGGCGTCATGGCGGCCAAAAGGGGCAATGTCAAAGAGGGAAAGAATATCCGTTTCGCCTTTTCTATGGTTCCGTCCTTGAGAAAACGGGACGGGTTGACCAGGTAAATTTTCATGGCGCCCTAAACGCTAGTATTCGCTGATGAATGCCTGCGGCGAAATCTTGCGGCGCAGGGACAGGGTGATCAGGATTTTGAGCGGGAACGCCCGCTGCGGCGGCAGGAGGAATCGGCGAATGATGCTGCCCATGGAATAAAAGCGCTTAACCATGCGGAACAGGCTCTTGCCGAATTCTCCATCAGGGATTTTCGAGCCCGTGAATTTCAATTCATAGACTCTTGCCGTGAGATCCCGGTTCAGCCACCACTTGTCGTCCTTCAGGCGGCCCTCGTTTTTCAGTCTCTGGTAGAGCGGCGTTCCCGGGGACGGTCGGATAGGCTGGAGGCCGGCGTACGGGACATGATTTTTCTGCAGGAAATCATAGGTGTCTTTGAAGACCTCCGGGCCGTCGTCGTCGAACCCGAAGGTCATGCTGGCGTCCACGTCGATCCCGGCCTTCTTATAGGCCTTCAGGTATTTTTTATACAACTCGACCTTGTTTAAGCGTTCCTTGTGGACGGAAACAAGGCTCCTCCTGGAAATGGTTTCGATTCCGACCAGGATCCCGCGGCAACCGCTCTCCCTGGCCAGGCGGAGCAGTTCCTCGTCCTCGGCTGCGGCCAGCGTGCCCTGGCCCACCCAGCGGATTTTCAGGGGGATGAGCGCCCGGAAGAGCTCCTTGGCGCGGGAATATTTGGCGAATATGTTGTCGTCCACGAAGCAAACCCAGCGGCCGCCGAGCGCCCGGATTTCGTTTACGACATCGGGAATAGGACGGGGACGATAGGTGCCGGCGTGGAAATGAGTGATGTCGCAAAAGTCGCAGGTGAAGGGGCAGCCCCGGGCCGTTTGGATGGGGATGGCCGGTTTGAGGAAGAAACGAGCAAGACCTTTCCTCTCGTATCCCCGGTAGAATTTGGGATTGATGATGGAGAAGCGGGGGAGGGGAAGACCCGCCAGCGACGGCCTCGCCGCGGCTTGATAAATCTTCTTCGGCGTTCCATTCCGGAAGTCTTCCAGGAACCGTGGCCAGGTCTCCTCGGCCTCGCCGATGAAGATGGTGTCGGCGTGCTCCGAGGCTTCCTCGGGCTCAACCGAGGCGTGGAACCCGCCCATGACCACAGGGGTCTTCCGGCGCCGGAACTCGTCGGCGATCTCATAGGCCCGGTCAACATTGTTGGTGATGGAGGTCAGGCCGACGAGGTCGACTTTCTCTTCGAAGTCGACATCCTCGAAGATCTCGTGGGTCATGGAGATCTTGATATCGGGCGGGGTCAGCGCGGCGAGCAGCGGAAAGGTCAGGGCCGGGTAAGGGAGCTTTTTGGCCTTGAGCAGCCGGCCGTCCTGGAGATAGCGAGTGGATTCGATGAACTTGATTTTCACGGTCGCCTGTGACCCGCATTATTCATGAACCGGGTTCCATATGGGGGAATGACCGGAGTGGACTCGCTCCCGAAGTCCCGATATAGTCGCTTCGTCCATCCCCCTTGAAGCATTCATTGATTCCGTCTCTCAAGCTTGAAATTTATGAATCATTCAGGTTAAGAGATTCCTATCATGGTGAGAGATTGGTGTCAACTCTCCTCATTTTATTTTTTTTATGATAGCCTAAAGGAAAATGGCGACCAAGAAAAAGCCTTCGGGTTGGGCCAATCCCAGGGCGAAGCCTTTTGTCGGCGGCCGGTACAGATGGACGCAGCTTCTTGAGCTATACGGCGTCAAGGTTGGACAGCGCCGGGCGCGCCGCCACGAAGGCTCTCTTCTGGATTTTCCGCCCATTCTGCAGATTCAAACCAAATCGGGATGCAACGGCGAGTGCGTCATCTGCCCGCAGAGGAAAATCCGGGAGATGTTTCCCGAGGCGTCCATGTCGGATGATCTGTTTCGCCGGATCTTGGACCAGTGCCTGGGCGAGAGGAACCTGCACGGCGTGGGCTTCGTCCTCCAGAACGAGCCCCTGACCGATCCCACGCTTTTCGAAAAGATCCGCTATTTCCGCGACCATGTCCCGTCCAGCGCCATGGCCTTCATCGTTACCAACGGCACTCTCCTGACCCCCGAGGTCGTGCCCGTCCTCATGGATTCCGGACTTGACGCCATGCATATCACCTGCAATGGGTTCGCCCGGGAGGATTGGGAGGCCATCAACCGGGGCAAATCCTGGGATGTTTTCCGGGCGAACCTCGAGAATTTCCTTCGTCAGGACCTTTCCCGCGTTGCGGTCATGCTGTCCTTTGTCCGGAACAACCTGTACCGCGATGAGCTGAAGAAGGCGGTCCGCTACTGGCGGTCGCGCGGCTTCCGCTGCTTCATCCACGGCATCAACAACCGAGGCGGCATGGTGGACGAATATGAAAAGTTTGCCCGGCCTATCGATAGAGAGCCGGCCTTCCCCAGGTTGCGGAAGATCCTGGTGAGAAAAATCCTCGGTTGTTGCCCCTATCCTTTCCTGCAGATGTCGGTCCTGGCCGACGGCCGAGCCCTCGTTTGCACCCACGACTGGTCGCGAAAGCAGATTATCGGTGACCTCAATCACCAGTCTATCCGCGAAGTCTGGAACGGGCCCGTTATGCGCGGCATCCGTCGGAAACATCTTGCGGGCCGGGCCAAGGAGATCCCTTCCTGCGAATATTGCGACGTGTTCGAGAACGTGGCCTTCGGCTGAGGCAGGGAGGGCTTTTTTTAAACTTTTCCGGCATCTTCGAGGGATCCCCGTTCACCCAGAGGATGGGCCATTCCGGCGCATGGTCGTTCTTCTTCGCGTATTCGAAAGCTTCACGGAACATCACCCGGCCGTCGGCGTTTTTATCCGCCTGAACAGGGTCCCCTGTACGGGTTAGGAGTCCAGAGATAACAGGATATTCTCGGCTGGCGCGTCCTTGCCGCCAGGGCGGCTTTAAATCCGGGTCCAACCGGGATGTCGTGCAATGACCATTCCTTCGCCTCCGCCTCATCGCCTACGATTTTGACCAGCCTGGCCGGCTCGCCGGGACGAAGAGTGACCTCGAAACGGTCCAGGCCGAACGACAGGCCTTCACCCCGGGCTTTCAAGAACGCCTCTTTCCGTGCCCAGCAGGAAAAAAACGCTTCGATTCTTTCCTCTTCTGGTAGCGATAAGTATTGTGCGGCTTCAACGGGCGAGAAGTATCGACGGGCCAAGTCCTCGACATCAAGTCCGTCCCGAATGCGCTCGACATCGATGCCGACGGGAAATCCGCGGCCGAAGGCCAGAAGTATCTCCGCGCCGGAATGGGAAACGCTGAAGGCAGGAGACTCCGCGTTTCCGGCCGCTGGAAGAGCCGGTTTGCCGTGGCCGTCGTATATAAAGCGGATGGAACCGGGCTCCACGCCCGCGTATCGGCCCAGGAGCGTCCTCAAGACGCCGCGGCCCATGATGAAGACCCGCCGGTCTTTTTCAAAATGAAAACGGCCGGCGCGCTCCTTCTCGTCCGGAGATAGGAGATCGGCCGGCCGGGCCGTTTCTTGATGATCGGCCCCTGCGGAAATTTTCCAGACATGAACCTCGCCCGGCGGGAGAATGATCAGGTCCGGCGGGGGTTGGAAACCGAGCACGGTCAGGCCTCTTTGCTTTCCGCCGGCTTGCGGTTGAGTCCGCCGAGCACAGCTCCGATTTTTTCGGCGAGGATAGCGATATGGGGCGGCAGGAACATTGTGAAATGATCGCCTTCAATTATCTCCGCACAAACCCGGCCCGATGTCATCCGGCGCGGGTCGAATTCGTGGGCTCCCGATGGCTTTGCAGGCGTGTCGCCGGCCTTCCAGATGAAGAGCGGAGCTTCGATATGCGGCGGCCGGAATGAGGCTAAAATCGCGTGGTGGATGTCGAGAAGCATGATCAGATTCTTCGGGGATTCGGCGGGAGCTTTAAGCTTCAGCCATTTTTGGCCGGACAGCCGGCGGACGATGTCTTCGGCGCGTTTCTCGATGGAAAACGAGGCCAGCGAATCGTAAAATAAATGAAGCTCTTCCATTTTCCTTTGAATCGTTTCGTCGTTTTCAAACGGCTCGCGGCCGGCCGCTGCCTGCAAGAAGAGCTTCAAATGATCGAAGACGCCTTCGCTCGAACGGCCGCCCGGCGCGCCCGGAAAGTCTGTATCGACGAGCCCGAGAAACTCGACTTGTTCTCCCCGCTTTTCCAGGACCGCACACACGGCAAGAGCTATGGCTCCTCCCATGGACCAACCGAGGAGCCGGCAAGGCCCACGGAGCCGGCGGCCTCGGATCAGTCCGGCATATTCTTCAGCCATCGATTCAATGGAAGGATGTTCGAGTCCCGCATTATGAAGGGCTCGTGATTGGATCCCGACGACCGGAAACCCCGGCGGCAGCGCTTTCGCCAGATGTCGGTAGACGGAAACATCTCCTCCGGAAGGATGAATGCAGAAAAGAGAGGGGCCTTGTCCTTCCGTCCGCAGCGGGATCATAGAGGCGCCTGACGGAGCCGGCTCTTTTTTTCTCCGGCCTTGCGCCGCTTCGATCAAAGCGGCCAGGTGGGCTACAGTCGGCGTTTCGAAAAAGGAGAGCAGGGGAATGTCGACCTGGAAATCCCGGCGGAGGCCGGCCGCGACCTGAACGGCCGGCAGGGAATGTCCGCCCAGGTCGAAAAAGCTGTCGTGAATCCCGACCTTTTCGATCCCGAGGACATCGGACCAGATTGAGGCGATCCGCTCCTGGAGACTGTTTTGCGGAGGTACCCGGGCCGCGGAGGAATCGGGCGTTCCTAACTCCATTGTTTTGAGCTCACGCCGGTCGATCTTCCCGCCGGCCATGCGGGGTATCTCATCAAGAAACACGAAAGACGACGGCACCATGTATTCCGGGAGCTTCGCGCGCAAAAATTGCCGGATCTCTTCCGCGGACGGCCTCGCGTCCCGGCAGGGCGCCACACAGGCCACGATATTTTTTGTCCCTTTTGCATCTTCATGGACGACGACGGCGGCCTGCGCTACCCCGGGGTGCAGCTCCAGCGCGGCTTCGATTTCTCCAGGCTCAACCCTGTAGCCCCGGATCTTGACTTGGCCGTCCTTGCGGCCGAGATAGACGATCTCGCCGTCCGGTAGATACTTGGCCACGTCCCCAGTTCGGTAAAGCCGGGCGCCGGGCCGGCGGTTGAACGGGTTGGGTATGAACCGTTCGGCGGTGAGATCCGGCCGACCGATATACCCTCGGGCTACGCCTTCGCCTCCGACATATAGTTCTCCCGGGATGCCCGGGGGAACGGGCTGAAGATAACGATTCAGGATATAGACCTCGGTATTGACGATGGGCCGGCCGATGGGGACGGCCGTTTTCGGATATCCGGCCTCGGGGACAAGGTACGCCGTGCAGCCCACCGTGGTCTCGGTCGGCCCGTATTCATTGAAAATTTTTGTTCCGGGCGCGCTTTGGAGCCATTTCGCGATGTGGCGAATCCGGAGCTCCTCGCCGCCGAGGACAAGTGTCCGGACCCAGCCCCTAAACTTTGCCGGGTCCAACGTCTCTCCCAGGACCTCGGCGTGGCCCGGCGTGAGCTTGATGAGGCTCAAGTCCCTATATTTTTCCAGGGCGGACTCCAGGCTAAGGCTGGACGCACCCGGCGACACGATCACCACCTTCTGTCCGGCGACCAGCGGGGCGAGAAGGCTTGTCAGGGAAAAATCAAAGGCGATAGAGGAGTGATGAAGCGCTCCTTCTCCCCGGTCGAGCTCATAGGTTTTCGCCGCCCAGCAGAGGTAGTTCACCAGCGAGCGGTGCGTGACCATGACGCCCTTGGAAGTCCCCGTCGAGCCCGAGGTGTAAATGACATAGGCGAGGTTGTCGGGCGCGGCTTTGTTGTTGGAGTCTGTCGGCCCCTCCGGGCTGGCAGGATATATGAACTCATCCGGACAGATGACCGGCCGCCCCGTATTTTTCCACCGGGATTCCAGTTTTTTATGAGTCAGGAGCCACCCCGCCTGGCAATCATTCATGATGTGAGAGATCCTTTCATCGGGAAGAGAGGGGTCGATGGGCACGTAGGCCGCGCCCGCCTTGAGTGTTCCCAGCACGGCGGCGAGCGTCTCGGAAGAATTTTCCATGCAGACGGCGGCGATCGTCTCCGGGCCGGCGCCCCGATTCAGGAGCTCCCGGGCAACCCGGTTCGCCCACGAATTCAATTCCCGGAACGTCAGTTCTCGTTCTTGGGAAACCACGGCGATGGAATCCGGCGAGCCTTTGGCCTGGGCTTCAAACAATTCGTGAGCGCACTTGTCGCGGGGGAAATCCGCCCGGGTTTCGTTCCATCGGTAAATGACCTTGTCCCGCTCTTCCGGGCTTAGAAGAGGAAGAGCGGAAAGCCGGGTGTCGGGCGCGGTCGCGGCGGCTTCGAGCAACCTCAGGTAGCGTTCGGCCATTCGGGAGATGGTCTCCGCATCAAACAGGTCCGTGTTGTATTCCAGCCAGCCCAATATTTTTCCTTCCGATTCGGCCAGGAACATCGTCAGGTCATAGCGCGTGCTTTCCCTTTCGACATCGAGGGGAGTAAGAACCAGCCCCCCCGGAAACCGGAGCGGGGGCAAGGGCGCGTTCTGGAGAACGAACATGGTTTGGAAGAGCGGCTCCCGGCTCAGGTCCCGTTCGGGCTGGAGCGCTTCCACGATTTTTTCAAAGGGCACGTCCTGGTGGGCGAAAGCCGACAGGCACGTTTCCCGGACCCTGCCCAGGAGTTCACGGATAGTCGGGTTTCCCGAAAGGTCGGATCGCAGGACGAGCAGGTTGAGGAAGCATCCGATCATCCCCCCGACTTCAGCCCTGTTCCGGCCGGCGACCGGAGTTCCGAGCACGGTGTCTTCCTGCCCGGTGGTGAGGTGGAGAAGCGTCTCGAAAACGGCCAGCAGAGACATGAACAGAGTTGTGCCTTCCCCGAGACTCAGGCTTTTGAGGGATTCGGCGAGAGACGCGGGAATCTCAAAAATCTTGGCTCTGCCGACGAAAGTCTGAACGGCGGGCCGGGGATGGTCTGTCGGAAGTTCGAGGATAGGAGCTCCGGCCAAGGCTTCTTTCCAATAAGCCAGCTGCTTTTCAACGAATTCCCCCTTCAACCACTGTCTCTGCCAAAAAGCATAGTCCGCATACTGAAGCGACAGGTCCGGCAGGGGAGACAACCGCCCGCTGGAGAAAGCCTCGTAGAGGACAGCTAGCTCGCGGACCAAAATGCCGTACGACCAGGCATCGGCGGCGATATGGTGTACGACCAGGACGGCCACATGATTTTCGGGCCTGAGCTTGAGAATCCGGACACGAAGGAGCGGGCCCCGGGAAAGGTCGAAGGCGTTCGCCGATTCCTGCGAGACGAGCCTTTGGACTTCGGCCTCTTTTTCGTTCTCGGAGAGCGGGCTGATTTCCTCGACAGGAATTTTCAAGACGAGGTGGGGAGAAATGACCTGGACAGGCTTTCCTCTTTCCACCCGAAAAGTCGTCCGCAGCGACTCGTGCCTCCTGATAACTTCGTTCAGGCTCTGCTCCAGGGCAGAAACGTCCAGGGGGCCGGTGAGCCGGACTGCAACCGGGATATTGTAAAAAGCGCTTCCGCCCATCAGCCGGTCAAGGAACCACAGCCTTTCCTGGGCGAAAGAGAGAGGAAGAGGCCGGTCCCGCTCAATGCGGCGGGGGGGCGGAAGCGAAATCCCTTTTTCGGCATTCTCAATCAGGTCCGCCAACCCGGCGATCGTCGGCGCCTCGAAAAGCTGGCGCAGCGCCAGGTCCACTTGGAAGGTTTCACGGACGAGGACGATGAGTTGAAGGGCTAAAAGAGAGTTCCCTCCGTTCGCGAAGAAATCGTCATCGCGGTTTATGTTTTCAATTCCGAGCACCTCTTTCCAGATCGTGGCGAGCTCCGATTCCGCGGCGGTTCGCGAGGCGCGGTCAGACGCCGGGGAAACGGCGGTCCGGACCACGACGGTCGTTCGGAGTTCCGGCGCGGCGATTCCCGCCCTTCCGGGCAGGTCAAGCCTTTCCGCGAAGGCATCGATACGCCGGTGAGGGTCCTCGGCGGCCAGTTCCAGCAAGAGTTTCAGGTTTCTTGCCAGGCGCTCGATGGTTTCCGGCCGGAAAAGGTCTGTCCGGTAATCGATGACGCCGGACAGCTCGCCGCCGATCTCAACGGTCTGGATGTCCAGGTCGTTGAGTGTCGTCCGCGTCGGGGGGTTGAACTTTTCGGCGAGCATCCCCCCGAAATTGACCCGGATGCCCGTGCCGCCGGACGCGAACATCCCGGACTCCAACTGACACCGCTGCTCCCGCCGCTCGGGGGCAAACCGCTGGGGCGTCTGAAGGATGAACATGACCTCGGACATGGGGTTGAAACCGAGGTGCCTGCCGAACCTCAGCCTCTCCATAAGGAACTCAAAGGGAAAATCCTGGTGCTCGATGGCCTCGGTCACGGATTCTTGCGCGCGGGCCAGGACTTGAATGAAATCGGGGACGTCCGAAAAGTCCGCTCTCAGGACCACGGGGTTGGCGAAGAAGCCGACGATCTTTTCGTGCTCCGCCCGGCTCCGGCCGACGGTGAGCGTCCGGATCAGGAATTTTTCCCGTCCGGTCATGAGATGGAGGAGCGCCTCGAATCCCCCCAGAAGAACGGTATATAGCGTCGAGTGAGTCCGTTGGCCGAGCTCGCGGAGCCGTGAAGTCAGGAGCTGGTCCAGCTTGAAGGGCAACGCCCCGCCGTCATAGCACGGCTTGGCAGTCCGGATGAAGTCGGTCGGTATCTCCAGCTGCCGGATGTCGTCTTCAAACCGAGGCGCCCAGTAGCGCCACAGCCTTTCTCCTTCAGCGCCGCGGAGCATTTCACTCTGCCAGGCGACATAATCGGTATAGGCCGTCTTGGGCGGCGGCGGAGGTGTTTTCCCCTCCCGGGCCGCCGCATATAGCCTCTGGAGCTCCTCGAAAATAAGGGTCAGCGACCACAGGTCCACGGTGATATGATGGAACGAGGTCAAAAGGATGTTATTTCCCGGCTCCCTCAGGATCAGGTTGACCCGTATCAGCGGGCCTTTTTCCAAATCGAACGGCCGGCCGGTTTCCCGGTTGATCTCCGCCTCGAATTCTTCCTCGCTCCAGTCCGCGGCATCGTGGATCCGGAAGTGAACGTCTTGATGCGGGTGGACGAGCTGGACGGGCTTGCGGCCCCGGACGCCGTAGGTGGTGCGGAGGGAGGAGTGGCGGTCGACTAACCACTGAAAGGTGCGGCGCAGAGCGGGAATGTCGAAATCCGAGAGGATCCGCCAGTCGGAATGGAGGTTGTAGACCGGACTTTCCGGAATCAGCCTCTGCACATACCACAGGGCGCGCTGGCCGTAGGACAAGGGGTGAACAGTCGCTTCATCCTTGCTGATCATGCTTTGCCCGAGTTTTCTGGGGATGTGCCGACGGCGGAACCGGTGAAAATCTCGATCAGCCGCTGCGTCAGCTGGCGGATGCTCGGGCCGCGCATGATCTCCATGGTCGGGAGCGTGATCTTGAGGTTGCCGTCCACCCAGTTGCGGAGCTCGACGGCCATCAGAGAGTCGAAACCGTGCTCGGTCAGCGGCTTTTCCTTGTCCAGCTTGGAGACCGAGGCGCCGAGAATCTTGGCAACCTGCTCGGACAGGGCGGATTCCAACAGCGCGGCCCGATCGCCGGCCGCGGCCTTGATAAACGCCTGGTGAATCCCCGGCCCTTCGGCCGCGCTGGACTCCTGGCCCGGTCCTTCAGCCTCCCTGCGGAGGAGATGAGCGTACTTCGGGGAACGTTCGAAGCTCTGGTAGACCTCCATCCACCTGGACCAGTCCATGTGGATGACTCCTGTCTCGACCGGATTCGCCCTTATCAGCCGGCCGAGGGCGTCCAAGGCTTCGTCGGGCGAAAAGCTCTTGAGGCCCATGTGCTCGAAACGCTCTCGGATGTCCTTGTTTCGAGCCGCGACTCCGACCTCAGCCAGATATCCCCAGTTGATGGTGAGAGATGGAAGCCCCCGGCTTCGTCTGTAGAATGAGAGTCCGTCCAGGAAGGCGTTGGCTGCGACATAATTTCCTTGACCGGGATTCCCGATGAGCGAGGACACCGAGGAAAAGAGGATGAAGAAATCGAGCTGCAGGCCGAGCGTTAGCCTGTGCAGGTTCCAGGCGCCCTTCATTTTGGGATCGAGGACTTTTTCCATTCGTTCCCGGTCCAGGTCCGCAAGAAGGCGATCCTCAAGAACCATGGCGGCGTGCACCACGCCTCGCAGCGGCGGCATTTCCGCGCTAATGCGGTTTAAAGCGGCGGCCGTATCTTCCTCTTTTGACGTATCCCCACGGATGATCAGAACCCGCGCCCCGTCCTTTTCCAGGGCTTGAACGGCTCGGCGGGCCTCCTCGGAAGCCGGGCCGCTCCGTCCCATAAGCGCGAGGTGCTGAGCGCCGTTCGCGGCCATCCACTTCGCAATCAGCAAGCCGAACCCGCCGAAGCCGCCCGTAATAAGGTAAGAGGCATTCGCCGCAAAGGATATCGGGAGGGCTTGCCAGGCGACCGGGAGATGGTAGTCGCCCACGGTCAGTATAATCTTGCCGATGTGCCTGGCCTGGGCCATGTTCCGGAAAGCCTCGTTGGCCATGGATAGCGGAAACATACGGAAGGGCAGGGGCCGGAAGGTTCCTTTCCGGACCTTTTCCGAAATGACCTTCAAGAGATCGGCGATGAAGTCCGGCTGCTCTCGGATGACCTTATCCAGGTCCACGGCGTGAAAGGATAGGTTGTTCTTGAAGGGCAGGAGGCCGACCTTCTTGTTCCCGTAGATATCGCGCTTGCCGATCTCGATAAAGCGGCCGCTGTCCCTGAGCACGGAAAGTCCCTTGGGAATAGCCTCCCCGGACAGGGAATTCAGGATGACGTCCACGCCCTCGCCGCCGGTGCGCTCCATAACGTCCGCCGCGAACTCCAGGGACCGTGAATCGCAGACATGTTCGATGCCCAGGCCGCGGAGCAACCTCCGCCTCTCCTCGGTCCCGGCCGTGGCGAAGATCTCCGCGCCGATGTCACGGGCGATCTGGATGGCGGCCAGCCCCACGCCGCCCGTCGCGGAATGGATGAGGACGCGCTCGCCCTTGCGGAGCCCGGCCGCGTGGACCAGTCCGTAGAAGGCCGTGAGAAAGGCGATAGGAATCGTAGCCGCTTCCGCGTAGCTCAGGTGGTCCGGCAGATGCATGACTCCTTGGCGTATGACCGTCGTGTGCGAGCCGAAGCTTGGCTTGGCCAGCGCATAAACCCGATCGCCGGGCCGGAATTTCCTGACCTTCCGGCCGACCCGGGTGACGACCCCGGCGCATTCGATTCCCAGCGGAATGAGGCCCTCCGGCAGACCCGGGTAGAGGTTCAAGGCTTTCATGACATCGCTGAAATTGAGGCCGGCTGCATGGACCCGGATCTCGATCTCCGTGTCTTCGGGCGGGCGTTTCTCGAACCGGCGAATGACCAGGTTGTTTATTACTCCCGGCCGGGATGTTTCGAGACGGTAAGGCGGTTCTTCCATCTGAGAGAACGCCGTCCTCGGCGCCTGATTCTTGACGAGAGGAGTCTTCATCAGCCTGTGGACGTAGCGCTGCCGCCCGCGAAAAGCGATCTCGTCTTCTCTGTCCTCCGGCCGAAGTTCCGCGTAAAGCGCCTCGACTTCCTCCTGCCGCGCCGCGTCGCCGCGGCCGTCCGGTCCCAGGTCGATCAGCCGGCATCGCGCCTGCGGGAACTCGTTCTGGATGACCCGGCCGAGCCCCCAGAGCGCGGACTGGAAGGGCGAGACCTCCTGGGGATGCCTTTCCACAGACTGGGCGGTTCTGGTCACCAGGCAAATCCGGGGCCATTCCCCGGCCGAACGGGCGTTCAATTCCTGGACGAGATAGAGGACGTTGAGGCAGGTGAAACTGAGGAGGCGATGAATGCCGTCTGTCTCGATGTGATCGGAGCGCGGGAAGTCCAGGCTCCACAGATGAACGATTCCTTTGAAAGGAACGCCCGGTGCTTCGGAAGACACGGAACGCAGAAGTTCGCCCAGGTCGCCCCGGGAATCGGGATTGATTTCGAACTCCCCGCCGCCCCGGCTCCGGAATGCTTCGCCCGGCGAGACTAGGACCGAGCGCGCTCCGGCGCGCTCGAGAAGCCCGGCCAGACGCCGCCCGGTGTCTGCTCCATCGTTGAAAATCAGCCAGTGTTCCCGGACCTTCGGCTCGGGATTGAAGTCGGCCGCAGAAGGCTCCGCCGTCGGCAGATGAGAACCCCGGCCGATGAGGAGAGCTTCACGGTAATGGCCGTCGGAATCATGTCCGGCACCTATGCCGTCGGCCTCGGAGAAGCTCGTTTGTCTGAGCAGCCGTCGCCATCGGGCGAGGGACAAGTCCGATTGGTCCGCCCGGGGATCGGCTTCATGGGATTTCCCGATGTCTTCCGCGATGCCCTGGATGAGGCCGGACCAGGCTGCCGTGCTTATCGGCTCGACCGCGATAAAGATTCCGCGGGACGCCAGAAGCCGGCCGGCATTTTCGATGGCGGCGCGAGGATCCCGGGACGAACGGAGTCTCCGGTTGATGAGAACAAGGTCGAAAAGGTGGCTTCCAAAACCCTGCTCACCGGGATCCTTTTCGATGTCGAGGAGCTGGAAATTTATGAAGGGGTGGTCCTGGAATTTCAGCCGGGCTTTCTCCAGGAGCTGCTCTGAGGCGTCGGTAAAAACATAATCGATATCATATTCCGCGAGGACGGGGATCAGGAACGAGGTGATGGCGCCCGTTCCAGCGTTGATTTCCAGGATACGGACTCTGTGTCGGCCGGGCAGCCGGTCGATCGATTCCCTGACCACATGCTGCACCAGCAGATTGGCATATCGCCAGGGCGCGGCATCCCGGAACAAGCATTCGAGGGCGAATGCCTCGCCGTCGGGCCATAACAATTCCTGCGGTTTTACCTTGCCCTGTAGGACTCCGGCCAGGTTCTCCCCGCATTTTTCCAGGAGCAGCAGGACGGCGTTCCAGGCCGGATATTCCGTCCACAGCCGGCGCCATTCATAGCGGAGGTCCTGTTCCGACAGGGCCTTGACGGCCGCATATTCTTTTCCCGACCTCCGGATCCAATCCGCCTGTCCGAGAATGCGGAGGCAGTTTTCGGCGAGCCGGCGCCGGGCCTCGCCGAGGCCCAAGTTTTCAAGGAGCTCTTGGATAGTGAAGCGGCGGCCCGGATCGAATTTCCAGCCCAGTTTTCGGAAAGCATTAACGACATAGGAAGCCGCCAGCTCATCCAGCCCTTCCGGCTCCCGCGTGGCCTCGAGCGAGCCGTTGAGGGCTTCCGCCGTTTTCAAGATTTGCGCAACGGCCGGCCAGGGTTTTTCTGGAGCGGCCGGAAGCGCATCATGGTCGCGGTCCTTTGGAATCCACCGGAACTCGTAGAACATCTCATCCACGTCGGGTGATTCCGTCCCCCTTTTTTCCTCCATGCCCTGGCACTTGATTCCCTGGATATCGACCAACACGCGTCCCCCGTCATCCAGCACGAGGATGGAAGCTTCCAACACATCTCCGCTGATTTTTGCCTCCTGGACATGGCTCCACATGGGGAAGGAGGGCGGATGGAGGACATGTATTCTTTCGATGGATACGGGAAGGTAACTCTTGGACTCTTCGAACAAGACGCTGCCGATCATGGCTTGGAGGCAGGCGTCCAGGACGGCCGGGTGGAATTCATACCTGCCGAGATCGTCTTTCAGGCATTCCGGGACGGCGATTTCCGCCAGGGATTCTTCCTCCCCCGAGAACAATTGCCGTATCCCCCGGAAACTCGGGCCGTATTCGATCCCCGACCGTACGAATTTCCTGTAGCACGCCTCCGCGTCCAACCGGGTTTTCAGCCGGCCGCGGATTTCTTCCAGGGGCTCGGAGCTTCGCCGCGCCTGTTGGGGCGGCAGTATCCGGCCGGAGGCATTGAGTTGCCAGGCGGATGAGCCGTCGTTCTGACGGCTGTGGACCTGAATCATTAGGCTTTCGGCGTCATAATTCGTAAGAACAGAGACATTATTTCCATCGGAAAGGAAAACCGCTTTTTGAAATTTGAGGTTTTCCAGCACGGCCGGGCCATCCCCGGCCATGGACCGGGCCGCGGCAAGGGCTATTTCGATGAAAGCCGTCCCGGGAAGGAGGGTTTGTCCCTGGATACGGTGGTCGTTCAAGTAACGGAGCATCCAGGCGTTGACCTCGTTTTCCCAGGAAAGCGCCGGGCCGGAAAGGCGCTGTCCCAAAAGAGGATTACCGTCCGGGCCGTGTATGTAAACCCGGTTGTGTTCGGTCTGATGCCAGCAGGACTCGTGCGACCAGGCGTATTTCGGAAATGGAACCGGCGGACCGGCCTCCGGGTAAATTACGCTCCAGTCTACTTTGACCCCCAGGGTGTGCAGGCCGCCGAGGGTGGAGAGCATGGTCATGTGTTCCGGGTCCTTTCGACGCAGCGAGGGAAACACCCAGCCTCTCCGATCACGGCGCAGGAGGCATTCCGTCACGGCGCTCGAAAGCACGGGATTGGGGCCGACCTCGATGAAAACGTTGGTTTCTTCGTCAAGAAGACCCTCGACCGCCGCCGCGAAATTGACCGTCCGGCGGATGTTCCGCCACCAGTACTCAGGCTCGAAATCGCCGCTCTCAGCCGGCCGGCCGCTCACCGTGGAATAAATCCCGAGTCGGGGTTTCTGTATCCTTATGCCCTGGATGGACTCCAGGAGATCGTCGCGCATTCCTTCCATATGATGGCTGTGGAAGGCGTAGTTGACGGGCAGAAAACGGGCGAAAATTCCATTCCCGTTCAGGGCGTCCCGGATCTCCTCCAGCGGGTCCGCATCGCCGGATAGCGTCACGGAGTCCGGGGAATTGATGGCGGCCACAGAGACTTTCTCGGTTTTACCCTCGAGATAAGGCTGGACATCCCTTGGGCCCATGCCGACGGCCAGCATTTTTCCCGCGGAGGAGGCTTTGTCCATGCAACGGCCCCGGTGATAGATGACGCGCAGGGCATCTTCGAGCGGCAGGACTCCGGCCGCGTAGGCCGCGGCGACCTCTCCGACGCTGTGGCCGACGACCGCCTGCGGCCGGATTCCCCAGGATTCCCAGAGGGCTGTGAGCGCCGCCTGGAGGGCGAAGATGGCGGGTTGGGCGATGGCGGTCCTATCCAGCCGCGAATTTTTTTCTTCGGCGTTCAATTCGTCCAGCAGGGACCAGTCTGAATATTCCCTCAGGAGTTCATGGCAGCGCAGGATGGCCTCGCGGAAAACAGGCTCTTTACGGAACAACTCGCGGCCCATGGCCCACCACTGAGGGCCTTGACCGGAGAAGACGAAGGCCGTCTTGATCTTATGCTGAGGCTGTGCTTGGCCCGAGGACATGCCGGGGGCGGTCTCCCCGTTCAGGAAAGTGTTGAGCTGCGCGGCCAACTGTCCTTTTGATCCGGCCACGAGACAAAGTCGATGGGGATGATGGAATCTCTTTCGGCCGGCCGTCCGGCAGATGTCATGCAAGCTGACGGCTTCCCATCGGGGTCCGGCAAGCTCATCGCGTACGCTCCCGGCGTAAGCATAGAGGGAATCCCTGTTATGGGCCGAGATCGCCAGGATCTCATAGTCCCGTGGCGGGGATCCTTGCCGGGCGATTCTTGGAGGCTCGGATTCGGGCGCGGAGGAAAGGAGGACATGGGCGTTCGTCCCGCCGAAGCCGAAAGAGTTCACTGATCCCAGGACCGGCCGGCCTTCCGGCCAGGGCGTAATTTCCAGGGGAACCTTCAGCCGTAGCTTTTCAAAGTCGATGTCGGGATTGGGTTCCTTGAAATGAAGGTTGGGAGGAATAATCCTGTGCTTGATGACCAGGGCCGTTTTAATCAGGCCGGCGATGCCGGCCGCTGCTTCCAGGTGGCCGATGTTGGATTTCACCGATCCCAAATAAATATGATGGTCCGGAGCGCGGTATTCCCCCAGGACCGTGCCGATGGCTTCGGCCTCGACCGGATCGCCCACTCGTGTGCCCGGGCCGTGCGCTTCGAAGTAAGTCACATCTGCGGCCGCGACATGGGCCTGCTCGTAAACCTGCTTCAGCAGCCTTTCTTGGGACTCCCGGTTGGGGACAGTAATTCCCGGTGTGTGGCCGTCCTGGTTCACACGGCTGCCGCGGATGAGAGCATAAATGGGATCTTGGTCCTTGAGCGCCAGGGATAAGCGTTTGAGAACGACAACCCCGGCGCCTTCAGCCTTGACGAAGCCGTCTCCCCGGGCGTCGAAGGCTTTGCAGCGGCCGTCCCGGGAGAGCATGGACAGCCGGCAGTAAATGACGTAGGACTCCGGATTGAGGATAACGTTGACGCCGCCGGCCAGAGCCGTCCGGCATTCGCCGTTCCAAAGGCTCTTGCAAGCCAGGTCCACAGCTACAAGAGAAGAAGAGCAGGCCGTGTCGATAGCAATGCTCGGCCCGGTCAAGTTCAGGACGTGGGAAATCCTGTTAGCGGCGATGCTTAAGGCCAGGCCGGTTCCGGTGTGGGAGTTCAGGGTGTCCATTTCCCACAGGCTGGATTCGACTTTGGAGTAATCCCAGCTTGAAATCCCGATGAAAACGCCGGAGTCATTTGCTTTTTTGCGGTCGATGACCTGGCCGGCGTCTTCCAAAGCCTCCCAGGTGACTTCAAGAAGAAGCCGCTGTTGGGGATCCATTCGGGCCGCTTCCCGGTGGGAAATCCCGAAGAATTCCGGGTCGAAAAGGTCGACGCCCTGGATGAATCCTCCGTGCCGGGCATAGGATTTTCCGGGCTTACCCGGGTCCGGGTCATAGAACTTGTCCATGTTCCAGCGATCGGCCGGAACTTCGGTGACGGCGTCAACGCCGTCGCAGAGCAGTTTCCAGAAAGAATCCGGGCTGTTCGCGCCCCCGGGAAACCGGCAGCCGATGCCGATGATGGCGATGGGTTCGCCGAAAGAACAGGGCGGAGGTGTCGAATTCCTTTCGCCGAGATCTTTCTTCATGCGGCCGCCTTTCACAAAAAATCCCGAGAGCGGGGAAGATGGGCCTGAATAACCGGAGATTCAAATGAGAAGGAATCGTTTTTTATGGCGCCGTTCTTCCCGATTCCGTTCTGTATGATCCTCAACTTAGCCCAAAAAGAATTTATAACAGAGGGGAAAAATGTTGTCAATTTTGCCTGTTTGACTTCGCCGGGTTGCTTTGTTATAAATCCGGATATACGGAGGGACGGATGAGTCAAAAACGATCGGGAAAAGCTCTCCTCTTATTCTGCCTGCTGGGCTTTTTGCTCCCGTCGGTCGCGCTCGCCCAGCGGACGGGATATTCCAAGGAAGAAATGATGAGGCGGCGGAAGGCGCTCATGGCCCAGTGCCGAGAAGGCCTGATTATCCTGTTCGGCGATACGGTTGCGCCGGCCAACGCGCATTTCCGGCAGGACAACGACTTCTTCTATTTCACGGGCGTCGAGGACTTGAACGCCGTCTGCGTGATGACGCCGAAGACCGGCGGGTCCTATCTTTTCCTGCCCCAGCAGTCGGCGCGGGAAAAGATGGTGAGCGGCCTGAACCTTATCGAGAAACCGGGCTCCAAGGAAAAAACCGGGTTCACGGACATCCTGCCCCTGGCTTATTTCGACGAGTTCATCGCCCGCAATATTCAGCGGAATGGGCTCGTTTTCCACCTGCGTCTTTCGCCCCGGGACGACGCCGGCGACGATCGCTGGGAGACGTTAATCTTCATCGCCCGGAAGAACCGCTCCCATTACAACGACCAGATCTCCGTGGACAACTACCGCATCGTCAAACTCCGCGAAAACTATCCGGTCGTCGAGTTCAAGGATGTGACGCCATTCATCGATGAAATGCGCGTCATCAAGTCGGCCGAGGAGATCGAGATCATGCGGCGCAATGGCCGCATCAGCGCCGAGGCGGTCAAGCAGGCCATGCTGGCCGGACGGCCGGGGGCTTTCGAATACGAAGCGGAAGCAGCGGCCATGGCCGTCGTTTTGAAAGGCGGGGCCAAGAACGCCGCTTATCCGCCTATCGTCGGCTCCGGGCCGAACACCTGTATTTGGCATTATGAAGAGAACTCCCGGAAGATCGAGGACGGAGACCTGGTCCTGATGGACTACGGGGCCGACCTCGACCAGCTCTGCATGGACATCACCCGGACCTGGCCGGCCAACGGCAGGTTCACGCCGGAGCAGCGCGAGGTCTACGAGATCGTGCTTGAGATCGAGAAGGCTTGCATCGAGGCCTACTGGCCGGGCGTGACATCCGAGGACGTCGAGAAACACGTGGCGGAGGTCATGAAGAAGAAAGGCCTCGACCCGCGCGGCGAGACAGGCGGGATCGGCCATTACGTCGGACTGGCCACTCACGACTGCGGCCTCGACAGCGTGCCGCTCAAGGAGGGGATGGTTTTCGCCATTGAGCCGGCGCTCTATTATCCGGAAAAGAACATCGGCATCAGAGTGGAGGACACGGTCCTCATCACCAAGAGCGGCTGCGAGGTCCTGACCGGGGACGTGCCCAAGGAGATTAACGAGATCGAGAAGCTGCTCCAGAGAAAGAAGTAGCTTTTGCAGGCATGTTTGTTTTTAGGCTTAAATATAATATTTTTCAAGGAGGAGATGACGTGAGAGTTCGCAAAGTTTTCGGTATCATGATGATATTGGGCGTGGCGTTGTGTTTTGCCCTTTCCGGCCAACCACCGAAAAAGGCGGCCTTCGACGGCCAGGCGACCTATAGCTACAACAAGGAGCTCGCGTCCGACGCGATGTGGGGACGCCGCAGCGGCCACGAGGGCGAATATGCGGCCACGCAATATATCGCCGGCAAGTTCAAGGAATGGGGCATCGAGCCCGCGTTCCCCAACGGCTACGTCCAGGATTTCACGCTGGAATACACCCAGCTCGAGCCGGGCGCTGTCCTGGAGATCATCGGGCCGAGGAACAAGCGCGAATATGTTCATGGGGAGGACTGGCGCGTCCAGTCCTACTCGGGCTCCGGTTCATTCGCCGCCGATGTGGTTTTCGTCGGTTACGGCGTGCACGCCCGCTCGAAGGGATACGACGACTACGCGGGCATCGATGTCAAGGATAAAGCCGTCCTCTTCCAGGCGACTGTGCCGACGTGGCTGGAAGAGAAATGCGGCGGGGATACGGATCTCTCCCGCCGGGTCAAGGCCGCCCAAACGCTCGGCGCCAAGGCCGCCATGACCTACCGGCCGACGACGCCCGGAGACCGTTCCAGGGGACCGCGGACCGGCAAGGACGTTTACGACAAAGACTTCATCATCCTCTCCGTCGAGCAGAAGGTCGTCGACTTCATCTTCAAGTTCATGGACGCCGAGCTCCGCACGCAGTTCCAGCAGATCGACGAGGCCAAGAAAGGCGCGCCCCTGGCTACGGGCACAAAAGCCGTGATCAATGTCAAGTATACCTATGATCCCAAGCGGGTCACCCACAATGTGGTGGGCAAGATCACCGGATCGGACGATGTCCTGAAAAGTGAATATATTGTTATTGGCGCGCACCTGGACGCCGTGGCCTGGGACGCCTATAGCGAGATTAACAACGGCGCCGACGACAACGCTTCGGGCACTGCCGTAACCATGGAGATCGCCCGGGTTCTGAGGCTCAACGGCGTCAAGCCCAAGCGGACCATCGTCTTCGGGTTGTGGGGCGGCGAGGAACAGGGCCTGCTGGGCTCGCGCTACTTCTGCGACAACGCGCCTTTCTCCATTGATAAAGTCGCGGCCAGCTTCAACATGGACATGGTCGGCCAGGGCAACGGCCAGGTGAGCCTGGACGGCCGGTATTATGGACCGGAGGTCTGGGACTTCTTGAGCAAGAAACTGCCCAAAGAGCTCCTAGCCTACACGACGCCGGGACGCGGCGGGCCGGGCGGATCGGACCACACGCCGTTCCTTGAGAAGGGAGTCATGGCCTACAATGTCAGCTCCCAGGGCAACCATCTCAAGTACCACCAAGCTTACGATGAGATCAGCCTGATCAAGCCCGATCTGTTGAAGCGGATAGGGAATGTGTGCCTGGAATCGGCCCTGATCATCGCCAATGAGCCGGGCAACTTCTTCCCGCCCATGCGCCGGGAGACGTACTATCTCCGGAACCAGACTCTTATCAACTACGAGCTGACGGGACTCCCCGAAGTCCTGGCCGAGCATAAAGACGCCAAGGATTCCTGGGTAGACCTCCAATTCGCGGTTATTCCCGAAAAACAGGGGCTGGCGGGCGACGGGCTCAGGGCCGAGCTTATACGGGAGCTCTGGGCGGACCCCGACAGGTTCAAGCCGACAGACCTGACCATTTTCTCTTCGACCGGCCAAGTGTCGGGCGACAACCGCAAGGGCAAGACCGTGATCATCCGCGGCCTCAAGGCCGCGAACGCCCTCAAGGACGACCCGCGTTGGGCGGAAGTCCTGGTCAAGCAGGGGATCTTTTATGCCGCGCTCGACAAGCCCGCGTTCATGTTCTCAGGGGGCAGACTGAGTCCGGAAGGAAAGACGCTCCTCGAATCCGCGGAGAAGAGCGGGCTCCTGTTGATGGTCTCGGGCATGGATAACGCCCAGGCTAAAGCCCTGTTCGAAGCCGCGAAGCGGGGCGTCGTCGTCGTCGCCTTCGACATTCCGTCCAAGGACGTCCTGGAGCTGGCCAGGAAAAAGAATTTCGCGGTCGGCCTGTCCCTGAATAAAGGAGAGGACCCGGAGGCCTATTTTAAGAAGCTCGAGGCGGCGAAGAAGATCGCCGGGACCGAGACGTTGATGTTCGTCAATGAGGAGTGCCTCTGGAAGGACGCCGGCAAGGCGCAAGTCCTCAGGGTGATTTCCGAGATGCTCAAGGCAAAATATCCCTCGTCCGACATGACCAACCTGTTCTCGGGGATGTTCTTCCGGATGCTGAATAAAGTGAAGGTCGAGGCGGCTCCGCCTGCGCCCTCCGGCCGGCCGTTCTAGCATGTATTATTCATACTAAGAATCATCGCGCCGGGTTGATTTCATTCGTGCCGTAACGCGTCGGCCGGGTTGGCCGCGGCGGCCTTGAAGGCCTGATAGCCGACCGTCATCTCTGCGATGACCAGGACCGCGGTGGCCGAGGCAGCGAAGATCAAAACCCCCAGGGGGACACGGTAGGCGAAATCCCGCAACCAGGATTTCATCAAAAGGTACGAAACGGGCCAGGCGATGATATTGGCCGCAAGTACCCACTTGGTGTATTCCTTGGAGAGAAGGACGATGATCGCCGGCGTTGATGCGCCGAGGATCTTCCGGATCCCGATCTCCTTCGTCTTCTGCTCGGCCGTGTAGGCCGCCAGGCCGAACAAACCGAGGCAGGAAATCAGGATGGCCAGCCCGGCGAAGGTCCGGACGATGGCCATCTCCCGCTCGTAAGAACGGTACATCCGGTCGTAATCGTCGTCGAGGAACCGGTATTCGAAGGGGAAATTGGGATTGAGCTTGCGGACTGTTTTTTCCAAGAAGGCAATCGTTCCGGGGACGTCGCCGGGATTGAGCCGGATAAACATGTATCTATATGTTTGGAAAGCACGATACGTCGGATCGCAATAGATCAGGATCGGCATGATTTCCCTGTTGACCGGCATGAAATGGAAATTCTTGACCACTCCGATAATGGGCATCGTCTGGACCCCCAGCATCGGGTGGGACAAGCGCATTCCAACGACGTTGGGCGACCCGATGATCCCGGCGAACTGTTCGTTGATGATCACACCCAAGGTCATGGCGGATCCGGGCCGGAACGATTCTCCGCGGGACATCGTCATCCCGTAAGTTTGGAGAAAATCCGGGTCGACGCCGAAATAGGTCACGAGAGGATTCACGTTCGGATCGCGCCCCTCCCAGTTCCAATCCTGGCCGTTGGAATAGATCCCTGTCGGCGAATGCGTCGCCGCCGTGACGCTCTGGATCCCGGGATACCGCAGCAGCTCTTGTTTGAAAGGGTCGATATTTTTCCGAATGTCTCCTTCCAGCGCGACGTAGAGGAGCTGTTCCCGGTCGAAGCCGAGGTTCTTGGTTTTCATGAACCGGATTTGCTGATAGATCACCAGGGTCCCGATGATCAACATGACGGACAGGGTGAACTGGACAACCACCAATCCTCTACGGAACAGGCTTCCCTTCGTTCCGGAATCCCGCAAGCCCTTGAGGACGCTTGCGGGCCGGAAGGCGGAAAGGAAGAGCGCCGGATAAATCCCGGCCAAAAATCCCGTGAGGGCGGCCACGCCCGCTATTCCTGCCATAATGGCTGGATCGAGGAAATTCGCCAAGCGGAGCGGCTTGGCCGTCAACGACCGGAACGCGGGGAGAGAAAGCATGATGATGACGAAGGCGAAAAGCAGCGAAACCAGGGTCAACAGGAGGGATTCCCCGAAAAACTGGCGCATGACCTGGCGGCGGTGGGCGCCGACGACCTTGCGCAAGCCCACCTCCCGGGCCCGGCGTGCCGACCGGGCCGTCGTCAGGTTCATGAAATTGATGCAAGCGATGATCAGGATCAGAAAAGCTATGACGGAGAAGACCTGCACGTTCTCTTTCCGGCCCCAAAGCTCGAGATAAACCTTGCTGAATGGATACAGCCAGGGCTCCAGGATAGTTTTCGGATCGGAGTGGCGTATCCGGTTGAAAATCTTCTTGTTGAAGGTCGGCAGGTCGGCGTTTTTCGCCAGCTCGACGTAGGTTTGGAAGGCCATATTATACCAGGTATCGATATAGTTGGGACGGTACCATTTACGGCTCATTTCAAGCGGAACCCAGATGTCGAACCGGATGGTCGAATTATGGGGGATGTCTTTCATGACCCCGACGACCCGGAAGTCGTCCTTCTTATCCACGGTGACGGTTTTGCCCACCGGGTCCTCGCGGCCGAAAATCCGCCGGGCCGCGCTTTCCGACAGGGCCATGACGCCGGGGCCGGAAAAGACATCCTTGAGGTCGCCCTTGACCAAGGGAAATGTGAACAGCTCGAAAATCTGCGGATCGGCCATCTGGATGGATTCCCGGAATTGTTTGTCCTGGAATTCGAGAAGATAGCGGCCCTGGCCGTTGCTGATGCGTGCGGTGTTGCGGACTTCGGGGAACTCGGCCTTCAGCGCCGGCCCCAGCGCCGGAACGGACCCGGTCCCGGTCACGGTCTGGGAACCATAGTGTTGGATAGTCCGGACGATATACAGAGACTTCTCTTTGGCGTGGAACCGGTCGGTGCCGACCTCATCCTGGACCCAGACGAGGATCAGGATACAGCAGGCCAGGCCCAAAGCCAGCCCGGCGATATTGATGAAGGAATACCCGAAGTGCCGTTTGATGTTTCTCAAAGCGATCTTGATGTAGTTGCCGATCATGATGAACCCCCAATAAATATAATATTTGACATAAAGCGGGATCAGCCGGAGGACCTGAATCCAGAACCAGAACCGGGCCCGGATCGCTCCCGCCGCTTTCGCTCTTTCCTGATATCTCTCCTCGAAATCCCCCAGCTTCTCGAACCGCTCTTCGTCGGGGAGCAGCCGCCCCAGCAGCCAAACACCGAGAAAGGGAGGCTTGACGGATTTCCATTTCATGGCTTTTTCAATCCTATTTCCCATATCCCCCTGTCAGGACATGAAAACTAATATTCACCCATGTCTCGTAGCCCATGTTGCCGGGGATCGTCAAGTTATAGCTCCTTTTGTCACGCTGTTCCACACCCGGTCCTGGACGCGGCGGATCTCGGCCAGCGCGGCTTTTCCACCGGCCGTGATCAAGTAGAAACACTTGTGCCGGCCGCCCCGTTCCGGGGTGGGCTCTCCGCTGAACTTGCTGACGTATCCCTTTCGGGCGAGCTTGTTCAGGGGACCGTAAATCTGGGCAAAAGACCACTCCGTGCCCGTCCGCTCATGGATAAAATCCTGAATGGCGATCCCATAGGCTTTGCCCTCTAGGCTAAGAACGGCCAGGAGGATGATTTCTTCAGCTCGGGATAGAAGTCTCATATTCGCTTTCTCCACCTCATTTTTTTCTCATGGCTTCTGATTTATCTATTATCGATACATATAATAAGACGGAGATTTCCCCAAAAAGGTTCCCTGGTAAAAATTTATTCAGGGCGTGTCTTTGCCGAGGTCGCGCCCTGGCCTTCAGGGCAGACCGGCCAGAAGACCCGCTCCGATGGAAATCACGGCAAGTTCGAGAGACCGGGGATATAACCTTCGGGTTGTGCCATTGAAATCATCGAAAAAAGCGGGCCGGACGTGTAGAATAATGAGAAAAGAGATCGATGATTAAAGAATTCATGCTCGGGCCGGCTTGTTTGGCGGTGATTATCGCCCTGCTGGCATGGGAACGCTTCCGCCTGGCCGGGTTCAGGAAGAAGATCCGCCTGAGGATCTGCGTTACGGGCACTCGGGGGAAATCGACAGTCACGCGGTTGATTGCGGCCGCGCTGCGGGAGGCCGGACATAAAGTTATGGCCAAGACGACCGGCTCCAAGCCGGTCCTGATCTATCCCGATGGCCGGGAACAGGAAATCGCGCGGCGAGGACGGCCGACCATCCTTGAAGGGAAAAAACTGCTCAAGGAAGCCGCGTGCAGCGGGGCTGATTGCCTGGTGGCCGAACTCATGAGCATCCGACCGGACTGCCTGGCCGCTGAGACGAAAGGAATCCTTCAGCCGCAACATGTGGTCATTACTAATGCCCGGTTGGACCATATGGAAGAGATGGGAAAAATCCGCGCGGTTATCGCAAGAAGCCTTGCGGCGGCGGTCATTCCTGACAGTCATATCTATGTTTTAGATGAAGAAGCTTGCGCGGAGTTTGAGACGGCTGCGTCCGGAAAGGGCGCCCGGCTTATCAGGGTTCCGTCTTCGCATCTCCGGGAGAGCATGGATTCCGGAAGCCGGGGAATAAAGCCTGCGGCCGGGGGATCCGGAGCAAATATCGGAAACCGAGATGATAAACGATCTTATGCCTCAGTTCGCGTAGCCTCCCGAATCGGCGATTTCGAGGAGAACCTGAGGCTGGCGCTTGCCGTTGCCCAAGATGTGGATATCGACGAAAGTACATCGCTTCGCGGCATGGCCAAATACCGGCCGGATTTCGGCGGCCTGAAGGTCTGGCGCGCGGAGTTGGGAAATCCTCCCCAGACCTGGCATCTGGCCAGCGCCTTCGCCGCCAATGAGCCGGAGTCAACCGAGCGGGCGCTCGACGTCGTCCGCTCAAGGATTCCCTTCGAGGGGAAGAAGGCCGTCGGGCTTCTCAGCTTCCGGGAGGACCGCGGAGAGCGGACCCTGCAGTGGCTGGAAGCGGCGGAGTGCGGTTTTTTCCGCGGCTTCGACCGGGTCTATTTCATTGGAGCGCACCTTCATTCCTTGAAGGTCCGGAGGATCTGCCGATCGTCCGATGTTCGGGCCGCGGCGATCACGACAGACGAGCCTGAAAAAATCATGAATTCCATCGTAGCTGCTGTTGCTGATGAGGCGGCGCTTGTCGGAATGGGTAACATGGGAGGGATGGGCGAAAAGATGGTGAATTATTGGGAGTCGATAGGAACCGAGGTCCATGCTTGAAACGCTGTTCGTCGGCATCCTTCTTGCTGTGCTTTATGCCGAGGCGTTTGGCCTCATGCCGGGTGGGATCATTGTGCCCGCCTATTTCGCCATGACCCTCGACCGGCCGCTCCGGGCTGTCGCCACGCTCGGCGTCTCATTCCTGGCGCTCGCCGTATATAGGTTGCTTTCGCGTTATTTTATCCTATTCGGAAAGCGCCGGTTTTTGCTGATGATCGTCCTCGGCGGCGTTTTGACCCAGGCTTGGACCCTTGTTTATCCCCATGTCTTTTCAGCTCCCCTCGAGCTGCGCGTCATCGGCTGGATCATCCCCGGCCTCCTGGCCAACAACCTGGAACGGCAGAAGCTTCTGCCCACCCTGGCCTCGTTGGCCACTGTTTCGATTTTGACTTATTTTGTGGTGAAGCTCATGGAGGTGCTGTAAGAGGGGTGCTCGCCCGGAATTATTCCGGGCTGAGTTTAATGAATGTGATTGAAGATAGCCATGTCTGGGATGCTCAATAAGAGAGAACGATCCGTATTTTTTTTGGCCGTCCTGAGCCTCGCCTGGTTCATTTTATTCAAAACAAATTCCGGGGCTTTGCTCAAATTTCGACCGGCCTCTTATCAGGATGAGATGCTCCGCGCTGCGGAAAATATGAACCATACGATCCAAGACCTTGGGAAATGCCGGTCGGGAAAAGGACTGGTGTTCGACAAAATGGCCGACCTGAACGCGACCGGCCTGATAGGCCTGGAAACCTCGCCGCTTACGACATCTGTGGGCGACCTCGAAGCCAAGCGGACGACGACTAATCCGGCTTTCGCCGCCCTCCTCGTCCATCTCCTCAAGCAGGCCGGCGCGGAAAAGGGGGACGCGGTGGCGGTCGGCGCGTCGGGCTCGTTTCCGGCCTTGGCTATCGCTGCGCTCGCGGCTATCGAGGCTATTGGAGTCAGGCCTGTACTCATCTGTTCTCTAGGCGCTTCCCAATGGGGCGCGAACGACCCGGACTTCAACTGGCTGGATATCCAGGACTGCCTGGTTCGCTCCGGCTTGATGAAGGAGAAGCCGGCGGCTCTTTCGCTGGGCGGGGAGGGCGATGCGGGCCTTGACCTCGATCCCGGCCTCCGGGACAACCTCGTCCGAAGGATTCGTGAAAGCGGGATGGTTCTTCTGGAAGAGACCGGCCTCGAACGGAACGTCGGGGAGCGCATTCGGCTCTACGAAAAAAATGCGGCCGGAAAGAAAATCAGGGCCTTCATCAACATCGGCGGGAACTGGGCCAATCTGGGGACGGATTCCGAAATTCTTCACGTGGAGCCCGGGCTGACGGCTATCCGGCGTTTCCCCGAAGCCTCTCGGAGGGGGCTGGTTTTCGAGATGGCGCGGCGCGGCGTCTCAATCATCCATCTCCTCAACATCCGCGGGCTGTGTCAGCGCTTTGGCCTGCCCTGGGACCCGGTCCCGCTGCCGGCGCCGGGCGAAGATGGATTCGATTTCGCGGCGCAAAAAAAACCCCTGCGGTTTGTCCTCTTTCTATTCGTCTATCTCGTCCTTGCCGCGGCGATCTTACTAACCGGCATTATTCATAAATTTTAAGTTGAAGAGACGGAATCAATGAATGCTTCAAGGGG
>Ga0315288_10000971_pt1 | contig 36417 bp, 29 predicted proteins | sample YL17G11_20_MG_FD_203454 | JGI IMG/M metagenome (GOLD analysis project Ga0315288, IMG submission 203454) | Sediment microbial communities from Yellowstone Lake, YNP, Wyoming, USA - YL17G11_20 | ecosystem: Environmental > Aquatic > Freshwater > Lake > Sediment | place: USA: Wyoming | collected...
GCCGCTATCTTGGCGATGGGGAAGCCGGTGGCCTTGGAGGCCAGGGCTGAGGAGCGCGAGACACGCGGGTTCATCTCGATGACCATGACCTGGCCGTCCTCGGGGTTGACGCCGAACTGGATGTTCGACCCGCCGGTCTCGACGCCGATCTCGCGCATGATGGCGATTGAGGCGTCGCGGAGGACCTGGTATTCCTTGTCGGTCAGTGTCTGGGCCGGCGCCACGGTGATGGAGTCGCCGGTGTGAACGCCCATCGGGTCGAAATTCTCGATGGGGCAGACAATGACGACATTGTCCTTCTTGTCGCGCATGACCTCGAGTTCGAACTCCTTCCAGCCGATGATGGATTTTTCGATGAGGACGCGCTTGACCGGGCTGATGTCCAGGCCGAGGGGCACGAACTTGTCGAACTCGTCCCCGTTGGTGATGATGTTCCCTCCCGTGCCGCCCAGGGTGAAGGAGGGCCGCAGCACGACCGGGAAGCCGATGCGGTCGACAATCTCAGCGGCCTCCGCGACGGAGGAGGCGTAGCCCGAGGCGGGGACTTCGAGCCCGATCTTCTCCATGGCCCTGCGGAAGAGCAGGCGGTCCTCGGCCTTACGGATGGAGGCGGCGTTGATGCCGATGAGCTCGATGCCGTGCTTTTTTAGCGTGCCTCGCTCGTCGAGCTCCAAGGCCAGGTTGAGCGCCTTCTGTCCGCCCAGCGTGGCGAGCAGAGCGTCCGGCTTTTCCGCTTCGATGATCCGCTCGAGGTATTCGGCGGTTAGCGGCTCGAGGTAGGTGCGGTCGGCGAACTCGGGGTCGGTCATGATCGTGGCCGGGTTCGAATTGACCAGGATGATCCGGAACTTTTCCTCCTTCAGCGCCTTGAGGGCCTGGGTGCCGGAGTAGTCGAACTCGCAGGCCTGGCCGATGATGATCGGGCCTGAGCCGATGACCAAGATGGATTCGATATCGTTCCGGCGCGGCACGTTACGATCTCTTGAATTCCTCAATCATTTCCAGGAAATCCCGGAACAGGTAATGGGAATCGTGGGGTCCGGGGGAGCTTTCCGGGTGATACTGGACCGAAAAACAGAATTTTTCTTTCGCCGAGAATCCTTCAACCGTCATGTCGTTCAGGTTGAGGTGGGTCAGCCGGGCCAGCCCTTCCAGGGACTCGGCGGCCACGGCGAACCCGTGGTTCTGGGAAGTGATCTCGACGTTCCCCGTGGCCAGGTTCTTGACGGGATGGTTGGCGCCGTGATGCCCGAATTTGAGCTTGTAAGTCCGGCCGCCGAGGGCCAGGGCTAAGAGCTGATGGCCGAGGCAGATGCCGAAGACCGGGACTTTGCCGATCAGGTTGCGGATGTTCTCGACGGCGTAGTCCAAGGGTTCCGGATCTCCCGGTCCGTTGGAGAGGAAAATCCCGTCCGGCTTGAGGCCCAGGACTTCCCGCCAAGGCGTCCGGGCCGGGACGACGAGGGCGTCGATTCCCGACGAAGTTAGGCTGCGGAGGATGTTCCTCTTGATGCCGAAATCATAGGCGACGACGAAATACTTGAACTTCATTTTTCGAGGATAGCCGACCGGCCAGGCGAAGAGTCCCTCGTGAACCTGGTAAGCCTCGGCGGTCGTCACGACCTGGGCCAGGTCCGCGCCGACGATTGATGTGATTTTCTTAACCTTCCTCCGGAGCGAACGGGCATCGAAATCCATCGTCGAGATCAGAGCCCTTTGGGATCCTCCGGAGCGGAGGATTTTGGTCAATTTCCGCGTGTCGACGGACTCGATGGCCACGATGCCATGCCGCGCCAGGTAATCCCTCAGGTTTTCGGTCATGCGCCAGCTTGAGGGCAGGCCGGCCATCTCCTTGACCACGAAGCCTTCCACCCAGGGTTTTCCGGATTCTACGTCCTCATCGTTCGAGCCGGTGTTTCCCATGAGCGGGTAGGTCATAGTGACGATCTGGCCTTTGTAGGACGGATCGGTCAGGATTTCCTGGTAGCCCGTCATGGCGGTGTTGAAGACGATCTCCCCCCCGGCTTCGCCCGCAGCGCCGCAGGACAGGCCCACGAAGAGGGTCCCGTCCTCGAGCATCAGGGCGGCTTTTTTAAAAAAACGGCCGGTCGGGTGCAGTCGTGTCCGGCCGAGGTATGGCATTTGCGTCATTTTAGAAATTTTGCGGGACAAATTCAAGGGATTTTTAGACGTTTCCTCATGAAGGAGCTAGCCTGCATGACTCATTAGTAAGGAAAACCGGCCGTTGTTGGAGGATTGAAAATGAGATTGTCCGGGCCTATTGCCCTTCGAACCGCAAGCTGATACGGTTACGTCCCAGCCATTTGCTGTGCAGCATCAGTTTCTCCGCCCGGCCCATCAGCTCGGAAGAGCTTTCCCGTTTTTTGGCCACGACTCCTCCCATAGAAACGGTCACGCTGAGGGTCTCGGTCTCCAGGGGGAGGTAGGAGCTCTGGACCAGGAGCCGCAGCTTGTTGCCCACGACGCTCAGTTTGGCTTCATCCACGTTCAGCAGGATCACCAGGAACTTGTCCGCGCCCCATCGGCCCACGATGTCGGTGAAGCGTAAGTTGCTCTGGAGAGTCTTGGCCACCATGCGGATGATCTTTTGTCCCATCTCTTTTCCGTAGGACTCAGTAACTTGGGAGAAGTGGTCGATGTCCACGTAAAGGAACCCGAAGGAGAGATGGAATTTACGCATTTCCTCAAGCCGGGAGTCCAGGGCGATTTTCAGGAACTGCTGGTTTCCCGTTTCGGTGAGGGGGTCCAGGAGTTCCCTGCGGTTGAGGTCTTCGATGCCGGGAGGCATGGCCAGCTTGGGTGAGACGTCCAGGAAAATCTGGGCGGCCCCCGCGATCCGGCCCTCCTGGTCCCGGAGTGGAATAACACGGAGGGAGATCGGGAGGCGGTAGCCGTCCCGATGGAGAAGGTAGGCTTCCAAGTCCCGGGACATGCCGTCTTTCAGGGTTTGCTGGACCGGACAGTCCTCGGTGCAGAGGATCTTCCCTTGGTCATCGATGTGCGCGAGGATGTCGGAGCACGTCTGGCCCATGACCTCGCGCTCCGGGTGTCCGGTGATGGCCTCTGCTTCCTTGTTCCAGAACAGGATTTTGCCCTCTTTGTCCGCTAAATAGATGCCGTCGTGCAGGCTGTCGAGCAGCAGCTTGGCGGTGGCTTCATCGAGCGCCTGGAGAAGACCGGCGTTTTTTCCCCCAGGCAATGTCGGTTCCTTCATGGTTTCAGGGGGTTCTTTCAACCCCTCTTATTTTAAACAGAGAGGGCCGGAAAAGTCAAACTGCATTTCGGCAACGGATGCTGTCGACATTTCCGGGAAGACAATAAGAAAATCGCGCGGTCGGGTGGCTCGGCGAGGAGTCGCGATAGTACCCTTGTCGCGAGAGCGATTGTCATCGCGGAAATGGACTAAGGCTCTATCCCCCGATGGGCGCGCCCGGAGGGATGGCCATGGTTTTCTGCAGGAGCATCTTGGCCGGGTCTTTCTGGAACGCGTCGATCTGGGTGATGCCGTAATAAAAGTGGGCCTTCAGGTCCTCATCCTCGATCGTCGGGATCTCGGAAAACAGCCATTTTTTTAACTCGTTGATCTTGTAATGGGCGATGGCCCGGGCCTGGGGCGAAGCCGATTCGTTGGCGGCCAGCTTCATCAGGTTCAGGAGGGCGGCGTAGTCGACGACGCGCTGGACCTCTGCCAGGATGCCGGTTTTCTTCCCCGACTTCCAGGTAAAATTGAGGACGGCGTCGATCGTCTCGCCGAGCCCCGGATTCTGGGCGTTCCGGGAGTGGAAGTCCACCAGCCGGCTGGCCCGCTCCGGAAGGAGGATCATTTCCATGGTCAAGCCGGCCGCGGTCTCGGCGGCGGCCAGGGGGTCGAAGGTCGATCCCGTGTAGCCGGGGAAGAGCTCGCGAGTCTGGGGGTATCCGGGCGGACGGGGCGGCAGGATGCTCAGGATCTTTTCGTCGATGCTCAGGAATTCCGGCCGGACAGTCTCCAGGAGCGCGGCCAGCGCCCGCTTCTGCTCGGCCGGCGGCACGATCTCCGGATTCTTCTGCGTGTCGCCTCGCAGCTTGTGATAATAATACTGTCCGCCCAGGGCGCTGGCCGCCGCTTCCACTTGGTAACGGTGAAAGAGGTAAAGCGGCACGAGGAGTTCTTCGAGCGTCGCTATGGGCATGTTCATACGAATCCGGTTCTCGCCGAAGGATTTGAGGCCGATGGCCCGGATTTTCATAACGCGCTCGAGCTCGTCTACGGGATTCTTCCCATTGTCCCAGGTGGCGGCCAGGGGATGGGCGCTCGCGGGCCCGGCGTCCGATGAATCGAGGAAATAAAGCCCGCGGCTGAAGGCCCTGTCCAGTATGGCCCGGGATTCTTTATCTTCGTCCGTGCCGGCCGGATAATCCTGGTAGGCGAAAGCGATCGAAACTTTGTCCCATTCGCCGATGCCCTTAGGGTAGGTGTCCGAGAAGTCAAGCTTCCCGTCCGGCGTGATCTTGATCAGGGGATGCGGATAATCCATGACCGAGGCGCGGTCGTTGACGCTGGCGGCGTAGTTGTGGCCCATGCCCAGCGTGTGACCGATCTCGTGGGCCGAAAGCTGCTTGATGCGGAGGAGCGCCGTCTCATAGGCCTCCTTGGTTACGGTCTTCTTGCCGTCCAAGTAATCGGCGATCAGGCTTTCGGCGATGAGGTAATCCTGCCGGATGCGCTGGGACCCCAGGGCGACATGGCCCTTGAGGATCTCGCCCGTGCGCGGGTCGGTGATCCCCCCGCCGTAGGACCAGCCGCGGGTTGAGCGGTGGATCCAGTTGACGACGTTGATGCGGACGTCCAGGGGATCGGCGGCCTCGGGCATGACCTCGACGCGGAAGGCGTTCTTGTAGCCGATGGCCTCGAAGGCCTGGTTCCACCAGTTGCCGCCCTCGACGAGCGCGGAGCGGATGGGCTCGGGCGCGCCGCGATCGACGTAATAGACGATGGGCTTCACGGGCTCGGAGACTTTGGCCGATGGGTCTTTTTTATTCAACCGGAAACGCGACGTGACCCGCTTGACGAGGGGCTCGGTGAAGGGCGTGGCGAAGTCCATATAGGTGTGATCACCGAAGTTGGAACGAGGGTCGAAGAGGCGCGGCTTGTAGGCGTTGTCGGGAAGCTCGATGAAGGAATGGTGCTCGCGCAACGTGATAGAGGACGGGTCGGGCGCGACGTCGCGGATGTAATTGCCGGGCTCGTCCGCGGTGAAGGTCAGGACGGCCTCAAACTCGGAGTTCTTGGGGAAGTTCTTGGTATTGGCCGTATAGACCGCCGAACGGGAGGTGTCGAGGCGATACACGCCTTGCCGCGCCCGGCGGAGCGTCCCGACGGCGTTCTGGGCGTCCTGGAGGATGAAAGGTGTCAGGTCGATGAGCACACGGTTGCCGTCGGCGGCAACGCACTGAAAGCCGAACAAGACCGATTTTGCGAAGGCGTCTTCGACGTCTTTGCGCTCGTCGGGGTTCTGGCTATGGGCGCGGAATTCATAGTTGACCTGGGTCAGCAGGACTTTGGGGCCGAAACGCTGGAACTTAACGACGCGGGTCCGGCCGAGCTGGACGCGGTCGAGCCCGATGTCGTTCGAGCCGAGGCCGGCGGGGAGCGAGCTTACGTAGAGAAACTCCTGATCGAGCTTGTCGACCTCCAGCAAGACCCGGCCGGAGGTCTCGTCCCAGTAGAAGGGGAAATAGCCGGGGAATTTCTTAAGCGCGCCGCTGACGCTCTCGATGGAAGGCAAAACGCCGGGGGTTGATCCGGGCTGCTGCCCGGAGACCAGGGAGCCGATAAGAATCAAGGCGATGACAAAAACCGATGCTTTTTTCAAAACGCTCCTCCTTGGGAAATGATGATCTGATAAAAAAAGGTCATGAAGGAAAAAGTTTAGTACAGGAGATGGCCGGGGTCAACATGCAAAGCGGAGGCTTCGCTGCCACAAAGGTCAGCTTCCGGTGTTCGCTGAGCCGGTCCACGGCCTGATAGTCCGTTAAGAAGGCGATGACCTTCAAAGTTCCCCCCCATTTGGGGCAGACCATCTGGCGATTTCTCCGCCTCTTCTTCGGTCTATTATTCCCCGCTTTTTTCAAAAATCGGGAAATTCCTCGCGAACAAGACAAACGCGGAAACACCCAGCGCAAGCATCATTATAGTTATTGCCAATTCCTGCCAGCTTGGAAAATATTTTGCGCCGTCTTTGGCAAGGAACCCTAAAAGTATCACATTCAGCCTGTTTAAAAACAGACCCGCAACAGACAGGCTGGCGCAAAGCCTTAACCCCCATTTTTTGTCCCGGATTTTCTGGAACGATAAAAGAACAATCGGCAACAACACCCCAACGCCTGTTTCCAGCGCAAACAAACCGGAGCTTGCCGGGTCTTGGCCAAGAATCAGCCATTTTTTGGAGCGTATAAAGTCAACCGCTAGAATTGAAAAATAAAAAACAAGCATCCCCAGCAGTATTTTTCCAAGGGACTTGGCCAGAGGCTTGGGGAAATCCCATTTTAGGAACTTCTCAGCCAGAAACAGCTCCAGAATCAAAAAGCCGAGTCCTCCCGAAAGAGCGGACGCAAAAAATAAAAATGGAAGCCAAGAAGAATACCACAGGGGACTGAGTTTATCAGGCGTTAAAAGAAATAATGAGCCAAGGGATGATTGATGAAGAGTGGACAACACCGTGCCCACTATGGCCAACACAACCAAAAATTTTTTAAAAACCGCTGTCATGCTTTTCAAGCCCAAACCTTCGGTCAAGGGAACGCTTATTTCCATCGCAAGTATGCCTATGTAGAGGGCAATACACACGGAAGTTTCAAACATGGCGGAATGAAAATTCCAGTATATGGCTGGATGCCAGAAATGAAGAGGCAGGCCAAGGTCGTAAATAAGTTCAACTCCAGCAAGCCCGTAGCCCACAAAAGCCGTCAGCACCGCAGCCCTGATTATGGGTTTGAATTTTTTGATGTGGAATATGTAATACAGCGCACAGAAAATAAATCCGCCCGCGCTTATGGCAACGCGGCTGAGAAAAAACCAGATCCAGAGCCCCCATGGAACCGCGTCTGACAAATTCGTGGCGGTTCCAAGTCCTTTTGAAAACCTAACCCAGCTTGCGAAAATGCCAGTCATAAAAATTATTGCCAAAAGTGCATAGGTGATTAAATTTTTCGGCCCCGTGCTCAATGTGGTCTCTTGTCTTATGTATTCCTGCCTTTCGCAAAATGCACATTCAGCTTTTGCAACCTTGTTGCGCCTTTTGAAAAGCCACCATATGCCGGTAAAAACCGCCGCAAGGCTCAAGCCCACAACAGGAACACTGTTCATGGCCGGCTTGGTCAAATCAGGCAATGCTTTCGTTATTGTGGGCAGAGCAGGCTCAAATTTTTTAAGGTCACGGTCCGCTATAAACATGACGGAGCTTCCGCCAACCTCCATATCTCCCCACACATGCTGGAAATAACCTTGCCTGTCCGATTCAATCCTGGATTTTGCCTCTTTGAGCAAATCTTCTCTTTCTCCGAACTTCGTGGCCCCTGTCGGGCATATTTCCGCGCAGGCAGTCGGCTGTCCTTTTTCAAGACGCTGAGCGCACAAATCGCACTTCCTCACCAACGATTTGGTTTTGGACCATTGATATCGCGGGATTCCATAAGGACACGCGATAAAACAATACCTGCATCCTATGCACTTGCGTGCATCATACACAACCGGTCCGTTTTTGGTTTTTTGCAAGGCGCCCACAGGGCACGCCGAAGCGCACGATGGATTGACGCAATGCCTGCAAAATTTGCGGATGAAAACTCCATTAAAATTTTTAACAATCGTGTAATTATCAGCGTCAAGTTCATCGGTTCTTGGCTCTCCGCTCAATTGATGTGTTTCCTTGCAACCCGCGGAACAGGCTCCGCATCCAATACAAATTTTGGAATCAAATAATATGCCTTTGCTCAATTCAATTAACCTCAATATCATATATTAATTTATTTTAATGCGTTTGTATGAGTCACTGTTTCTGCGGGGTGATGCTTTGCGCTCACTTGGCCCGGGGAATAAGGTGCTTGATCTTTTCGTGGGCCGCGTTGAAATCGAACTTGATGCCGTGGGCGTTGTCATGGCAGGCCAGGCAGCTCTTCCGGATTTCGTCCGGATTCTGAAGGTGCGTCAGGCCTTTTTTGAGGGCTTCCTCCCTTTTTTGCATGATGCTCAGTTTCCTGTATTCGCTTCCCGGGCCGTGGCAGACCTCGCAGGTCACGCCTCCGTTCTTGAGTTCGGGGGCTTTTTGGTACAGCGGCGCATGGCATTTGAGGCATTTCTCGTTTTCCGCCGGATTCCCGGCGAGCCCCATAGCCTGGGCCATCTGGCCGGCCGCGGCCGAGGAGGGTGCCGCGGCGGACTTGGCGTGCAGAGTTTTCAGCCAGATCGGATACTGCATCCCTTGCTTCTCGGTTCTATGGCATATCTCGCATTTTGGAGCGCCGACATAAGCGAAATTCTGGCTGAGCAGAGTGAGGCTGAAAACGCCGATGCCGACGGCGCCTCCGAGATAAACGAGTTTCTTCATCTTTACTCCTCAACGAATCCAATCCAAAACATTCTAGCGGACAGCCCTTTTTCCGTCAATTCTTTACTCCAAGCCATAGCTGTCATGAGGATGCTGACCTGTCGAAGGCCTGAGGGGGCACGGCTTCCCGACCAAAGGGAGGAAAGAGAGAAGGCCGAAGCGGAGCGGATGCACTCGCTGGGGGGATTTTCGTGTTTTGGCTGCCATCCCCCGAAGCCTTCAGGCATAGCTGTGAAGGCCGGCCAGAAGGTAATTCACCCCGAAATAAGTGAACAGGGCGGCCAGAAAGCCGAGGACGGCGACCGCGGCCGACTTCCGGCCTTTCCATCCCATGACGATCCGAGTGTGAAGATAGAGGGCAAAGATGAACCATGTCACCAGGCTCCAGACTTCCTTGGGGTCCCAGCTCCAGTAACTTCCCCAGGCCTTGTAAGCCCAGACCATCCCGAAGACCAGCCCGCCCAGGGTGAACAGCGGGAAACCGACGGCCACGGCCCGGTAGCTCGCCAGGTCGAGTTTCTCCGCGCTCAGGCCGGTTTTCGATTTCCGGCTCTTTCGCTCGCGCGGCTCCGCCGCTAGAAACATGATGCTGGTAACAAAGGCCACGGCGAAAAATGCCTCGCCGAGGAGCGTGACCGAGACGTGAAGCCAAAGCCAGTAGCTCTGCAGGGCGGGAATAAGCGGGGTCGCATTCTTGGGCATGAGGGGCGAGGATGCCAGTGCCATCAGGCCGACGACGATGAGCAGGAAATAGGGCCCCGCCTTCTGGATTTTAAGTTTCCGCTCCATAACGAGGTAGGCCAGGATCGAAGCCCAAGCCAGAAAGGAGAGCGACTCGTACATGTTGGTGAACGGCGCGTGTCCGCTCTGCACGGTCCTCACGACGGCCGCCGCCGTGTGGAGTGCCAGGCCTGCCATGGCGACAATCGATCCCGTGCCGGCCGCTTTCTCCTTTTTAAGGAAGAGATACGAAAAGTAAAAAAAGGCAGCTAGGATGTAGAGAACAAACGCCAGCAGAAACAAGGTGGATTCGTTCATTTCCGTCTCCTCAACGAGGCCGTGATGAGGGAGAATTCGGCCTGCAGGGCCTCCCGATTTTTCAGGGCGATACCTCCGGCGGCGATCTCGATTTTCCCTCGGGATTCCTCCAGGACGAGCCGGATCTCCCGCGGGCTCCAATAGAAAGAGAAAAAGAGCCCGGCCATGAGCACGATACTCCCCAGCCAGATGAGCCCGGCGCCGGGGTCTCGAGCCATCTGGATGACCGAGTATTGGGACCCCGAGAAGCTCTTGAGCTCGAAGGTTAGATCGGTCTCCTTCTCTCCGTGGATGCGCGTGAAGTCCGGGTATCGGGAGAAGACCCAGCCCGAAAACACCTTGGCCGCGCCCTCCCATCCTTCAATGTAAACGGCGGGATTGTCGGGCTCCAGAGAGCGCGTCTCGGGGTTGTTCTGCTCGTCGAGCACGAAATCCGGGATGAATCGCGCGGCGAGAATCTGAAAGCCGTTGCCCAGGTCGGTCTTTTCCCCGGTCTTGATCTCGAGCTTCTTCTGATACGAAGGGTCGCTCTTCTTCTTGACCCCGATCTCGACCCGAGCGGAATCCCAATCCCGGCCGTAAGCGCTCTGGTAAAAGAGAAAACCCTTGTAGGAAAGGGGATGGTTGACTTCGATGGTCTTGCTCAGCCGGGGTTCGTTCCCCTCAAGCACGGTTAACGCGCTCTTCCAATCCCGGACGCTGCCGTCGGGATAATACTCGGTCATGAACTTGTCCAGGCGGAGGGAGAAACCCGCCCGCGGGACGGCACGGATTTGGTTCTCATAAAGGGCCAGGTCGGTTTTGAACCCGGCCAGGCCGCTCGTGATGCCGCCGGCCAGGATGATCAGGACCCCGAAATGCACGAGGTCCGAGCCGAAAAATCCCATCGTTTTCTTCCGGCCGGAGAGGATAATCCGGTTTCCCTCTTTTTGATCCTGCAGCCTGTAACGCCGGGTTCGGAGTTCTCCCCTGGCCGCCTCGCAGGCCTTGTCGAGCGGCAAGCCCATTTTGAAACGTTCCCTGATGGACAGCGTCAGGATTTTATTCGTATCAATCTCAAGCTTGGCGGGGAATGCCCGCCGCACCTTGGGGCCGAGGCGTGTCAGGGTGCAGGTGAGGAGGTTCAGCCCGAAGAGGAAAAGAAGCGCCAGGTACCAGACCGAACGGTAAAGCCCGGTCAGCTCAAACGCCTGCAAGAAACGGCCGAGCCCGCCGTAGCGTGCCGCGTATTCCGCGGCCGTCCGTCCCTGGGGAATGAGCGTGCCCAGGATGGATGCGCCGATGATGATGATCAAAAGGACGATGGCCAGCCGGAGGGAGATCAGGAATTTCAAAAGGAATTTCATGTCGTTTCAATCCTGATTATGAATGAGGGGGAACTTGATGTCCAGAGCCGGCACGCCGATCGATGGCCAAGCAGGGGATGCGGGCGCAGACAGATCGGCCTCAGCTTTTCTTGCCTCTCTGCTTGAAAGCCCTTTCCTTCTTTCTCGCAATGTCGAGGACGTTCTGGAGCGTGATATTTTCGAAATATACCTTCAGAACCCGGGTGGCCCCTTTCCAGATCTCATGCGTGGCGCAATGGCCGATACGATCGCAGAAATCCTTGTCGCTGACGCAGTCCACCAGGCAGCAGGTCCCCTCCAGGGGTTCGAGAATGTGGCACATGTTGATGTCTTTGGGACTCCGGGCTAGCGTGTAGCCTCCGCCCGCTCCGCGGATGCTTTTTACCAGCTTGTGAATCTTGAGCGGGATGATGATCTGCTCGAGGTAGCGGATAGAGATGTCTTCTTCCTCGGATACCTGCTTGAGGATCACGGCCCGATTCCCGTTGTTGTGGTGCCGGGCGAGGTTCAGCATCAGGCGGGTTCCGTATCTTCCCTTGGTCGAGAGTTTGATCATCTGGTACTCCTCAAGCCAAAGTGATGAGAACGTTTGCGTCCTCAATATGTTACACCTCCCGGAAGAAGAATTCAACAAAATATTATCGGATTAATAAGATTAATTGGTTTTATCGGGAAGGCCGCCGTTTCTTGGCGGATCCAATCATTTGGAATGATTGGCTTTGGCCGGCTTCTCCGGCGTGCCCTCCCGCGTCCGGGAACCGGAGCGGATGGGTCGGGACTCAGGAGGACTTATTGGCCTCCACTTCGCCTCGGCCGGTCGGGAAGAGGAGGAAGGCGGTCCGGCCCTTCTCGCCCTTTCGGAACCGGACTTCCAGGAGGGTGGAGAGCTTGCCGGCCATGCCCCCAGCTTGACAGGCCGGGGACAAAATTGTATTTTTAAGCCTAACCGTCTGAACTCCATTCCTGGTCAGTGCGGAGGTCATTCGTTAAAAACACAAGTTTTCGGCCTTATATTTTTTCCTTCCGCTGAACTCCACTGTTTTCGTGGGAAAGGATAATGTCCATGAAGAGTGAAATTCTGCTCGGCGACGAAGCCGTCGCCCTTGGCGCGATCCACGCGGGTCTGTCTGCCGCCTATTCGTACCCGGGAACGCCGGCTTCCGAAATCCTGGAATACCTGATCAAGGCCTCGGGCGGCGGAAAAAATTTCGTCGCCCGCTGGTCGGTCAACGAGAAAGTGGCCTACGAGGAAGCCCTGGGCGCTTCCTTCGCCGGAAAGAGGGCCATGGTCTCTTTCAAGCATGTCGGCCTGAACGTCGCAGCGGACCCCTTCATGAATTCCGCCATGACCGGGTCGAACGGCGGCCTGGTGGTCGTCTCGGCCGACGACCCGAGCATGCACAGCTCCCAGAATGAACAGGACAACCGTTACTTCGCCGACTTCGCCCGGATTTTCTGCTTTGAGCCGTCCAACCATCAGGAAGCCTATGACATGACCCGGCTGGGCTTCGATTTGTCCGAGGAATCGGGCCTTCCCGTCATGGTCCGGCTGGTGACAAGGCTCGCCCACAGCCGCTCCTCGGTCCAGCCCCGCGAAGGCCGGCCTCAGAACGAGCTCCGCTACGGCCGGGGTTGCGACTGGACGCTGCTCCCGGTCAATGCCCGTCTCCGGTTCAAGATCCTCATCGAGAAACAGGCCGATTTGCTGAGGCTGTCCAACGCCTCCGGGTTCAACAGCCTCGAAATCAATGCCAAGAACAAATCCCTGGGCGTCATCGCGTCGGGGATCGCCTACAACTACATCAAGGAAAATTTCAAGGACCTGAACAATCCGCCGTCTCTGCTCAAGGTTTCGACATACCCCGTTCCGGACGCCCTGGTCCGACAGCTCGTCGGGTATGCCGAGACCATCCTGGTGGCTGAGGAGGGCTATCCGTTTATCGAGGAAAGGATCAAGGGGATGTTCGGCATCCCGGGAAAGATTATCAAGGGACGGTTGACCGGAGACCTTCCGCCGACCGGGGAGCTGTCGCCCGACGTCGTACGGCCGGCTCTCGGGTTGGCGCCCCTGCCCAATCAGAAGACGGCGGATTTTAAGCTGGCCGGCCGTCCGCCGCAGCTTTGCGCAGGCTGCCCGCACGCAGACTCATTCCGCGCCCTGAACAAGGCCCTCGAGGGCTACCCGATGGCCAACGTGTTCAGCGACATCGGTTGTTACACGCTGGCCGCCTATCCGCCCTATGAAGCCGTGGACACCTGTGTCTGCATGGGCGCGAGCGTGAGCATGGCCAAATCGGGCGCGGAGGCTGGGATCCACCCGTCCGTTGCCGTGATCGGCGACTCGACCTTCGGCCATTCGGGCCTGACGCCGCTCCTCGAGGCCGCGGCGCTCAACACTAATATGACCGTCATCATCCTGGACAACGGTATCGTGGCCATGACCGGCGGCCAGCCGAGCTACGCCACGGGTGCGCCGCTCCTCCGGATGGTCGAGGGTTTGGGCGTTCCCAAGGAGCACATCAGGGTCATCGAGCCCCTGCCCAAGAACCTGGAAAAAAACGCCGTAATCATGAAGGAAGAATTCGAGCACAAGGGCATTTCGGTCATCATCCCGGTCCGGGAATGCGTCCAGTACAACAAGAAGAAGTGAGCCGGAGGGAAGGAGACGAACCATGAAGCAAGACATCATCCTGGCGGGAGTGGGCGGGCAGGGGATCCTTTCCATCGCTTTCGTCGTCGACAACGCGGCCCTCAAGAAGGGCCTCGAGGTCAAGCAGGCCGAGGTTCACGGTATGGCCCAGCGCGGCGGCGGCGTGCAGTCGCACCTGCGGCTGTCGGACGTGCGCATCTACAGCGACCTGATCCCCAGGGGACAGGCCGACATGATCCTGAGCGTCGAACCGCTCGAGACCCTGCGCTATCTCGAATACCTCAGTCCCGCGGGAATGATCATTTCCAGCCGCGCTCCTTATCTCAACATCCCCGACTATCCGCCCCTGGACAATCTTCTGGCCGAGATCGGAAAGGTGAAGAAAAGCCTTATCGTGGATTCGGATAAGCTGGCCAAGGAGGCGGGCTCATCCCGGACGGGGAATATGGTCATGCTGGGCGCGGCCAGCCCTTTCCTTATTCTGGAAGAGGCCGACCTGAAAGAGTTCCTCCGGGTTCTTTTCGGCCGCCGCGGGGAGAGTATCGTCAACGCCAATTTGAAGGCCTTTGACCTGGGCCGGAGGGTTGCGCTCGATCGCGGCCTCGGGTTGTGATGGGCCGCGGCCATCATCCTTTTCAATCAGGAGACGACCATGAAGACCGATGTCGCCGGAATCAACGCCATTTTTGAAAAAGCCGAGAAAGAGGGCCGGAATTTCCTGCTGGAGCACGAGGTCTACGCCGTCCTCAACCGGATCGGGGTCAAAACGCCGAAATTCTTCTTCCTCAAAAAAGGGGATAAGCCCGACCGGAAGAAGCTCGCCGTCCTCAAGAGCGACAAGGTCGTCCTGAAGGTCGTCTGCCCGCTCATCGCCCACAAAACCGATGTCGGCGGCGTGGCGTTCGTCGAGAACAGCGCGGCCGAGGTCCAAAAAGCCTGCCGCAGGATGCTGTCCGAAGTGCCCGGCCGGTTTCAGGAATGGAACAAAGCCTTCGCCCACCATAAAGACGGAAAAGTTTACGCGATAGAAGAAGTCGAGCGCGAGATCCGCGGCATCCTTGTCCTGGAAAAAGTAAAATTCGAGGAAGCGGGATTCGGCTCAGAGCTGCTGCTTGGCCTTAGGAACACGCGCGAATTCGGCCCGGTCGTGACCATGGGCGCAGGCGGGGTGGATGTCGAATACCTGGGCGAACGGCTAAAGGAAAGGAAATCGGTGGCCATGCGCTCGGTCCATCTGCTCAAGAAAGGCGGGACGATCCCGGCGCTCGAACCGCTGGCCGTATACGACAAGCTTGTCAAGGAATTCCGCGGCCGGAGTCCCCTTCTTGCCCGGGATGAGCTGGCTGAGGCTTTCTATCGCTTTGCCCGACTGGGTGAAGCGTTTTCCCCATTTTCACGGCGGTCCCGCTATGTCATCGAGGAGGCCGAGATCAATCCTTTTGTCGTCGTGGCCGGAAAGCTCGTTCCACTGGACGGGCTGATCAAATTTTCCCGGGACAAGCAGGATTTGAGCCGGCGGCCCTATGAGCAACTCGAATTCCTGCTCCATCCGAAGTCGATCGGCATCATCGGCGTCTCGGAAAAGATGAACATGGGGCACATCATTCTCAACAATGTGCTGCGCGAGGGGTTCCCGCGTGAGCGTGTCTTCGTGGTTAAACCCGGCCTGGTCGAGATCGAAGGCTGCCGGTGCGTGCCCGTCATCGCCGACTTGCCCGAAACCATGGACTTGTTCGTCCTCACCCTTCCAGCCGAACAGAGCCTTGCCGTGATGAGCGACCTCACGGCTGCCGGCAAGGCCCGCTCGGTCATCATCATCGCCGGCGGCATGGGCGAGAAGAAAGGGACAGAGGGGTTGGAGGGCGGAATCAAGAAACTCCTGGAGGAGGGGAGGAAGGCGGGCCGGCTGACGCCGGTCGTTAACGGCGGGAACTGCATGGGCATCACCTCCCAGCCGGGGAGCTATGATACGACATTTATCGCGGAGTACAAGTTGGCCAAGCCGTCGGGGAAGAATCGGCGGGCGATTTACATCAGCCAGAGCGGCGCCTTCCTGATTTGCCGCCAGAGCAAATGCCCGGCGATCGAGCCTCTCTACTCCATCTCGCTCGGAAACCAGCTTGATATGACCGCTTCGGATTACCTGAATTATTTCACGGACAAAACTCCCGCGGAAGCAGACGTGTACGCCGTCTATATCGAAGGCTTCAGGCCGGGCGACGGCCTAACCCTGGCCCGGGCCGCGGCCGAGCTGATCAAGAAGGGGAAGAAGGTTGTCTCCTACAAAGCCGGCCGGTCGTCCGAAGGCCGGGCGGCGACTTCCAGCCATACGGCCTCCGTGGCAGGCGATTATGCGGTCTGCCGGACCATTCTGGAGGGGATCGGCGTCTTCGTGGCCGAAGACCTCTTTGAGTTTGAGAGCGCGGTCAAGGGCCTGGTCATGCTGGGCAAGAAAAAAGTCCGGGGTAACCGCGCCGCCCTGATCTCGAACGCCGGTTTCGAATGCGTGATCATGGCCGACAACCTCAAGAACGCTTATGCGCTTAAAGCCGCGGAGTTCTCAGACGAAACCAAAGCGAAGCTCACCGAGGTCATGGCCTCGCTGGGCATCGACCGGCTCCAGGATATCCACAATCCCCTGGACCTGACGCCCGTGGCGACCGATCCCGTGTTTGCCGGTTGTGTCAAGGCCATTCTCGAGGACGAGGGTGTGGATTGCGCGGTGGTATCGCCGGTTCCGATGACCACCGCCCTCCAGACCGTGGTGCAGGGGGAGGGACATTCTGAAGATATCCGCAACCCGGGAAGTCTCGGCATGCGGCTGATCGAAATCTTCAACAAAACGGACAAGCCTTTCGTCGTCAACATCGACGCCGGCGCTATTTACGATCCTCTGGCCGGTATGTTGGAAGAAGCGGGCATCCCGGTATTCCGCCGCTCCGACGAAGCGCTGCGATTCCTGCGGAAATTCGTGTCCGTATGCAGTTGAAAAGATTCGGAGACATACCCCTGTTGACATGGCCGGGCTAAGCGCGGAAAGAAGCCATAAGGGTCCGCTTCTCGACCGCATGAGGAGAATCTGGTAGAATAAAAAAATGAGATGGCCGGCCGTCTTTTTATCTTTCGTGTTCCTGGTCCTCATTCCGGGAGGAGGGGTGAGTCCCATGACATCAAGCTTCGAAGTAAAGGTTGACCTGGCCCGGTATCTTCCCAAGGAAATCCAGGGGTGGAAGGTCTGGGGCCAGGACGAATCCTACGATCCCCAGACGATCTTTGATTACATCGACGGCGGCGGCGAAGTCTATCGCTCCTACAATTTCCGCGGCCTCCTGGTCCGGCATCTCCATGACGAAGCCGCGGCGGAGATCACGGTGGATTTCTTCGATATGGGAAGCCCCACGGACGCCTACGGCGTCTTCACCCATGATCTGGAAGGCGAGAAAATAGATATCGGCCAGGACGCCCTCTATAAGAGCGGGCTTTTGTCCTTCTGGCAAGACCGCTTTTTTGTCGCCATCTACAGTGAAGAGGAGACCGACGAGATCAAAAACGGAATACTTGAGACCGGCCAATACATCGCCCGGGCGATCGGCACCGAGGGAAGAAAGCCGGATCTTGTTTCGCTCGTCCCCCGTGACCCGTTCAACGGCGATGTCCGTTATTTCCATAATCAGGCGATCCTCAACTATCACTTCTTTGTCTCCAACGAGAACATCCTGAACCTCGATGCCAAGACCGAGGCGGTCCTGGCCAGGCCGGCCCAAAAGGGCGCCAAGGAACGCCTCCTCATCGTCCGTTACGCGGATGCGGAAAAAGCCGCGGCGGCGAGAGACAGCTTCGTCAAAGCCTATATGCCGGATGCGACCGCACAAGGGATAGTCCGGACCGAAGACGGTACCTGGACCGGCGTCCGGGTCGTGAAGAATCTTGCTGTTGTCATTTTCCACGCGGCCTCGGAAAATGATGCGAATTCGGCGCTTTCATCGGTTGCGAAATGATCAATCTGATCTAAATGGTTCAAATAGCCTCGCCAAAAGATACATCGTGGAGGCCAGCCGGAAATCATGATCGGGCTCAACACTGAGCCGGAAAGGAGATAGATTCGACGTGAAAAAAAGGTCGATAACACGGAGGGACTTCATCAGGATGGCGGCGGTGACACCGTTCGCGGGGGCGGTCACGCCCCTGTTCAGTCAGGGTCTTGCCGCGGCCGCGCCGCAAAACAAGGTCCGGGTGATTCTGATCCGGAACAATGACGCTTTGGACGCGGCGGGGAGCCCGAATCCCGAGGTCATCCAGAATATGCTGGACGAGGCCGTGGCCGCGCTCTTCGGCGAGAAGAATGGGGCGGTGGCCTGGAAGAAGGTTATCCGGCCCACCGACACGGTCGGCATCAAGACCAATGTCTGGCAATACCTTAACACGACATCGGCCGTAGAGCAGGCCCTCAAGCGCCGCGTGCTCGACGCCGGCGTCCCCGAGGACAAAGTCGCCATTGACGACCGCGGCGTCCGACGCAACCCGGTCTTCCAGAACGCGACCGCGCTCATCAATGCCCGGCCGGCCCGCACGCATTACTGGTCGGGCATGGGCGGATGCATCAAGAACATGATCATGTTTGTGCCGCAGCCGTCCGACTATCACGGCGACACCTGCGCCGACCTGGCCACGATCTGGAATTTGCCCCAGGTCAAGGGCAAGGTGAGGCTCAATGTGCTCCTGATGCTGACGCCGCTTTTCCAGGGCGTCGGGCCGCATCACTACAGCAAAGAATACATCTGGCCTTATCGCGGGATCCTGGCGAGCACGGACCCGGTGGCCGTGGATGCGATCGGCGTGCAGATCCTCCAGGCCAAGCGGCGCGTTTACTTCGGCGAGGACAGGCCGCTCCAGCCGCCCGCCCACCACATCGTCTATGCGGAGACCCGACACGGGCTGGGAGTGGCGGATCCCGCGAAGATCGAGCTTGTCAAGATGGGCTGGAAAGACGACATTTTGATTTAAACTAGGAAGGAACCATGAAAAGAGGATTGATCACACGGAGGGATTTCATCAAGATTGCGGCCGTGACGCCGTTTGCGGGCGCGGTCACACCCCTGTTTAAGCAGGGCCCGGCCGCGGCCTCGCCCCAGGACAAGGTCAGGGTGGTTCTCATCCGTCATAAGGACGCCGTGGATGAGGCGGGGAATCACAACCCGGAAGTCATCCAGAAAATGCTCGATGAAGCCGTGGCCGCGCTCTTCGGCGAGAAGGACGCCGCGGCGGCCTGGAAAAAGATCGTCACGCCGGCGGACACCGTCGGCATCAAGACTAACACCTGGAAGAGTCTCAGCACGGGACCCGCCGTGGAGCAGGCGCTCAAGCGCCGCGTCCTCGACGCAGGCGTCGCGGAGGACAGAATTTCGATCGCCGACCGCGGCGTGCTTCAGAACCCGATTTTCAAGGGGGCGACTGTTATCCTTAACGCCCGGCCGGCCCGCACCCACTACTGGTCGGGAATGGGCAGCTGTATCAAGAACATGATCCTGTTTGTGCCCAAGCCGTCGGATTACCACGGCGACACCTGCGCCGACCTGGCCACGATCTGGAACCTTCCCCCTGTCAAGGGCCGGGTTAAGCTCAATGTTCTGGTTCTCCTGACGCCGCTCTTTCACGGCGTCGGGCCTTCCCATTTCAACAAAAAGTACGTCTGGTCCTACCGCGGCCTCCTGGTCGGCCGGGACCCAGTGGCCGTAGACGCGACCGGAGTGCGTGTCCTCCAGGCCAAGCGGCGCGTTTACTTCGGCGAGGACAGGCCCCTCCAGCCGCCCGCCCACCACATCGTCTATGCGGAGACCCGACACGGGCTGGGAGTGGCGGACCCGGCGAAGATCGAGCTCGTTAAGCTGGGATGGCAGGAGGATATTCTCGTCTGAAACGACATGCCTATTTATGAATACCGCTGCCAGGATTGTGGAAAAAAGACGACCGTCCTTACGTTGTCGGTCTTGAAGCCGGTCGAGGCTCGCTGCAAACACTGCGGCGGCTCGAACATGAAGAAGCTCGTCTCGCGCGTGGCGGTTTTCCGCTCCGGAGAGAGCCGGCTGGAGAGCCTGGCCGATCCCTTGAAAACGTCCGGCCTGGATGAGGACGACCCGAAAAGCGTCGCCCGCTGGATGAAAAAAATGGGCAAGGAAATGGGAGAGGAGGTGGGCGAGGATTTCGACGATTCCATCGACAAGGCGATAGAGGAAACGGAGAAAGGCGGGGGAGAAGGCGGCGAAGGGGGCGGTGCGGCGGAGGATGACTTCTAAGGCGCGCGATCCGGCCGGCCGTCAAGAAACAGCGCGAATCTTTGAGCCTGCATTATTCATAAAATCATAATTTAGAGAGACAAGATTGTCGATTCTTTCAAGGGGAAAGGCCTGGATAGACGTAGCGACTATAGCGGGACTTCGGGAGCGAGTCCGTTCCGGCCTTCCCCCATAGGGGACTCGGTTTATGACTAATGCAGGCTAGTCCCTCGGCCCGAAAATCATGGTGCCGATCCGGACCATGTTGGCGCCTTCCCGGACCGCCACACTGTAACTCGATGTCATACCCATGGAAAGAACGTCCATCCTGACGCCTGGAATATCCAGTTCTTTGATAAGGTCGAAAGCCTTTTTCGTTTCCTGAAAATAGGGCCGGGCTTCCTCCGGATCGCCCCATAAAGGCCCCATGGTCATCAGTCCCATCACCCGGATGTTCTTGAGGCCGGCCATGTCCCGGATCAGGCCTTCCGCGGCCTCGGGAAAGACGCCGAATTTCTGCTCTTCCCGGCCGCTGTTGATCTCGATCAGCACAGGCATGGTCTTTCCGGCGTCGGCGGACCGCTTGTCGATCTCCGCGGCGAGCCTCAGGGAATCCACTGTCTCGATCATATCGAAGATCTCGACGGCTTTCTTGACCTTGTTCGTCTGGAGGTGACCGATGAAATGCCATTCCACCCTGTGCCCGACGGCCTGGAAGGCGGCCTGGGCTTCCTGGACGTAGTTTTCCCCGACGATGCGGATCCCGGCGTCAACTGCCTCCAGCACTTCCGCAGGAGTGCGCGATTTGGCCGCAGCCACGAGCTTGATTCCGAGCCCCAGTTCCTCAAGAAGCCTTCTCACGTTCTCTCGAATGGGCATAACATCACCTCCAGGGCCGTTCCAGAACGGCCTCGAAAATAACCTACTCCAAAACGCAGGGAGAATTCAACCGGACCTTGTTGTCATCTTGGCAGGGGGAAGCTTCACGGAGCTGTCCCCTGAAGCGTCCTTTTTTCCAAGGGGCCGGAAAATACAATAAGGCCCTTACTCCGGCCGACGGACAATGGTATAATTTAGGACATCCGCAGAACGCAGAACGTCGCTTCTTCAGGGGAACTGCGGGAAGGACGGGCGGCCATGACCATCCGGGAAAAACTGGAACAGATCGAAAAGGAGATCCTGGCGCCACAAGCCTGCCTGAGCGTGAACTCCAAAGGCCGCGCCAAGCCGGAGTCGCCCCATTCATTCCGGACGGCCTTCCAGAGGGACCGGGACCGGATCATTCATTCCAAGTCCTTCCGCCGCTTGAAGCACAAGACCCAGGTGTTCCTGGCGCCGTTCGGCGACCACTTCCGGACCAGGCTGACGCATACGCTCGAGGTTTCCCAGATCGCCCGCACCATCGCCAAGGCCCTGCGGCTCAACGAGGACCTGACCGAGGCCATCGCTCTGGGCCACGATCTGGGCCACACGCCTTTCGGCCACGCCGGCGAGGAAACCCTGGCAGGGCTGCTTCCCGGAGGATTTACCCACTACGAACAAAGCCTGAGGGTCGTGGAGAAGCTGGAGTATGAAGGCAAAGGCTTGAACCTCACCGTTGAGGTCCGCGAAGGCATCGGGATGCATTCCAAAGGCCGGGGTGAAATCCTCGAAAACGACCTGGAGGATATGCCCTCGACGCTCGAAGGCCAGATCGTTCGGGTGTCGGATGTCATCGCTTACGTCAACCACGACATCGACGACGCCCTGCGGGCCGAAGTCATCAAAGAAAAAGATATCCCCCAGAACCTTGTCAGGATCCTAGGCCGCTGGCACGCCTCCCGCATCGACCGCATGGTCGTGGACGTGGTTACTTCCAGCCTGCAGGCGGGCCTGGAACGGATCGCCATGAGCCCCGGCGTCATGGACGCCGTGGTGGCTCTCCGCGAATTCCTCTACGAAAGAGTCTATGGCAGCGCCTTCGCCCTCGAGGAAGTGGAGCGGGCGCGCAAGGTCGTGACCGACCTCTATGATTATGTCATCAAGCATCCGGACGGCTATGTCAAGCCGTATCCCCAGTCCGATCCTCTGGCCGACCGGGCGGCGGATTTCATCGCCGGCATGACCGACCGCTACGCCCTGGCGCTGTTTCAAGAGCTCTTTATGCCCAGATCCATCGTCTGAACAAGCATCTCTGTTTCCGCCATAACAATCATGTTGGGCGGCTGGGATTCTGCCGCGGTTGCTCCCCGGCATTCCCCCCGTATCGAACCTGGCTTATGAAGAATGCAGGCTAAACAGGCGTTTGTTTTTGACCTCCTGCCTGTGGTATCTTACGTTTTCTATGAAGAGAGCTTGTTTACTATTTTTTTCTTTGCTCGGCATCGGGCTGGCATCCTTCGCTCAAGTGGAAATCAAAGAAACGACAGCCTTGAAGATTATGGAGTCGATGACGGTGGACGGTGCGCTCAACGAGCCGGCCTGGCAAAAGGCGCAGGACCTCACGGATTTCGTCCAGTTCGAGCCGAAAAGGGGAGAGCCGGCTTCGGTCCGGACTGTGGCCAAGGTCCTCTACGATAACCGATACATTTATGTCGGGTTTCTCTGCTATGATCCGGAGACCCAGAAGATCGTCAGCCGCGTTACCAAGCGCGATTCGGACCTGAAGACGGACGATACCGTGGTCCTTTGTCTCGACACTTATCAGGATCGGCGCAATTGCTATTATTTTATGACCAATATCCTCGGGACCCAGTTCGACGGCCGGATCGTGGACAACGGCGTCACGACTAACATGACCTGGGACGGCGTGTGGAAATCAGCCGGCCGGAGAACGGACTTCGGCTGGAGCGCCGAGATCGCCATCGAGCTGGAGAGCCTGAAATACGAGCCGGGCCCGGGCAAGGCTTGGGGTTTTCAGGTTGGCCGGTATCTGCCCCGGGCGCTGGAGCAGAGCTTCTGGACAGGCCCTCTCGAGCAGCCCTCGAGAGTTTCCCAATTCGGCGTGCTCAAGGGATTGGACCTGGAGCAGGCCCAGAAAAACTACCAGGTCATCCCGCACGTCATCGCCAAGCTGGAGCAAGGGAAGGCGCCGGAGTTCGAGTCCGGGCTGGATGCCCGCTATGCTTTTTCCCAGACCATTTCCGGCAACCTGACCGCCAATCCCGATTTCGCCACGGTCGAAGCCGACCAGGAACAGATCAACCTGACCCGCTTCGAGCTCAGCCTGGCCGAGAAGCGCAATTTCTTTCTGGAGGGGTCCGAGATCTACAACCAGCGCATCAATCTTTTCTACTCGCGTCGGATCGCTGACATCTACGGAGGAGTGAAGCTTTACGGCAAGTCCGGGCGGTTCGAGTTTTCGGGGCTGAGCGCCCAGACAAAGAAGGACGATCTCCAGGCCGTGGATTCGGCCAATTTCACCGTGGTCCGGGTCAAGGCTGACGTTATGAAGTCATCGAATATCGGTTTCCTGGCGGCCAACAGGCTGTCCGGCGGACGAAACCAAGGGACGGCGGGGGTCGATACGACTTTCAATTTCACCGACACTTTCCGGTTCACGGGACAGCTGGCGATGAGCTACGGTGACCGGGCCAAAGACGACTTCGCCTTCTTCCTCAGGCCGAGCTACGATTCAGCGACCTTTCACATCCACCTCCGCTACACTCATCTGGGCGAGTATTTCGGCGACAACGCCAACGCCGTCGGCTTCATCCGCGACGACAACCACCGGGAGCTGGACTCGGCCGTGACCAAGACGTTCTGGGTCCGGAAAGGGATTTTGGAGCGGATCGCCTACGAATCCAACTACAACATTTACTGGGGCCTCAATGGAACGCTGCGGAGCTGGCAGGTGGACGAGGGTTTGGGATTCGATTTTAAGAACAAATTCTCCCTGGGCATCGACCATACCCAGGAATACAAGCTTTTTGAAAAAGGGTTCCGCAACAATCAGACCGAATTCTCCCTCGGCTATAACACGCGGGAATGGCAATCGGCGCAATTCACCTACGGCTTCGGGAAGAATTTCGACCTGGATTTTAACCTCGTCGAAGCCGGGATCAACTACAAGCTGACCCAAAATCTGAGCCTCGAGTACAGCCTGACCCGCCTGACCCTTGAACCCGACCCGGATCAAGAGAGCACCTGGATTCACGTCATCCGGGCGACGAATTACTTCACCAAGGACCTTTTCCTGAAAGTCTTCTATCAGACCAATTCGGTCATCGACAAGCACAACATTCAGGTCCTCGTCGTCTACCGCTTCCAGCCGCCATTCGGCTTGGTGCAGCTGGCCTACCAGAAGGGGACGGCGCGTTTCGGCGTCAGGGGCACCCAGGGCAGCACCCTGTTCCTGAAGTTCGCTTATATGTTCTAGCCTGCATTGTTTATAAATCGGGTTTCATATAGGAGGAAGGCCGGGATGGACTCGCTCCCGAAATCCCACTATGGTCGCTCCGTCCATCCCGGCCTTCCCCTTGAAGCATTCATTGATTCCGTCTCTTCAATATAAGATTCATGAATAATGCAGGCTGGGAAGGAAGGGAGTTGGAAAGTCGCATGGCTAAGCCCGCGCATATGCCCGGATCCGGCGCACCGAACGTCCCGGTCCTCGAAGTCCGCGGCCTGACCAAGGTCTTCAAGACGCTCAAGGCCGTAGACGATGTTTCGTTCAACCTGAACGAGGGCGAGATCCTCGGCCTCCTCGGTCCCAACGGCGCGGGAAAAACGACAATCATTCACATGCTCCTGGGCCTGACCACGCCCACGTCCGGGAATATCCGCGCCTTCGGACTGGACTTCGACAAGCACAGGGAAAAAATCCTCGAGCAGATGAATTTTTCCTCGACCTATGTCGCCATGCCCTATTCCCTGACCGTCCGCGAGAGCCTGCGCGTCTTCGCCCGCCTATTTCATGTCCGTAACAGGGAAGAGCAGATCTCCAGGCTCCTGAGGGTTTTCGAGATGGAGGACTCGGCCAAATATCCGGTCCGCCACCTCTCCTCGGGCCAGCAGACGCGTCTCAACCTGGCCAAGTCCCTAATCAACGACCCGCGCATCCTGTTGCTTGACGAGCCGACGGCCAGCCTCGACCCCGACATCGCCGACAAGACGCGTCGCTTCCTCAAGGAGACGATCAGGGAGAAGAAGATCTCGATCCTCTACACCTCCCACAATATGAGGGAGATGGAGGAAATTTCGAACCGGATCGTCTTCCTCCACCGGGGCAAAATCATCGCTTCCGGGCCGCCCGGCGAGGTGGTCAAGGGATTCCGCGGGAAAAATCTCGAGGAGGTTTTCCTCCGCGTGGCGCGGCAGGGACGGGAGGGAGAGACGCCGTGAGATTCCACCGGATCTGGGCTCTTTTCATGCGTCATCTCTATCTCTACAAGAGGAGCCTGCCGCGTCTCATGGAAATCTTTTACTGGCCCTTCCTGGACCTTTTGCTCTGGGGATTCATCAGCCTCTATCTTGTCCGCTTCCGGGAGGGCATGCCCAACTTCGTCGCCTTTCTTCTGGGGGCCTTGATCCTCTGGGACATCCTGTTCCGCTCCCAGCAGGGAATCTCAGTATCGTTTCTGGAGGACGTCTGGGCGCGGAACCTGCTCAACCTCTTCGCCAGCCCGCTCAAACCCATGGAGTACATCTCGGGCCTGGTCTTGGTCAGCTTCTTCAAGATCACCATCGCCGGCGCCGTGCTCTCCCTGCTGGCTTGGCTGCTTTACTCCTTCAACATCTTCGTGATCGGAATCTCCCTCGTCCCCTTCATCCTCAGCCTGGTCGTCCTGGGCTTGGCGATCGGAATCTTCACCACCGCGCTCATCCTTCGCTTCGGCCAGCAGGCGGAAGTCCTGGCCTGGGGGATTGCCCTGATTTTCCAGCCGGTATCGGCCGTTTTTTATCCGGTATCCGTCCTGCCGCCTTTTCTGCAGGCCATTGCCCGGTACGTTCCCGCCTCTTATGTTTTTGAGGGGATGCGGGCGGTCGTCACCACGGGAAAATTCCCGCTCACAGAGCTTCTCTGGTCGTTCGGGCTGGACGCGGTCTATCTCCTGGCTGCGCTCCTCATCTTCTGCCGTGTTTTGAGGGTCGTACGGAAACTGGGGCTCCTGGCCCGGGTTGGGGAATGAAAGGCCGGGGCCTAATAGGTCCCGTAGCGGAGCACAATATCCTCGAGCCTCCGGCGATGGTCGGAGTCGTCCTTGGACAAAGTCTCGAACAGCCTCTTCAGGAACGGCTCCTTGATTTCTACGGCCGTCGTCATGTGGACAATCTCGAATTTCTTTTCCAGGTCACGGATCCTTTTCAAACCGCCGAGCAGGTCGGCCCTTTTTTGCTCCAGGTCGTCGATCAGGTTCTCGACCAGTCGGATCCCCATCCGGATCTCGTCGTCCGAGATTGTCTCCTTACCGAACAAATCCGGATTCTTAAAGACGTAATTCTTGCCGGTCTTGAGGGCGTTGGCGTGGTCTTTTTCCTCCAGGGAGAGCCTGTTCAATTCCCGGGAAAGATTATCGTCCGGGACGATCAGGCTCATGATTTTGTAGCAGCGGGATACGGACTCTTCGATACGGATGGCTTCTTCCAACATAACGAGAAGGCTCATTCAATTATCCTCAAATATTGACCTGCAGGAGATTATTCTCCATATCCGTAAGGAGAATATATTCAGGGCACGCCTCCCCGCGTGGACGGCAGCGCGAGCCCCGAATGGTTTTTTCAGAAAGCGTACTTAAGGCCCAAAGTGGCCTTGAGGCCGCCGGGTTTGAGGGTGGCCTGGGCCCCCTCCTCCAAATTGATCTTGGCCGTGCCCGTGGAGTAGCGGACGTTCAGGTTCACGCCGATGTTGTTGGTCAGGAAATAGTCGGCGCCGGCCACGCCGTTAAACCCAAAACAATTCGCCTTATAGTTTGCGTATTCGGGGTTGACGGCGATCTCGAAGAAAGGGTATCCCGTCTCACTCCAGTTGGCCGCCTTCAGGCTCTCGACCTGAACGCCCAGGAAATACGTCCCTCCGCCGCCCAGATAAGCATACAGGTTCTTCATCACGGGCAGGTAGAAGATTGCATTTAGGTTCAGCTCGAGGGCCGAGTACTTCAGGTTGCTGTTGGTCCACTCTGTTTCCCGCAAGTTGTTGAAATATAATGGATGTGGAATGGCCGCATAGAACGTGCCGGTCGTCTTGCCCGAAGCCGGGACCACGGAAGCTTCGATACCGATATTCTTTGTGAAGAAAAATCCGACGCCGGCGTCGATGGCCACTCCCTTGGTATCGATATTGTAAGCTTCCTCGATGGTCCCGCCTTCTTCATAGTAGGCGTTGAAAGTGATGTTGTTCTCGTAAGAGTCCTTTTTCATTCCGTACCCGCCGCCGACCCGAATATAGAACTTCTTGAACGCCGGCTTTTCCCCGTAAGCTCTTTGGGGCGGCCTGGAAACGGGGGGTGTGACTTTCGGTTTTGGCGGCGCCGCCGGTTTGGCCTCGGGCTTGGGCTCTTCTTTTTTTGTGACGGCTTCGTCCCCGCTCATCTCTTCCACGACGATCTTGTTGATATAGCCGGAGAGGACAATGCCTTTTTCATCGGGCGGGAGATTGACCTGATACCAGTCTCCCGTCTTCTGGACGACATCGAAGACCTGTCCCATTTTGGCCGTTCCGATGACCGAACTGTCGAGGGCCGGCTTGAACCGGACGTTGGCCATGTTGGCGGTAATGCGGATCTTGAGCTTGGCGCCCGGTGAAGCAAAAGCCAGAGTCATCGTCAGAAAAAACGCGGCCACGGCAATCACCATAGCTTTTTGGTTCCGTCTTCTCATGGTTTTTTTCTTGTTCACATTAGCTCCTTAATACACGCCGACGGCGTCCCAAGCATGAGCGACACGCTGGGCTTGGGTGCTCGAGGAGCCGAAAAGATCGACGGCCGCTTGGTAGCTGGCGGAACGCGCGGACGCAAACGTCGCCGCGGGTGTCAGGTGATAAACCCAGGTGTGGAATGCGATCTTTTCCGCGTCCTCGAGGCCTATCCCGCTCACCGAACGACCCGATGTCCTGTTCGTGCCGCCGTGGGCCAAAAGATAAAACCAGTGGGATGGAATGGTAGAGTTGATGTGAACTCCGCCCCAGTCTCCTTCCGCCGTCACAGCAAGGTTGTATTTATTTGCCATGTGATCCGGGTAGAAATAACTCGCGCCGGGCCAGAGGGGGACACTCCTCGGATTGGATAAGTCGCGTCCCGCTTGGAAACTCTTTTCGATGTCCTCGCCTTGCCACCATTCGGCCAGTAAATACCCGCTGCCTTCGGGCTGGAAATGGAATTCGCAGGATACCGCCATGATGTCGGAGAAAGCTTCGTTCAGGGCGCCGTATTCCTGCTGGTAGATCAGCTGAGAGGTGTGGTCCGTGACGCCGTGGGTGAATTCGTGAGCGACGATGTCCAAGGCCGATCCGTAGGGGTAGTTCGTGGCGGGATTTCCGTCACCGAAATAGATGTTTTGGGTATTGGGACTATAGAACGCGTTTTCGTAGTTGGACCCCAAGTGGATGGACAGGATCAACTGCTGGTTCCCGTTGTCTATTCCTTTCCAGTTGTGGAAGAGATTGTAATAATCATAGGTCCAGCCCAGATATCCGTGAGCGTCGACGGCCGTCGTGTCGGTCCAGCTGTTATCGTCGTCGGTGATGTAATACATGAGGCTGGTGTCTTGCGTATAGTTGTTGGTCGCGGTGATCAGTTCAGCCGGCCGCAGGAGATCGACCAGGTAGTATTTATTCGATGTAAAATCTGTGCTCAGTTTTTTGTAGTCTCCGAAAATTCCCCGGCCGACGCCGATGGCAGCTTGGTCCGCGGTTTGGATGTTGTTGTATTTGAGGATCAGCTCGCCGGTCCGGGCGTTGATGAAGATAATCCAATCCTGGTCAAAACCGTTGAACAGTCCGATTTTGTAGGCGAGCAGGTATCCTTTGTCCGATGGGTAGACAACCAGTTGCGGTTCGACGCCAAGCTTGAAATTTCCGCCGAAAACGGCGTTACGGGCCAGCAGGACGGCTTGGTCCTTCTCCACCGCGGGGGCGACCGGGATGTCGATGTCGGAATAATACTCGCCGTTAATGCAGGTCGTTACTCCGTTCTTTGTCTGGCGAACCAGTTGCGCGCCCCAAACCTGGACGTTCTTGTAGTAGAGATTGTACCGCTCGTGGACGAAGCCGAGAGCGTCCGGATCCTCTCTCTTGGCGAGCCGGAGGTTGCCGGCGGCGATCTCCCGCTGCATCATCCGTTCCATGGGTTTGACTTCCCCCGGGCTTGAGAGAAAGATCGAGGCTCCTTCCTTGAGCCGTCCCTGGCTCGGGTCCCTGGGTTCCTGCGTCGTGGCGTTGTAGTTCAGGGCGAGAATGCCCAACACCAGAACGACGAAGACCAGAAAACACCATTTGAACCTTTTCCCTTGCATGATTGCGCCTCCTTTGGATATTTTGAATGCGAACGCACTCTTTGTTTCATACACAATTTTCCATGGGGAGTCAATACGATCTAGCTAAATCGCTGAATCACAGCCAATTACTGAACCTGCATTATTCATAAGCCGGGTTCCATAGCAGGGAAGGCCGGAATGGGCTCGCTCCCAAAGTCCCGTTTTGGTCGCTCCGTCCGTCCCGGCCTTCCCCCTTGAAAGAAACGACGATCTTATCTATCCATATCAAGATTGATGAGTCATGCAGGTGAATTGCTGATGGATGAAAAATCGGGAGGATATCAAAAAAGGCCCTCTTCCGAAGAAAAGGGCCTTTTAATCGGTCTATTGAGCTCGTGGAAATTCGATTATTTCTTTTTAATATAGACGTTTCCACCCGAGGTTCGGAGATACAGTTCGGGCCCGCCGCCGTTGAGCTTGGCCTGGACCTCGTGTTGGCTGAGTTCGCCCTGGACGGTGATGGGAAATTCGGTCGATACATGCCCGCCGCTCGATCTGGCGTTGAGGTTCGCGGCGATATCTCCGGTCAGATAGACGGTCACGCTCCCGCCCGAAGTCGTCAGGCTGCAGTCGGACTGGGGCTGGCGGGTGATGGTGGCGGTCACGGACCCGCCCGAAGTGTCCGCCTTGATCGCTCCCATGACCTCCTCAACGGTGATGCTGCCGCCCGAGGTGTGGGCCTCGACGTCGCCCCCGGCGCTATTGATGCGGATCCCGCCGCCCGAGGTATTCGCCAGAACGCGCGCCTTTGTCCGGTCGATGTGAATGCTGCCGCCCGAGGTGTGAACATCGACTTCCCCGTCTGCTTCGCCGATCTGGATGCTGCCGCCCGAGGTGCGGCCCCAGACGTTCCCTTTGATGCCGTCAAAATGGAGACTTCCTCCCGAAGTCTTGCAGCGGGTTTCTCCCTCAAGGTCGTTCACGGTGATGCTGCCGCCGCTGGTCTTCAGGTCGACGTTGTAAACGAGGGGAACGGAGACGATGAACTCGACACGCAGGCGGTTGAAGAGCTTGTTCCAGAAACCGTGGAATCCGTCGTGCTTGTAATCGGCGTTGACGAAAACGTCGTTGCCGCGCTGCTCGAAGTCGATCTTGAAGTCCTGGAAAATGTCCTTGGCTTTTTCGTCGCTCAACGTCCCGGCCTCGCGGATGACCTCGATTCCAACCGTATCGCCTTCAGCTCCCCGGACTTTGATGGACCCGAGGTCGGTTTCGATGGTCAATTTTCCCCCGGCTCCCACCTTGAAGGACTTGGTGATGTTGTCCTTGACGTCGGCTGATACCGGTACGGCGAAGACCAACGCCAGCGCAGCCGCCAGGACTGCAGCCGATTTCATTCTCTTCCATGGATTTTTCATGTTTCCTCCTGTCTGGGCTCCTCTTGGTTCAACCTTCTTGCCCCGAGCCGCGGGCGACGCGAGATGAACCGCCTGGGCTAAAATTCCCGCCTTCAACATTTAAGACGCATTCGCCCGTTAAAAGGTTCCCTGGACGGATGTAATTTTTTAGCCCCCCGGGTGAACAGGGGGGGAGCCCGGCACCTTACCTGATGACCAGGCGGGTGAAGGGGAAGACGTAGGCCTGGAGGAAGACCAGGATTCCGACCAGGGCGGCCAGGGCTATGCTGTGGAAAAAGACATAGCGGAGGATATCGCCCTCGTGGCCGTACCAGCGGGTGGCCGTGCTGGCCACCACGATGCTCTGGGCGTCGATCATCTTACCCATGACTCCGCCGCAGGAATTGGCCGCCGCCATGAGGGTGGGGCTGACGCCGATCTGCTCGGCAGTGATTTTTTGCAGGCTGCCGAAGAGGACATTCGATGAGGTGTCCGAACCTGTCAAGGCGACTCCCAGCCAACCGAGGAGCGTGCCGAAAAACGGATAAAGCATACCCGTCCGGGCGAAGGCTAGGCCCATGGTGGCGTCCAGGCCGGCGTAGCGGGTGATGAAGCCGATGGACATCATGGCCGAAACGGTCAGGAGCGAAAAGCGCACGTGCTTCAATGTCGCCCCATAGGTTCGGAGAACGGCGCGGGGCTTGATACCCATGATGAAGGCCGAGAAGATCGAGGCCAGGAAGATGCCTGTCCCCGTGAACGACAGAGCGTTAAAATTGAAAACGGCGGCCTCAGCCGTCGGCCTGGGAACGACGGGAGGCACCCGAAAGATCAATTTGTCGGCGAAGGGAATCGGAATTTTGAGGGCGAAAACATGGTCCAGGAAGGCTTTGACCTGGGGAATTCCCCAGATGAAGACGAATAGGCTGAGGATGGCCCAGGGCGTCCAAGCCTTGAGGACTTCCCGGCGGTTGTGACTGCGGCCGGCGCGCGCGGCTTTCCCTTCTTCATGTCCGTTCATCCCCCAGATCCGTTTCGGATGCCAGACGAAGAGGAACGCGACCAGCGCGGCCATAGAGATGACGGCGGAGATGATGTCCACCAGCCAGGGTCCGTGGAAGTTTGAGATCAGGAACTGGGGAATGGCGAAAAGGGCGCCCGCGACAAGGAGGGCGGGCCAGATTTCCATCATGCCCCCGAATCCGGCGAACGCCCAGACCAGCCAGAAGGGAACCAGGATCGAAAAAAACGGGAGGATCCGTCCCGCCTGCGCGCTGAGGTCCCTGAGGGAAAGGCCGGTGACTCCCTGGAGGGCGATGATCGGCGTGCCGAGGGCGCCGTAGGCGACGGGCGCCGTATTGGCGATGAGCGACAGTCCCGAGGCTGCAAGAGGCTCGAAGCCCAGGCCGATGAGGATGGCAGCGGTCACGGCCACGGGAGTTCCGAACCCGGCCGCGCCCTCAAAAAAGGCGCCGAAGGAGAAGGCGATGAGGAGAAGCTGCAGGCGGCGGTCTTCCGTGACCAGGGTCAGGCTTTCCTGCAAGACCTTGAAGAGCCCTTTTTCCTGAGTGAGCGTGTAGAGGAAAATGATGTTCAGGATGATCCAGCCTATGGGGAAGAAGCCGTAGATCGCGCCAAAGACGGCGACCACGAAGCTCTTAGGCGCGGGCATGCCGAAGACGGTTATTGCGATGAGCAGTGCGGAAGCCAGGCCGTAGAGCGCCGCCCGGTGGGCCTTAACGCGGAGGAAGGCCAACGTTCCCAGCAGGACGATCACAGGGATAGCAGCCAGGATGGTTGAAAGGAGCCAGTGGCCCGCCGGGTTATAAGCCTGATTCCAGGGCATATCGACCATTGCGGCTTAGCCTATCACAGCGGCCGTCCGGCGGTCAAATCGTGGGCCGGAGGGAACGGTTCTTACGCAGCGGAGTTCCCCAATTTTCTTTGCTGAATCATGGAAATCCATGATGGACAGCCAAATCCGGAAAAGACAAAATGGTCGTTGGATGCAGGAACCCGGGTGGCACATCGCGAGGGAATGCCAGGACCCGGTTCAGTAAAAACAATAAATGAGAACTTCTGTTTTCTTCAAGTTTGATTTTTCAACCGGGATGATTATACTTTTAAGATAAAAAGAGGAGGAAACGACCATGGCCATCACGTCCTGCCCCGAATGCGGGCGGTCCGTCAGCGATAAAGCCCAAGCGTGCCCAAACTGTGGATACCCTCTGCAGCCCCAGCAACAGGCCTGGCCAGGCCGGTTTCTTTTTCGGTATTACGGATACGAATACAAGTCCCAACGGACGATTTTCGGTATGCCCCTCGTCCATATCGTTTCCGGCTTTCCGGACGGCAAAATGAAAGTGGCCAGAGGATTCATAGCCATAGGCAATATCGCTGTCGGCGTTTTCGCCCTGGGCGGCGTGGCCGCAGGGCTTTTCGCCCTGGGCGGGGTCGGTTTGGGACTCGTGGTGTTCGGCGGTTTGGCTCTGAGCCTCGGAATCGGCGTCGGCGGCGTGGCCGCAGGATATCTCGCCATCGGCGGCGTGGCCATCGGCGTTTATGCCATTGGCGGGTTATCCATAGGCGTCCATACGATTTTCAACGACCATCATCTCCGGCAGGCCCTCGAGTCGCTTTTCCGCCGTTTTTCTTGAGCGCGGAAACGCATTCTCTGCATCCGTTTCATCATTCTCGGTCACACATCGAAATACCGTTTTCTGTTGTCGCGGCGGCCGGAAGAGATTATAATTGGAAACTCTAAGAACGGAGGTTGATTTCCGATGAGCAAAGCCGAAGCATTGAGGAAAATCGCGACGAGGCTTCGCATCCATTCCCTGAAAATGACGACCAAGGCCGGTTCGGGACATCCCACGACCTGCCTGTCTATGGCCGACCTCGCGGCCTGCCTGTTCTTCAGCGAAATGCGCTACAATCCCGGAAATCCCGAAGACTGGGGGAACGACGAATTCGTCCTGTCCAAGGGGCACGCCGCTCCCATTCTTTGGGCGGCCTACGCCGAAGCCGGGATCATTTCCCAGGCGAGCCTCATGGACCTCCGCACGATCACCTCGGACCTGGAAGGCCATCCCACGCCGCGCATGCCCTGGGTCAAGTCCGCCACCGGCTCGCTAGGCCAGGGGCTGGCCGTGGGCGCCGGCATGGCCCTGGCCATGAAGCTCGGTAAATCGCCCGGCCGCGTGTTTGTTATGATGGGCGACGGCGAATGCGCCGAGGGCGCGGTCTGGGAAGCGGCCAACGCCGCCTCGCTTTTCAAGCTCGCGAACCTCCGGGCTATTGTCGACATCAATAGACTCGGACAGTCCGATTTCACCATGCACGGTCATGACGCCGCGGCCTACGAGCGGAAGTTCAAGGCCTTCGGCTGGGAAGCGGTCAAGGTCGACGGCCACAACATCGACAAAATCCTTGAGGCCTTCGAAAAAATCAGGACGATCAAAGCGCCCGTGGCCGTTCTGGCCCGCACGCTCAAAGGCAAGGGCGTATCCTTCATCCAGGACAGGAACGGCTGGCACGGAAAGCCGTTGAAGGCCGATGAACTGGCAGAGGCGCTCAAGGAACTCGGGCCCATGCCCGAGATCGACTCCACGAAGCATGTCCATAAGCCCGGGAAGGCCGTCAGGCCCAAGCTTCAAAAAATCCATGATTTTCCCAGGACCGATTACAAGGAAAAGACGGCGTCCCGGCTTGCCTATGGAATCGGCCTGGCCGCCCTGGGAAAGACCAACCCGTCTGTCATCGTCCTGGACGGAGATGTGAAAAACTCGACTTATGCCGATAGGTTCTTCGAGGCGTTCCCCGAACGTTCCTTCCAGGCCTACATCGCCGAACAGCTCATGGCGGGGATGGGGATCGGCCTGGCCGCCAAGGGATACCTCCCGTTCATCGCCACTTTTGCTGCCTTCCTGACGCGGGCCCATGACCAGATCAGGATGGCCGCCTACTCATTCGCCAACGTGAAATTCTGCGGCTCGCACGTCGGGGTCAGTATCGGCGAAGACGGCCCGTCGCAGATGGGACTCGAGGACCTGGCTATGTTCCGCGCTGTCCCCGGCTGCCTTGTCCTTTACCCCAGCGACGCCTTCTCGGCCGAAGGATGCCTGGAGACCATGGCCGGCCACAAGGGGCTGGCCTATTTGAGGACCACGCGGCCGGCGACACAGCTCCTTTATTCGAGAGACGAAAAATTTCCGGCCGGAGGGTCCAAGATCCTTAGGAAATCCCCTCAGGATAAGGTCACGGTCATCGGCGCAGGCATCACCGTATATGAAGCCCTGAAAGCGCACGACGCGCTGAAAAAAGAGGGTATCGATATCCGGGTTGTCGACGCCTATTCGATCCAGCCTTTGGATGCCGACGGCATCGCCCGCGAAGCGGCGGAAACCGGAGGCCGCGTGGCGGTCGTGGAAGACCACTTCCCGGCCGGCGGATTGGGCGAGGCGGTCGCCGCGGCTCTCGCCGGTAAAGTCGAGATCAAACATCTCTGCGTGCGGGATCTGCCGCGCTCCGGGAAGCCGGACGAGCTCGTCGACGCCTACGGCATCAGCAGCCGCCATATCCAGGCGGCCGTGAGGGAACTTATTCGGGCCGACATGCAGTCCTCTTCTTGACGATCGGAGCGCATACGTAGCTCGAAAAGCCTGAACCGGGAATTCGATCGAATCGGGAGACCACCAGAATGGGGAAAACGAAGGCATACCTTCTTGAAGTTTGTCGCGGCGCTTTTGGTCAGCATTGAGATTTACTAACGATTTCTTTTCTGCCCTGAGAAAGAGACGATTAAACGAGACGCCTGTTTCACTTTATATTCTTGTTCTCTGCCTGGCCGGCTTCAGGGCACAGCTCCTGCTGCACAGCAGTTCCCTCGCGCATTCAGGGCCTCGGGATACCGTAGCCGGGCAGGAGATTTCCGGCATCGTGACAATCATCTTTGACGGGGACACCATCCAGGTCCGGCTGAACGACGGATCCATGGAGAAAGTGAGGTTGATCGGGGTCGATTCCCCGGAGATGGATGATACGAGGGAGGACGTCCTGTTCTGGGCGCACATGGCCAGACGGTTCGCTTTCCATCATCTTTACAGAAAAAAAGTCACCCTTTCCTTCGATTGGGAGCGCCGGGACAAATACGGCCGGTTGCTGGCTTATGTCCGGACCTTGGACGGCCTTTTCTTCAACGAATTCCTCATCCGCGAGGGATTCGCGGCCGCGCTTCTCGCTTTTCCGTACGAGGAAAAATATCAGACGCTTTTCAAGGCGGCGGAGGGGGAGGCCAGGCGGCAGGGGAGGGGGATGTGGAAAAAGGGAGATTCGCCCGTCATTTCCGACCGGGATGCCACGCGCCTGGCCGGGCAGGTCCTGACCGTCCGTTTCATCTGCGAGTCCGTTCAAATCCGCGGCGATTTCGCGTATCTGAGGTCGACAGAATCGGACTTCGAAGCCCTAATCCCCCGGGAAAAGCTTGCCCTTTTTCCCGATTGGAAATCCTACGAGAGCCGGGCGCTCTCTGTCACCGGCTTCCTGGAGATCTTTAAAGGAACGCCGCAAATCATGATCATCTTTCCCCGGCAGGTCGAGGTCCACAAGTACGCGGCCTTTCTTTACTGCGTCTCCGATCGCAAGGCCAAAAGCCGCCAGGGATTCCATAAGGCCTTCAAGCTGGACTCCCGCTTCGATCTCACAGCCGGAGAGGCCAGT
>Ga0315288_10000972_pt1 | contig 36384 bp, 33 predicted proteins | sample YL17G11_20_MG_FD_203454 | JGI IMG/M metagenome (GOLD analysis project Ga0315288, IMG submission 203454) | Sediment microbial communities from Yellowstone Lake, YNP, Wyoming, USA - YL17G11_20 | ecosystem: Environmental > Aquatic > Freshwater > Lake > Sediment | place: USA: Wyoming | collected...
GGGCCAATATGGAGGAAAGAGCAATGGTCTGGAATTTAGTTACTTCTTGTATTGGTGAAGCTTCACCAGATATGGGAGAGGCAGCAGAATTAGCCTATAAGATAATGATGGCTGGTAGGGAAAAAGGCGGTCAAACGGAAGATTTTACCCCCCTTACTGATTTATTATCTAGATATCAAACGGAAAAAAGTGATCATCATCAATATGAGATAGATATAGATGGTGTTAGAGTTTTATTTCCTTTAGTGGCAACAATTAGGAGACGATTATTAGCAGAAGGAAGGCCGCAGCAAAGTTACACTATTTTTACTAGAAAAGACATCTTTAAGCAAGATGACGAAGTAGATATAGACGCTTTAAATGAATTTCGTCATGTAACGATGTCTTTATCAGTTCGGCGCGAAACTCTTTGGTATCAAGATAACGACCTACCGGAACACAACATTATTGATTTAGGATATTATACTTTAGAACAGAAAAGAGCAGGTGACAGTTTGGAATTAATTTTAACTGTGAGAGGAAAGGTTTAAATGCATTATCGGATTTATACTTATCAAGGAAAATTTTTAGGCACCCTAATTATAATAGGGTCGGAACTGGTAATTAAAGGTTATGATAAAACAGGCGAAGGATTGCTGATAAAAGAAATTAATGAAATAGAAAAAAGCGGAGTTTATCAAAGAGACAGTCAAATTAAAGAAGAGAAAATAATCGAGCTGGTTACTTTAAAAACAGTTAAAGACGACATTTATTGGCAGTTAGTTATTAAAGGATTAATTAGTCGGATGTATTTAGTAAAAAAAGAGGAAAATTAATTAGGCGAAGCTTTCAAATTTTATACATTAAAAACACTTTAGATAAACCTGTGGAATTTAGGTTTAAAGTGAGTGAGGAAAAAGCAGAGTTAGAGATTGCAAAAAAGTAACAGTTTTGCTATTGAATAATTAATTATTTTTTGTTAGGATAGAATTTGTAATTAATTATTTTAGAAAGAAAAATGAGTGTAGAATTAGGCGTAGCAATAGGTCCAACAATAATAGAAGAATTAAGACAAGAATCAGATGTGTCGGAAAGAGAGTGGCAAGCATATGCAGAAAAAAAAGGATATGTGGCAAAACCAGGTCAGCAAGTTCAGTTTAAAGATGGCATGTTTGCTGATGATAACTTAGAAGGATTGTCAGTTTATATAGATGGAATTCAAAAAGGGAAAGGAACGATACTTGAGATTGGAAGAGATGCAGATAGAAAACATCTTTCTTGTACAGTTTATCAAAGAGATAAAACTGGAAGACCAATTTGGTTAAAAGATCACTTTCGAACTTTTAAGACTTTTACTGGTTCAACGGTTGTACAAAGTGAACATGTTAACGATCAATTAATACAATTAACCCATAGGAATAATGCTGTTTTATTTAATCCAGATGATGCCGATGGCATTACCCATCGTGTAAAAATACATCTAACTAGTCAAATTAGCGGAGACAGTAAACCTAGTAGTGAGACACAATGGGAAATAAATAGAATAAGATTTAAATTTGCTCAACCTCCTTCCCAAGAGGAATAAATTTTTACTTGCATATAATTCTTCTTTTAAGATATGATGGTAGGTGATGAGTAAACCTTCCTTAAAACAGTTGATTTGGTTGTTTTCTTTTATCATTGTACTAGAGTTTTTGTGGCTGGATATTAGAATAGAGAAACTAGTGAGGCAATTACCCCAAAATGTTTTGGCCAAACAGCAGGAGAAAATTAACCAAGCATTAAAAAATGTCCCAGAACCTAAAGTAGAAGAAAGTTTAGTCTCGGGTGCAAGTTTGCGGCTGGAGCCAAAAGAAGCTAGTTTTAGCGCTGAGTTTACTTTAAAGATAATGGTTAAAAGTGATGAGGAAATTACCCAGGTTGATTTAAGAATTTTTTATCCCCAAGAAATACTACAAGTAATTGATTCTAGTTGGATAGTGGATGAAAAAACAGGCACGGCTTCGTGGTCAGCCAGTTTAAATCAACAGGGAGAATTTACTATTAAAACGATTTCTTTTAGACCAATAGCTAAAGCTGAAGCCAAGATTAATTTTGATTTTACTAAAGAAAGTTTACTGGATTGCAATTTATTAAATAAAGAAGGCAAGGATTTATTAGAAGAGGCAAGCGGAGGAGATTATTTCTGACATCTTTTGTTTTAGAAATGAATAGAGAAAAAATCAGTTTATTTATTCTAATTAGTCTTTCAATTATTCTTCTTATGGGGATTGTGTTGGTAGAGCAAAAATTGGGTTTAAAACTGCCTGAGATTTTTTTAGAACAGCCGTTTGCAGCAGCTAATATTGTTGTTAATACTGATAAAGAGTTGGGTGATTTGCCCAGAATTTGGCCGGCTTTGGGACAGGGAGGAGAAGAAAGAGGCAATATGATTAAACCCACAGTTAGTTATTTAAAACGTCTTAAACCAAGTTATATTAGGTTGGATCATATTTTTGATGATGATTATTATGGTGTAGTTCAGGGAAGAAAAGCTGGCGGTAGTTTGCAATTAAATTGGACAAAATTAGATGATGTAGTGGTTGATATTAATAGTACAGGAGCCAAGCCATTTTTATCCTTAAGTTATATGCCGGGAACGATTGCCGCTTCCAAAATTGATGTTCCTAACTGGCGGGATTGGCAGGACTTAATCAGGCAGACAGTGGAACATTATTCGGCTAAATATGACAATGTTTATTATGAAGTTTGGAATGAGCCGAGTTTACCCATGTTTGGCAGTTGGAAAATGTTTGGGAGTAAGGATTATCGCTTGCTTTATCAATATGCTGTAGCCGGCGCCAGCCAGGCAGTGGCCGTTCATCCTTATAAAATCGGCGGGCCGGCTATTCCGGAAATGGATGACAAGTGGATTAGTTTGTTGTTCGACTTCGCCATTGATAAAAATTTAAGGTTAGATTTTATTTCCTGGCACCGTTATAATTTTGACCCCAATCGTTTTAATCAAGATATAGAAGAAATAAACGTCTTAACCAGCGAGCCAAAATATCAGCAATTTACTAATATTGAAAAAATTATTACTGAATGGGGGCCAAATAGCGAGAAAGATAGTGTTTATTCTAGCGGCGTAGCTGCTTCTCATATGGTAGCAGTAGTTAGACAATTACTAAATAAAGCCAACTTATTATTTGCTTTTGAAGTAAAAGATGGGCCTGGTCAGGAAAATAAAGGCTGGGGAATTTTGACTCATGAGAGTGTGGGCGTAAAACCAAAACCCAGGTTTTTCTTGTTTGAATGGCTGGCAAATTTTGAAGGACGGAGGCTAGAGGTTTTAGGTGAAGGAAGTCAAATAACAGGTTTTGCTTTTAAAAATGAGCGAACAACAACTTTGTTGTTGACTAATTATTTACCATCGGGAAGTCAAGAGGAGTCATTTCTGGCTTCTTTTAGTGGTTTAGCGGAGGGTAGATATCGGTTATTAAAACAATTATTATTCGGTAAGCCAGAAGAGCAGGAAATAGAGGTAAAAAACGGCGGGATTGTCTTTAATTTAACGATGAAACCCTATAGCGTATTGCGTTTGCAATTAACCCAATTTTAAAATGGCAGAATATATTTTATTTACCATATTTTTAGGCTTAATAGGTATTATCAGCGGGATTATTGTGTGGTTATTGGGATTAATTATTAAAGAAGGACAAAAAGAGAAAAAGAAAAGTGGTACTCGTAAAAGCGGTTAATTTACAGATATACCCATCCCCGGGGTGGGAAAGCTTTAAGTTAATTTAGGCATAAAAGTGGCTCTTTGGCCATTAACGTGATTATGAACAGTAAGGTGGGCAGGAACTTGATTTTCGCCAAAGATACCACCGCTATTGTAAGATAATTCTAAATCAACACCATGAGGATTATAAACAAATTGTCCTTCTTGTTGTTTATCAGGAATATATTGATTATTACGAAAGAGTTTAATGAGGGAATAATTAGAATGATCAGAATCAGCAGGAACAGACCGGACCTCTCCCCACCACTGGGCATTTAGTTTATATGATGGTGGTTTAAGACATTCAGGATCATCAGCAGTTACTCTATAAGGCAAAGCACCTGGTGGTTTTATATCGTCTGGCCGGCGCCAATCTTGCGCTCTTTTTAAAAGATCTAATAGTTCTTGAAGTGAGCGGACAGACGGTTCACTGCCAACTTTGTCTAACCAGCTTTTAGCTCTATCAGGTCGACTTTCGAAGTCAGCCCGGGAATAATAATCCATTTCTAGTCGAGGTTCATTTTCAAATTGCGTTGCCATTAAGTCAAATAATCGTTGCATTTCCTGATTTAATGGTTGAGGTTCTGGAGGAAGTTGTTCACCTTGTGTTTGTGGTGGTGTTTCAGTAGTTACCATGTTTATAAAGATACTTTTTCTTCTTGTCATTGTCAAGAACATTAAGAGATAAATAAATAGGTTAAATCCTAATAATTTTTATGCGTTGCCTTTTAATATAATACCTTGACAAATTGTAACTTATAAGTTACAATAGTTTTGTTGTAATGAAAAAGAAAATTTATCTTGATAAAAATGCAGAAAAAGAACTACGGAAATTTTCGGAAAATGTCCAGATAAAAGTTGAAGCTTATTTAAGATTATTAGCAGAAGAAGGAAGACTTGAATTTCCTGAAAGCAAAAAGATTAATAGAAACCTTTATGAGTTGAGAATCAAATGTCAAGGCGAATATAGAGGTTTGTACGCCTATGTTAGCAGAAGTTTTATTATTATTTTACTATTTTTTAGAAAAAAAGTTCAAAAAACACCAATAAAATATTTAAAGACTGCCAAAAGGAGGTTAAAGCTTTATGAATAAGAAAATAAGACAAGCATTAGTAAAAGAAGAATTGCTTGATTTTGATAAATTATTTGCCAGTTATCCCAAAGTAAGAAAAGAAGCAATTCTAAAAAAAGCAAGATACTTAAAAGCGGCGATTGCTGTTAGGAATTTAAGGAAAAAATTAAATCTTTCCCAGCAAAAACTGGCGGAGAAAATGCAGGTAGAAAGGGAGTTTATTGCCCGAATTGAAAGCGGCCGGCAAAATATTACTTTGGAAACTTTATATCGACTGGCTGAAGCTTCGGAAAAGAAATTTATATTCCAATTCAGGTAACTAATTTTTTTAATTCTCAATTTACGGTATACTATAAGACTATGTTTAGAAAATTGCGATATTGTTTCATTTTTATATTGTTGCTGGTTTTAGTGTTAAGAGATGTGAAAAAGGCGTGGGGCCAAGAAAGAAATATTTTTGGGATTCATGTTTTGGAGACTTCAGATTTGGGTAAAGCGAAGGAACTTATCAATTCCAATGGCGGCGACTGGGGGTATGTGACAATTGTGATAAGGGAAGATGATTTAGATAAAACAAAATGGCAAAAGTTTATGGATGAATGCCGGAAATTACATTTAATTCCCATTGTTAGAATTGCTACTTATATGGAAACAGGTTGGTGGGCAAAACCAACAATGGAAAATCTTAATAAGTGGCATGAGTTTTTGAATAGTTTAACTTGGCCGGTAAAACAGCAGATTGTAGTAATTTTTAATGAACCAAATCAAGCTAAAGAATGGGGTGGAGAAGTTAATCCCCGGCAATATGCTTTGGTTTTGGAAAGATTAATAAGTTTACTTAAAGATAGCAATAATAATTTTTTTGTTTTAAATGGGGGTTTGGATCAAGCGGCTGATGGCAGAAACGGGACAATGGATGAAGGAGTATTTTTAAATGAAATGCAAAAAGCCGTGCCGGATATTTTTAATAAGTTGGATGGCTGGGTCAGTCATAGTTATCCTAATCATGGTTTTGTAGGACTACCGGAAAATACTGGCCGTCGATCGATTAAAGGTTACGAGTGGGAATTGGAAATAGTGAAGGGGTTGGGAGGAACTAAGGATTTACCGGTTTTTATTACAGAAACTGGTTGGCCGCACCAAGAAGGCAAACAGAATGACAGCCGGTTTTATGAGAATACAAAAGTTGCTCAATTAATTGAAAAAGCATTTACAATTTGGGGATTAGATGATCGTATAAAAAGTGTAACTCCGTTTGTTTTAAACTATCCAGTTGAACCATTTGATCACTTTTCGTGGTTAAAAGAAGATGGTGGCAGTTGGCCAATTTTTGCTGCGGTTGAGTCATTAACTAAAAACAAAAACGAACCGGAGCAAGTAGAAAAATATGAAATTGTTAAAATTAATTTGCCCGATTTACTGCCGACTAACTACACAGTTAAAGCTAAAGCGATGATTAAAAATACCGGCCAGTGGATTATGGGAGAAAGGAAGAATTTAGAATTTAGAATTCAGAATTTAGAATCAGAAAACGCCTTAATGGTTGAACAGCCAAAATTTGATCAAGAACAATTAATAGAGCCGGGGAAAACAATGGAATTGAATTTTAGTGTGCAGACTGGGACACAGTCAGCAGAACATAAGTTAGCCATTAATGGCAAGGATTATACTATTTATGTATATAAGCCGTTTGACTTAAAAAACAGCAAAATGAGTTTATGGAGGCAATTAATTAATCGGCTGAAACTTTGGTGGTTGGAGTTTAGAGAAAAGTAATTAGTAAATCAGTAACACAGTAACACAAAATTAAGATGTTATTCCATTTCTTCAAAAATTTCGTTCCGTTTAACAAAACTTAACAGAAGATCATAAAAATGAGGAATGCCCAGTTGGGAACTATTTAGTTTGATTGCCTCCAGCTTTTTTAGCTTGTTGAATAAGACCAGCATTGCCAAGAATTTCATCATCAATATGAGGAGCAAAAATCAATAGCCGGTCATTAGCTGAAAGATTAGGTAATTTATCTAAACGGCTTTTAGAAAGAAAAAAACTGCCCAAGGCTCCTAGGCCAAAAAACCAGATTGTCCAAATGATAAAAGCAAGGATAATCAACCAGCGATATTTTTTAAAAGTCATTTTATTGATAGATTTTTTTGATCAATTGATAGCCGGCTTTAAAATCGGGATTTTTAAAATAATAATCATAGATTTTTTTTAAACTGGGAAAACCTTTAAAATTGGCAAATTTTCTTACTGAAGTAGTAGTGGCCAAATGAGGATGATAGCTAATGTGATAATTATTTTTAAGGATTTTTAACACCAGCGCTAAATCTTCCAGTTTGGGAAAACGCGTATCCCAGCCGCCAATTTTTTCATAAAACGAACGCCTTAGACAAGCATTAGCGCCATAAAGATAATAATTGCCGCTAGATTTTTTTATTAACCAAGGTAATTTTAATTCTAAATTAAGCGTCAGATAAAAAAAACGGATAACTGACTGACTGATTTTTTTAATCACAAACTTTTTATTATTAATAATTATTGGTCCGGAAGCGGCCACAATTTGGGGAGAGGAAAACACTTTTTTGAGGGCAGAAAAAAAATGCGAGTCAAGACAAGTATCAGCATCAGTGTTAACAATAATTTCTTCATATTGAGGATATTTTTTGGCTAGCTCTTTGGCTTTTTGACAACCTAATTGACGGGCAGAAGCAATGTTGGCCTTAATACTGCCGGTGACAATTTGACAGCCATATTTTTTGGCAATTGCTAAAGTATTATCAGTGCTGCCATTATCGGAAATAATAATATTAACCGGACTACGATGGGATTGGGATTTAATTGATTGAAGACAATAGGGTAAATAATTTTCTTCATTAAGAGCAGGAATGACCACTGAGAAAAGAAAAGGTTTCATGGGATTAATTTTAACATAAATTACTGATTGACTTTTGAAAGAGGTTCTGTTTTAATGATGAATAGTTTAAGGAATTTTATATGTCGTAAAAAAAGTTAAGCCAAAGAAGTCCCGCACCAAGTCGGTGCAGGGCAAGGGAAATACCCGCCTTTGGCGGGCTTTTTTGTTTCTTCATCGCCTTACTCTAAAGGATAAGCGATAAAAGTGGGTTGGGGAATCAAGGCAAGCATTTTTTAAAAGAATGTTTGCCCTGAATCCCGAAGCTTCGGGATGAAGGGCTCCTTGAAAACTAAATAACTGTCAGCGAGTAATTTAATAATTAACCCCATACAATTTTAGGAAAATTGCATGGGAGGCGATTCGCTATTAAATTTAAATAGTGGTAATCGCATTTCAAGAAGTGGTAGGAAATATTTTTACGAAAATTTTTTAATGAAAAAATTTTTTTGAGAGTTTGATCCTGGCTCAGGATTAACGCTGGCGGCGTACATTAGGTATGCAAGTCGATCGGGGTCGATATTTCGACCCAGAGGCAGACGGGTGAGTAATGCGTAGGAATCTACCCTTTGGTGGGGAATAACCCCGCGAAAGCGGGGCTAATACCGCATAAGTTCGTAAGAAGAAAGCGAGTAACTTCGCACCGAAGGAGGAGCCTACGTCCTATCAGCTTGTTGGTGGGGTAATGGCCTACCAAGGCGACGACGGGTAGCTGGAGCGAGAGCTCGACCAGCCACAAGGCCACTGAGATATGGGGCCTACACCTACGGGTGGCAGCAACCGGGAATTTTGCGCAATGGTCGAAAGACTGACGCAGTAACGCCGCGTGAAGGATGAAGGCTTTCGGGTCTTAAACTTCTTTTCTAGAGAAAAATAATGATGGTACTTTAGGAATAAGCACCTGCAAACTACGTGCCAGCAGCCGCGGTAATACGTAGGGTGCAAGCGTTATCCGGATTTATTGGGCGTAAAGAGTATCGTAGGCGGTTTATTAAGTCTTCGCTTAAATACTGGGGCTTAACTCCAGCTACAGGCTAAGATACTAATAGACTTGAGGTAAGTCGGGGGTGTCGGAATTCCCGGTGAAGGGGTGAAATCCGTTGATATCGGGAAGAACACCAAGGGCGAAGGCAGACATCTAGACTTTACCAGACGCTGATGAACGAAAGCTAGGGGAGCGAAAGGGATTAGAGACCCCTGTAGTCCTAGCTGTAAACTTTGCCCGCTAGGGAAGTGTCTTTTGATGCTTCCCGTAAGCTAACGCGTTAAGCGGGCCGCCTGGGGAGTACGGCCGCAAGGCTAAAACTCAAAGGAATTGACGGGGATCTGCACAACCAGTGGAGCATGTGGTTCAATTCGATACGAAGCGAAGGACCTTACCTGGGTTTGACATGCTATTGCAAATCCCGAGAAATCGGGACTCTTTCGAAGGTGTAGCACAGCTGCTGCATGGCTGTCGTCAGCTCTAGTCGTGAGATGTTCGTTTAAGTACGGTATAGAGCGCAACCCTTGTCCTGTGTTGTATATCACAGGAGACCGCCCCGTCCCAAAGCGTTGAAAACACTTTGGGAAATTCGAAGCACGAAGCACGAATTTCCAAAATGTTTTAGCATTTTGGGATGGGGAGGAAGGAGAGGATGACGTCAAGTCAGCACGGCGCTTATGTCCAGGGCCACACACATCCTACAATGGATGCACCAGCGGGTAGCTAAGTCGTAAGGCGGAGCAAATCCCTAAAAGGCATCCTCAGTTCAGATTGGGGGCTGAAACTCGCCCCCATGAAGCCGGAATTGGTAGTAATCGCGGGTCAGCAGACCGCGGTGAATACGTTCTCAGATCTTGTACACACTGCCCGTCAAGTGAGGAAAGTTGGGGGTATCCGATACTCCCCGAATTTTCGGGGAATTAAGGTAAACTCAATAATCAGCACTAAGTCGTAACAAGGTAGCCGTTCTGGAAGGAGCGGCTGGATCACCTCCTTTCTAGGAGAAAGGGTTTTTGTTCCTCACGAACAATTTCTCCCTTTAAGAGTAATCTTAACGAAAAAATTTCTTCGGTAAAATTCGTCGCCGAACAATTTTAATTTGTCCTACCACTTCTTGAAATTTAATCCCTTATTGACAGTGACTTCTTAAAAACTTATCCTTGATTTAATGAGAAAAACCTGCCAGAGATTAATTAAGAATTTAGAATTCAGAATTCAGAATTTAGGTTTTTTTATTGGTTTATTGATTTACTGTGTTACTGGTTTACTTTTACCTCCTTCAGTTTATGCAGCGAGTCCTCATTTAGAACTTAGTCCTAGTTCGGGAGCTATTTCTACTTCGGGTACCAATATTGAAGTGAAGGTTGATACGGCCAGCGAGTCGGCCAAAAGTGCTAAGGCAGTAATTAAATTTGACAGTACTAAATTAGAAATCAGTTTAATTAATGCCGGCACTTTTTTTGATGAAGTTTCCCATAATATTTATAATTCTACTGGTCAGGTAGTGATTAATACCAATATGTCAACTGGTTCGCTTGAACCAACTAAAACAGGAATAGGAACAATTGCCACGATGGTTGTTAAAGCTAAAACAAGCAGCGGGACAGCCAATATGACTTTTGATTGTACCGCGGCCAGCAGTAATGACTCGGGGATTAATGATGCCAGCGGAACAGATATTATTAATTGTTCTTCTAATATTAATGGCAGTTATGCTTTGGGAGGAAGTGCAACAGTTTCGGCTTCGCCAAGAGTAGTGGCTGGCCTACAATCAACTCCGTCAGCTTTACCGCAGACAGGAATGATAGGCCCAACAGTGGGGTTGCTGATTTTAGGATTTGGTTTGATATTAATATCAATTCCTTTATTTATTTTTATCTAAATACTACAATAAAATTTATATAAAAACTTATATAAGACTTGACATAAGATTTATTTTTTAATATAATCTTTTATCATGGATAATCTAAGTTTAAACACCGTTTCTGATTTGCAAAAAAACTATTTTCAACTCCTTAATTTAGTGGAGAAAAATAAAAAATTAACTCTTTACCGTTATAAAAAACCGGCCGTAGTTTTACTTTCCCCAGCCTTTTTCTTAAGATTGATAAAAATTAAGGAAAAATATGAGGAATTTTTAGCCCTGCGCAAGATTGATAATTATCAAAAAGCCAAGAAAGCGGGAAAACTGCTTCAATCTTCTTCTGTAGAAGATCTTTTTAAATGAAAATCAAGAAATTTTATTATGAAAAAGATTTTTCTAAAAGTTTAAAAAAATATTCTTCTTCAGAAAAAAAACGTATCAAAGATAAAATACAACTTTTTTTAAATAACCCTTTTAATCCCTCTTTAAAAACACATAAACTAAAAGGTAAATTAAAAAACTATTGGAGTTTTAGTATTACTTATAATTTAAGAATTCTTTTTGAATTTATTGGTAGTCAAACTGTTGGTTTTATTGATATTGGTACACACGAAATTTACCATTTTGATTCCACCTGGAAGGTGGAATAGCATTGACACCTAGGGAATTAATTTCCATTTGGAAGATAAAATAGTCCATGAATTGTTTTTAACTGCTTTTTTATGGTAAAATTCTTTTGTTGAAATTTGGGTGCGTGGCTCAGTGGTAGAGCGCTTTCCTGATAAGAAAGAGGTCCCTGGTTCGATCCCAGGCGCACCCACAGTAAAAACGCAAAAATTTTAAAGAACATTTTACGCTTCAAGTGGTGTATCCGGTGGATTTTTAACCCGATTGCTTAAGTTGTCAGAATACGCCATTAAAAATAGCAATCGGTAAAATTTAGTATATAATTGTTCTTGAAACGGAAAAATTGCCAATAAGATTTTATTAAAGTCTTTATAAAATAAAAATAGCGCAAAAGGGATTGATTTAATATGCAAGATTTAGGTTTTGATGATCCTTTGTTAAGACCCATGGTTGACAGTGGGGCAAATGAACAAAAAAGAATTATTCCAAGTCTTGATATTCAAGCAAGAACTGTAGCGAGTAATAAACATCCAGATCGTAATGAAGATACCATGTTTATACTACCAGAAAGAAAAGCTGTTGGGGTTTTTGATGGAATAAGTCGTCATGCTGCTGGGGATAAAGCGTCTAGGATTGCCAAAGATCAAGTAGGCGGGGCACTCCAAGAATTAGATGACGGTTTAAGTGTGCAACAGGTTGAGGATGCAATTAGGCAAGCGATTATCAACGCTAACAATGAGGTCTATAAGCAAGCACAAACTGAAAACAACAATATGGGCACTACCGCATCGATGGTTTATATTTGGGAGGGGGGCAAAGGAGAACGAAAAGCTATTGTTGGCAATGTAGGTGATAGCAGGGTTTATCTTTTGCGAAATAATAGACTCGAACAAATTACTCTTGATGATAGCGAGATCCTTTCGATACTGCCAAATGAACGACAAGCAAGACAATTGCAATTGAAATTAAGTAACGTTACTGATCCCCAAACACAATTGACTGCCAGTGAGCAAGCGTTATTTAATAGGCGTAATATAATAATTCAAGCTTTAGGACGACGGCCTTCAGTTGAGCCTAAAATACACACAATTGACTTTCTTCCTTCAGACAGAATACTCGTCTGCTCTGATGGAATATCTGAAAACCTTACTGATAACGAAATTCAACAAATTCTGGGCCAAAACCCAAATAACACAGAAGCAGTAAGAGGTTTAATGGAAGCATCGCAAGCAAGAAGTAAAAGTAATCATATTCGTGCAAAACCCGATGATATGACAGCAATTGTCATCGGCGAGATAGGGGTACCTAAAGAAGAAGTTGTTCAACCAAGTAGTCAAGAAGAACAAAAAGCAAACAGACTACCAAAGGGACTTTCTGTCAGAGTTCAAAGAGACGACGGTACATTTGAAAGTGGCTGGGTTGTAGATGAATCTGATCTTTCTAGCGACACTGTTGTTGTTATTAACAAAGAGAAGGGTCTAAAAAAACGAGTTTATAGAGCAACGCTTGAAAGGCTTAATCGGCCAGCGACTATATATGATATTCCTCATGCAGAAAATCTGCAACAACTGAACGATATTCTCAATCAGATGGGTGGATTACAAGGTTCGCAAGATTTTTATCGTAGTACTGAGCTAATAAGGATAATAAGTGATGTTATGGAGGGTAGAGTTCCCTTAGAGAGAATAACGGGAACTGGGGGTTTAAGACAAAAAGTTGGTAAGTTGATAGAGCTAATGAAGATTAGAAAAAAGGTTTAATTCTCTCGCTATTTTTTCTATATGCCAAATCCGGAAAGTGATCCTTCTTTATATTTTCAAAGAATATTTAATGAAGAAGAAGCTAGAAAAAGACTAGCAGTTACACAAGATTCAAAAGAGCGTCAGGATTTATTAAAAATGCTGGTAGGCTGGGCGCTGGCTAAAAGAGTAAAAAACGGAGACAAAATTGGTATTGGTTCTGGGACAACTTCAGAAGCGGCAATACGAGCCATAGGACAAAGAATGGCTTTAGATAAGGACTTTAAAGTTAGTGGGGTAGCGACATCAAAAAAACTTAGCAAACTTGCTTCTAATTTAGGGATTATTATGGATCCTTTTGAAGAGACTCTTACAAGAGAAAGCACAATTAAAGATTTAAATTGGGGTTTTGATGGTGCTGATGAAGTAGAATTAATATTTGACGAAGAAGGCAGACTTAAAGGTTTTGCCATAATAAAAGGCGGTGGCGGCGCTCATACTATTGAAAGAGCTGTGGCCAAAAGATGTAAAGAATGGATTGTAATAGTTGATGAAAGCAAAATTGTGGATCAATTGGGTGCTTTTCCCGTTGCTGTGGAAGTTGATCCTAATGAGGAAGAAAAAGTAAGACAAATATTTTTAGACAAAGAGAAATATAATGCTCAAAGTGCTGAAAATAAAATTAATGATGATGGGAATTTATTTGTAACTGACAAAGGAAATCATATTTTAAAAGTATTGATGGGTGAAGGCAAAATAAAAGATGAATGGGAACAGGAATGGAGAACAATACCAGGAGTTATTGATACAGGACTATTTATAAATGAAGTAAAAATTTGTGAAGTTATGGTTGCCCGGGAAAATGGAGAAATTGAGATTTTTAAACCCGCGCTAGTGACACAAACGACTTGAACCATTGATCTATTTTGCACCAGTTGACGGAGATAGTTTTTTCTGTTAAGATGATGATAATTATTTTATAGATTCCCGATTTTGCGGGAATAATAAGGACAATTTAAGGAGATTTCTAAAGCTTAATGAGTAAACAGGTCTACATATTTTTAACAAAAAACCCTTTTTGGTGGTTTTGTAAAGCAACGTAGCACTTGGTTCTTTATTAACTTTTGGAGGTCCCCCAAAGGGGACTTTTTCGTATTGGGCCCATGGCGCAGCGGTAGCGCGTCTCGTTTGCAACGAGAAGGTCGTCGGTCCAAATCCGACTGGGTCCACCCCATTCGTCGCTTCGCTCTTCAGGGCAAGCTCTTTAGAAGTAGAGAGTTTACCCTGAATCCCGAAGCTTTGGGATGAAGGGCTCTTTGAAAAGTGAATAGAATCATTTTCTTATTTTCTTATAGTAAGAAAGTGACCGATTTTTACAACATTTCAATATAATAAAAATGTATAATATTTACTCAAATTAATGCAGACAACAGATGCCTAGGATTCTTGAGCCGAAGAAGGACGCGGCAGACTGCGATAAGCGTCGGGGAGGTGTCAACAACCTTTGATCCGGCGGTGTCCGAATGGAGAAATCCTCTCCGATTTATATCGGAGAACCCGTCACTGAATTTATAGGTGATGTGGAGGAAACCCGGGGAACTGAAATATCTAAGTACCTGGAGGAAAAGAAATCACCGAGATTTCCTTAGTAGCGACGAGCGAAAAGGAAACAGCCCAAAGGTCGAATTTTCGACCGGTTGTAGGACCTCAATATGGGATTTGTTAAAGATAGAAGAATACCTCGGAATAGGTAGCCAAAGAAAGTGAAAGCCTTGTATTCGAAATTTAAGACAACCCTAGAGGATTCCTGATTACCACAAGAGACGGCAAACTCTGGTGGGAAGCTGGGGCGACCACGCTCCAAGGCTAAACACTCAAGAATACCGATAGTGAACTAGTACCGTGAGGGAAAGGTGAAAAGAAGGGTGAGAAACCCAGTGAAATAGTACCTGAAATTGTCTGCTAACAAACAGACGAAGGTCCGATTTATCGGACTGACGTCGTGCCTATTGAAGAATGAACCGGCGAGTTTCTCTTCGTCAGTTAGATTAAGCCATTTTGTGGTGTAATCGTAGTGAAAGCAAGCCTTAAAGGGGCGCTTAATTGACGGAGGAAGACCCGAAGCCAGGAGAGCTACCCATGAACAGGGTGAAGGTCGAGTAAATTCGACCGGAGGCCCGAACCCGTTTCTACTGCAAAAGAGTGGGATGATTTGTGGGTAGGGGTAACATGCTTAACGTTCCTGGAGATGGCTGGTTCTCCCCGAAATATATTTAGGTATAGCATTCTGTCGATAAACTACCAGGGGTAGAGCACTGAATGAAAAATGCAGCGCAAGCTGTGCTTTTCAACCAAACTCCGAATACTGGTTAGCTTGACAGAGTAGTCAGTCGCTGAGGGCTAAGCTTCAGCGGCGAAAGGGAAACAACCCAGATCCTCATTTAAGGTCTCTAATTTCTGGTTAAGTAAAAGGAAGTCATTAATCTTAGACAGCCAGGAGGTCGGCTTAGAAGCAGCCACCCTTTAAAGAAAGCGTAACAGCTCACTGGTCAACTTGGCCCGTCAAACGGGCCTTGGATTGATGGCGCCGAAGATTTAAGAGAATTAAACCAGAAACCGAAAATAGGAAACTTGTCCGTAGGACAAGGAAATTCGAAGCACGAAGCACGAAATCCGAAACAAATTAAAAATTCTAAATTCAAATTTTCAAAACTGTTTTTGAATTTTATTATTTTAATATTAAATATTGTTTCGAATTTCGATATTCGATATTCGGATTTTCTCGTTCTGCGGGCGAGTTGGTAGGGGAGCGTTGATAAGGCAGTGAATGTCTACTGTAAAGTAGAAGGGAGCTTTATCAAGTGAGAATGCCGGTATGAGTAGCGAAATTCCGATGAGAATTCGGAACACCGAAAATCCAAGGTTTCCTCAGCAACGTTCGTCGTCTGAGGGTTAGTCGGTCCTAAGGGGTAGCCAAACGGCAAACCTGATGGACAACAGGTTTATATTCCTGTACCACCATATTTTCGTTATCACTTTCGGCGGGACGATACGGGATAGTCTAGGCGAGATTTTCGCTTAAGCGATAAGGCAGTGCCGATTAGCAAATCTGTCGGTGCGACGTCGAATCGCGACGAAGAGTTTCCGCCACTGGCGGAGGCAATCTAGATAATTTCTGTATTCAAGAAAAGCGTCGTTAGGAGAAAGTATGGTGTCCGTACCGCAAACCGACACAGGTGGATGGGACGAGGAGTCTCAGGTGAACGGGAGAACTGTCCCTAAGGAATTCGGCAAAAAAACTAGACGTAACTTAGGGAGATGTCTTGGGTCGAAATTTCGACCTTACAACAAAAGATTTTCAAGGGACTGTTTAACAAAAACACAGGTCTCTGCAAAAGCGAAAGCTAAAGTATAGGGGCTGAAACCTGCCCAGTGCCGGAAGGTTAATTGCGGGGGTGACCGAGCTCAGCTCGGTAGCCTCCAATCGAAGCCCCGGTGAACGGCAGCAGTAACTATAACTGTTCTATGGTAGCGAAGTACCTTGTCGGGTAAGTTCCGACGCGCATGAAAGGAACAACGACTTGAAAACTGTCTTGGGGGCAGACCCGGCGAAATTGAAATGGCTGTGAAGATGCGGCCTACTTACTGCAGGACAAAAAGACCCCGTGGAGCTTTACTGTAACTTGACATTGAAATCAATTTATTAATTGTCGAGAATAGGCGGGAGGTCCGATTATATCGGACCAACAAGTGGAATACCGCTCTTTGATAGATTGATTTCTAACCTATGAACCCCTTAAGGGGTTCGGGGACAATGTTCGGTGGGCAGTTTAACTGGGGAGGTTACTTGCTAAAAGGTAACGCAAGTGCACAAAGGTAGTCTTGGTCCCGATGGAAACGGGACTGTACGTGTAAAGGCATTAAGATTGCTTAACTGTGAGGCCTACAAGCCGAGCAGATGGGAAACCAGGTCTTAGTGATCCTCGGATGCCTCGTGGGAGGCACCGGGCTTATCGGACAAAAGCTACCCCGGGGATAACAGCGTGGTCGCACCCAAGAGTCCATATCGACGGTGCGGTTCGCGACCTCGATGTCGGCTCAGGATATCCTGGCGGTGGAGAAGCTGCCAAGGGTTGGTCTGTTCGCCCATTAAAATCCTACGCGAGCTGGGTTCAGAACGTAAATTACATTGCGTTCTAGCACAGTAATGTGCTACAATAAATCTGACTAATATCGGTGAAACCCTATTTAATTCCGAACTTTTTTATAGGGTAATACCGAGGGAAGATTAAGTAAGAAGTGACAGAATTAGAAAAAGCATATATTGCTGGTTTTTTGGAAGCAGATGGTTGCATAATGTTGCAACTAGTATATCGACATGATTACATTTTGGGGTATCAAATAAGGGCAAGTATAGTATTTTACCAGAAAAGTAAATATAAACCATTTTTAAATTGGTTAAAAAGTAAACTTGCTTATGGATATATTCGAGACAGAAACGATGGAATGAGTGAATATACAATTGTTGGTTATCGAGCAGTTGAGAAAGTAATAAACGATCTAAAACCATATTTAAGGATAAAAAGACAACAAGCAGAAATTGTTTTAGACGTGATCCAACAAACTCCAAGAAAGAAAAGGAGATTTTATACTCCAGCAATGTTGTTAAAGTTAGCAAAAGAAGTTGATAAATTTATAGATTTAAATTACTCTAAAAAGAGGAAAAATACATCTAAAGAAGTTTATTATTATCTTCTGTCACATAAACTTATATCCCCGTAACGACTGATTTCCCGATGAATTATCGGGATTGAGATAGAAATTAAATCTCTAAAAATAGAGAAAATTATAATTTTTATCATACGTCAGCTCCTCCGATTCGGAGGATGAAGATATAGTCTATACCATTAGTAATAATGGACAAATATGCGTAAGACAGTTCGGTCTCTATCCGCAGTAAGCGTTGGATACTTGAGGGAAGTTGCCCACAGTACGAGAGGACCTGGGTGAGCTGAATCCCTGGTGTGTCAGTTGTTTCTTGCCTAAGGCGAGAGCATGGCTGAGTAGCCACATTAGTTTAGGATAACCGCTGAAAGCATCTCAAGCGGGAAGCCGTTCCCAAGATTAAGTATCCTGCCTTGTGTCTTGCACAAGGAAATTCGAAGCACGAAGCACGAAATTCGAAACAATATTTAATGTTCAAATGACCAAAATTCAAAACCGTTTTGAAAATTTGAATTTAGAATTTTTAATTTGTTTTGGATTTCGATATTCGAATTTCGGATTTTCTCGTGCAGGGCGCGAGGCGTAGATCTCTGGTAGACTACCAGGTATATAGGCTGGAGGTGTAAGTATAGTAATATATTTAGCCAACCAGTACTAATCGATCAAAAAGAGTAAGTAAAAAATCGGTCGTTCACCTAAGGAAACTTAGGTGAATAAAATTCTATTCACTTTTCAAGGAGCGAGTCCCGAAGGTTCGGGACGAACGACGCAGTCCCGCTATTTTCCCGAAAGCGAACACGGCTAAATAGCCGAGTAAGCGTATAGAGAAAATATGTGGGACAAGGTACCTTAATATTTTTAACAGAAATTTGCCGGTGATTGGAGCGAGGTGGCACTACCTCTTCCCATTCCGAACAGAGTCGTCAAACGCCTCAGCGCTAACGATAGTGAAACCGCAAGGTCTTGCGAAAATAGGTCATTGCCGGCAAATTTCTGTTAAAAACTCTTCTTATGTTACAATAATCTATGCCTTTTTATATTTTTGCCTGAGTGATGAGGGATAACTTAAGGTTGAACCTTAAAAAGATTGATAAATCAGTTATATAAATATATCACTTGACAAAAAGATACAGTTAATTTATTATTTAATTAATGCCAAGGTTGCCATTTATTCATTTTCCAGGAGCTTGTTACCACATCACTACTAGAGGGAATAATAGGGACCAAACTTTCTTTGAGGCTAATGATTACCTTCGTTATTTAAAAAGATTATCTCAAACAAAAGAAGCAGTAAAATTTAAGCTATTTGCCTATTGTTTAATGCCTAATCACGCTCATCTTTTAATTGAGGTTAATAAAACTCCGATTTCTAAAATAATGCAATCAATTCAGACTGGATATACGATGTATTTTAATAAGAAATATCATCATACTGGACATGTATTTCATGGGCGTTATCATTATTTTTTGGTTGATAAAGATAATTATTTACTTTCCTTAATCCAATATATTCATCTTAATCCCATAAGAGCTAACTTAGTCAAGAATCCAGGAGATTATGTTTGGAGTAGTTATTTAGATATTGTTAATCAAAATAAAAGTTCTTTTGTTGATATAGAAGAAATATTAAATTTATTTACCGAAGTAAAAGAGAGTGGAGTAGTAGGATTTAAAAAATTTATTCAATCTTGGTTACCAGAAAAGGAAGATATTTTTGGAAACATTAAAAGAGAAATTATTCTAGGAGACAGTCAGTTTGTAAAAAAGGTTGAGGGTTATTTTAAACAAGTTAAAAACCGTATATAAAAATTATTGATATAACAATAAAATCAAGGTTCAACCTTGATTAACTTGATTAAAAGAGGGCGGAGGCGAGGGTAAAAAGAGAAGCGATGCAGATGATAATGGTAGCAATAATGGTAAACCATTTTTGAAATTTACTATTAATAAAACTACCCATAACGTCAGGATTGCCGGTAAGGTTGATAAGAAAATAAAAAATCAAGGGCAAAATCATAGCGTTTAAGACTTGGGTAGCAATGGCCAAATGGAATAAGGAAATAAAAGGCATCATAACAGCTAAGGCAGCAATTATTAATTGCCCCAAGAAAATAAGATAAAAAGTTTGGCCTTTTTTAAAATTTGAATCTAAGCTGCCGGTTAAACCAAAAAATTCCGAAAAAGCATAAGAAGTCGAAAGGGTAACAATCACGACACCCATAAAACCCGCATTTAAAATACCTAAAGCAAACAAGGTACCCGCTAATTTACCGGCAAATGGTTGAATGGCTAAAGCGGCTTGGGTGCCAGACACTAAAGGAATTTTATATTTAAATAGAGTAGCGGCAGTGGCGACAATCATAAAGAAACTAAAAAAGTCAGTTAAAAAAGCACCCCAGTAAGATTCTAATTGGGCATATTTAATTTTTTTGGCGCCAGTATTTTTATCATAAGCCAAACTGCTGATAACAAATTGTCCCCAGGGAGTAACAGTAGTGCCTAGGACACCCATACTAATAATAAGATAATCAATTAAATATCGTTTGGTAAAAGGAAAACCATGAGGAACAAATAAATTAGTAATTGCCATATTCCAATCAGGATTTGCTTTAAAGGCAGAAAAAATATAAACGACATAAAAAAAACAAGCGCCCAACATAATCTTTTCCGTTAATTTATAATTGCCTTTAACCAGCACAAAAAAAATTAAAATAATCATTCCTACAATGAGGGGAATTTCCGGCAGACCAAGCATAGAGCTCGTGACTTTTACGGCCGCTAAATCAACAATAATGGTGCCCATATTGGCAACAATAAGACAAAAGAAAATAAAAACAGAAATTCTTATGCCCCAGCGCTCGCGGATAAGATCACCTAAGCCTTTGCGAGTGATCATCGCTAAGCGGATCCCCATTTCTTGAGTAATTCCTAAAAGAATAGTGATTAATAGAAGAGCAAAAAGGACAGGATAACCTAGTTTGGCGCCGGCAATTGAGTAGGTGACCACTCCGGAAGCATCATTATCAGCCATCGCGGTAATGGTGGCCGGCCCCAAAACAAGTAAAAATAACCACAATCGTCGTTTAAGCTGTTGGAAAAGATTCATATTAAAGTGTAATTAATATGTATCTAATTATACCTTTATGTGTTAATTATAACTGGACACAGGGTAAGTTGCAATTGTATAATTAAGATTGTGTTTTACTTTTCAGAACTTAAAGCTAAGAAAGTAATTAGCAATACGGGTGCAGTCATTGGTAAAATTAATGACCTCATATTTTCTGCTGACAGCAAGGCGGTAGTTACTAAGCTGGTCATTCAAAAATATCACTCCAAAAATATCTTAGTTATTCCTACGACTGATTTAATTAAAATTAACCGCTGCTTGGTTATTAAAAGCAATTTTGTCATTACTAATTTAGCAGAAAATGAATTGTATGTTGATAAAAATCTCTTGAATAAACAAATTATTGATCTTAAGGGTGACAAAGTGGTACGGGTAAATGATGTTGTGATTAGAGATAAACCTTTTTTGTGTCTTTTAGGGATTGATTATGGTTGGTTGGGAATGATCCGCTGGCTAAAAATAGAAAGTTTGGTGGTTTGGTTGGCCAAAGCCTTTGGTTTATCTGCCCATTCTCGCTTTTTATGTTGGACTGATGTTCAGCCTTTGGAGTTGGGAAGAGGTCATGTAAAACTAAAAAAAGAAGAAAAACGCTTGGCTAATATTAATCCGGAAGATTTGGCTGATTATTTGGAGAAAACCAATATTAAAAGCACGACTAAAATTTTAGATATTATGGAAAGTCAGTCAGCGGCAGAAGTGGTGGCCAGTTTAAATTTGAATTATCAAAGTGCACTTTTTCATCATATTCCGGAATATAAAGCCAGTAAAATTATTGCTTTAATGGATCCGGATGAGGCAGTCGATGTCTTATCGACTTTATCTTCAAGAAGAAGAGAAAAAATTATTAAATTTTTAAATTATGATAAACAACGGGAATTAGAGAAATTATTTTCTTTGGCTTATACAGAGGTAGGGCGTTTAATTACTTCAGAATTTATTACAGTTAAATCTAATGATGAGGTAAAAAAAGTCATTGATCGGATTAGAAAAGAAACTACTGATTTTTCTTTTTTAAGCAATATTTATGTTATTAATGATAAAAATCAACTGGTAGGAGTTTTTAATCTGCATGAGTTATTATTGCAGGATTTTCATCGGCCAGTTTACAAATTTATGATTCAAAATGTAGTGGTGGTTCATTTAACTACTCCAGAAGAAATTGCTTTAAAACGGATGCTTAAATATAAACTTTCATCTTTGCCGGTCATTGATAGCAATAAACATATCTTAGGTATTTTAACATTTGATGATGTGACTGATGAAATTTTAAAAAAATACCGTTAGCTTGTTATTTATTCTTCGAGCGAGCGTAAGTGAGTCGAGAAGCCGCAGGTCTTAAGTATTATCGAGAGGATAGTTTTCGACAAGCTCGAACAATAAATTCTTTGTTAGGTCCTGAACGGTTACACACAATTTATTAGGCTGTGTCGCAAATGTCATATTAGATTAAGAGGGAGTAGACTTATTGAAAAATTTTTAGTAGAATATCCCTATTCAAAAAGAAAGCGAGGATTATATGAATGAAAAAAAAGTTAAAAGTGCAAAGTGCAAAATTTCAGCCCAAGGCTGATCATCCTCGGGATGAAAAAGTTAAAGAGAAGATTATAAAAACTTCCAAAAGCAAAAAAACTTCTGATGGAAAGAAAGCAACACTGAAAACACAGAAAGTTTCAGCATCCTCAGAAAAGATTAGCAACATCAGCGTTACCCAGAAAATATCCAAGCCTAAATCAACTGCCAAAATTGAGCCCCAAGCCAGAGTAAGTTCGGTTCAGGCTGAGCCCCAGACAATGGAGGAGCTACTTAAGCAAACAGGTTATCAGCTTAAGGGTTTGCGCCGGGGCGAGATTAGAGAAGGCATTATTACCCAAATTAACAAAAAAGGGACTTTAGTGGATATCGGCGCCAAGACAGAAGGGGTGATTTTAGATAAGGAATATGAGGAAGTAAACGATTTAATCGCCAATATGAAGGTGGGCGATAAACTGCGCTGTATGATTTATTCGCCGGAAAATGACAAAGGCCAGATACTACTGTCAATTAAACAAACGGCTATGGATCATAAATGGGGCAAGTTTGATCAGTATTTAAAGACCGGCGAACCAATAGAAGTGCGCGGTTTGGAGATTAATAAAGGCGGGCTGATTGCCCGGTTAATGGGCGTAAGAGGTTTTGTGCCAGCTTCCCAGTTTGGCCATCAGTATTTGGGCAGTTTAGAACAATTACAAAATAGAGTATTTAAAGTAAAAGTAATTGAGGTTAACCGGCAGAAGAATCGATTGATCTTTTCCGAAAAAGCGGTTTCTGAAGCGCAGGCGTTGGTGCAGAAAAAAGCCGCTTTGAAAAAAGCCAAGGTTGGCGCAGCATATAATGGTGTTGTTTCGGGGGTGATGCCATTTGGTATTTTTGTCAGGGTGGAGATAGATCCGCAAACTCATGGATTTTTAGAGGGATTAGTCCATATTTCCGAGATTTCCTGGGAAAGAGTGACTGATCTTAATAAACTATTTAGGACAGGCAACAAAGTAGAAATTAAGGTTTTGGGGATTGATGAGAACACGGCCAAACTGAATTTATCAATAAAACAGTTAACCACTGATCCTTGGTTGGATTTGGTAAAAAAATATCCGGTAGAGAAAAAAGCCAGTGGCCAAATAACCAGACTAGCCTCATTTGGGGCCTTTGTGCAATTGGAGCCGGGGGTAGAAGGATTGATTCATATTAGTAAAATTCCCGCTGATTTGGATATTAAAATAGGCCAAAAGGTTGATGTTTATGTTGAGGCAGTGGAAGAAGAGAAGAGAAGAATGAGTTTGGGATTAGTTTTAACAGAAAAACCAGTAGGATATAAGTAAAAATTTCTAATTACCTAATTCCTAATTTCTAATGAATCGCGCTCAGCGCGATGAAATGTCAAAATTAGAAATTTGAAATTAGACATTTTAAAATTTTATCCCGGCTTGCCGAGGATGCTCGGTAAAACCGGCATTAGGAATTAGATATTAGAAATTAGAAATTATGAGTAATCAAAAAATGATTGTCACTGATGACACTATTTTAATTGATTTTAAACTGATTTTTAAAGCGATTAGGGAAGAAAATGGCAATTGGGAAAAAGTGGAGCAAGAGATGGAAGAGTATTTAAAGAGTTTTAACGAAGAATAAATAGTAAATCAGTAAATCAATAATTCAGTAACCCGCTGATATAGTTTCATTAACAATGAATAAGATGGTAGAAAGAGTTCAAGTAAAAGAATTATTACCATCTGCTTTTGAACAATTTAAAAGTGCGTTAGCTACCTTTGTTGACGATCTTAATCTTGTTCACGGTCCAGGTTTGCAAAAATCTCCTTTTGAAGAACCAGCACCTTATAATACCTATAGCCTCACGCAAATTCCTAATTATATGAAAGAAGGAGATTTTTATGCTCAACTAGAAGAAGTGGAACAAGTAGTGGTTTCTTGTATGGATAAACGAGCAGCCCATTCGGTTTGGGAACAAACAGACATAGGAAAAGGGAAGACATTATTTTTAAGCGTTGCCGGTGGACCGGTGCAGAATAAAAAAAGACTAGCAGCAATGGAAAAAATAGCTTATTTTTTAGCTGCTTTTGACAATATTAAAAAAGTGGTTTTGATTGGCAATGAACACTTATGTGGAGCAGTGCAACATTTTTTAGGTGACAAAAGGAAAATAATGAAAAGGTTAATTGCCGATGGGGCAGGGATATGGATTGATGCTTTTGGAGACGATAAGGTTTTTGCCAAACTGGCAGTAATTAATGAAGCAGGACAAACAGTTAGATTAGAAGAGGTTGATGTAAAAAAAAGTAAAATAAAACCGCTATCAATAGAAAGTTTATTATAGAAAATAGTCTTCTGATTAATTTCTTCGTGTTATACTATTAATGTTATGAGCAAATCAGTAACTAAATTTATTTGTGAGAAATGTGGGGCGGAGTTTCCTAAATGGCAGGGACAATGTGGACAGTGCGGGGAGTGGAACAGCCTAGTTGAAACTGTTGTTTCTCAAACAAGATCTAAGATCAATGATATAAGATCTAAGATAGACGCAATAAAACCTTTAAAACTTTCTGAAATAAAATCAAGAACTTTTAGTCGGGTTAAGACAGGGATCGGAGAGTTGGATAGAGTGTTGGGTGGAGGAATTGTACCGGGAAGTGTGGTGCTGGTGGCGGGAGAACCGGGAATTGGAAAAAGTACCTTATTGACTCAGTTGGCTTTAAATTTAACAAATTCCAGCTCGCTGAGGTCGTCAGACAAAAATTATTTGTCTTTGAATCGTGCGCGAAAAAGTGATTCTAAACAATCAACTTATAGTCGCGACACTGTAAACGCAAAGACTAAACAATTTTTGCTGACTCCCCGCGAGCTTCATAATTCTGAAAAATCTTCCCTCTATACTAAATACTCTATACTAAATACTGTTTTATACGTTTGCGGCGAGGAGTCTCCGGAGCAAATAAAGTTAAGGATTCAAAGAATTGTCGATTTAAGATCTAAAAGTAATGATCTACGATCTACGATCGATGATCTACGATCGATGATGGATAATTTGTTATTCTTACCAGAAACTAATATAGAAAATATACTTCAAGTAATTGAGCAATTAGTAAGTAAGCAATTAAGGGAAAAAGAAGAAAAAAATCCCAATCACTTAGTCACTCAATCACTTAGTCACTTAGTGATTATTGATTCCGTTCAAACACTTTGGACAGAGAATTTAACCGGTACTGCCGGCTCGGTAGGTCAGGTAAGAGAGTGTAGTAATATGTTGCTCACTTTTGCTAAAAAAACCAATATACCAGTATTTTTAATTGGCCATATTACCAAGGAAGGGACAATTGCCGGGCCAAAAGTACTGGAACATTTAGTGGATACGGTTTTATATTTAGAAGGTGAGCGAGAGCATGATTTTAGAATATTAAGAACCACTAAAAACCGCTTTGGACCAACTGATGAAGTAGGAATTTTTAGAATGAGTGATAAAGGGATGGAGGAAGTGGCTGATCCATCAGCAATCTTTTTATCCCCAACAGAAGATGGAAGACACCTGCCTGCCGGCGAGGCAGGGAAAATGGAAAGTGGAAAAGCGGTGACGGTAGCGATACAGGGAATAAGGCCAATGTTAGTGCAGATAGAAGCTTTAGTTGTGCCTTCTAATTTAGCCATGCCCCGACGGGTGGCTTCGGGGATCAGTTTTCAAAAATTACAGGTTTTATGCGCGGTTTTACAGAAAAAACTGGGACTAGCTTTATATCAAAGCGATGTCTTTGTTAACGTGGCTGGCGGCTTAAAATTAACTGAACCGGCGGCAGATTTAGCCATAGCGATGGCAATTGTTTCGTCAGTAAAAAATAAACCTTTAGCTTTAAAGTCAGTTGTAGTGGGAGAGCTGGGATTATTGGGAGAAATAAGAAAAGTAAGCTTTTGGGAGAGAAGAATTAAAGAGGCTCGGAAATTAGGGTATAAAACGATTATCGGCGAAAAAGAAAAAGACTTGCGGCAAACTTTAAAATACCTTCAATAATCTCTGTTAATTTCTAATATCTAATATCAAATTCCTAACAAATCTCTAATTCTTAAATATTGCATAATATCCCATAGTATTGACTTTTTGCGAGCTTTGTGCTATATTCCCTCAGATTGTCGGTAAGTTCAAGTGACTTACCAAGAAATTATTTTCCCAAAAAACAAAAGCGTTTTTGTATGGAAATAATTTCAAAAAGTAATCTTGCACCTTAATAATTTAGTGAACGGAAAACGGTTGGATTAAAGCGGCCAAAGCTGCTACTATAGGTTTTTTCTGCAGCAGTAAGTAAAGGAGAGAAAGAGTTTCTCTTTTTTATTTGCTGCTGCAGACAGGTTCTGTAGCTTTGGTTAGTATCCCGCACTTCCGCACTTTGGGAAGGGGACGGGAATCATTTTCTAGACTAGAGAAAGGGAGACGGATCAATGAGTAGCAATAGAAGCAATGGTTTTTTGGGGAGAGTAGGGAGTGGGATTGTCATCTTGCTTGCCATCCTCGGGATGGTGGTCGTGATGACTTCTGCTCTCATCGGGTGGGCATATAAATGGCCGGTCGTCCGGGAGGTGATATTGACTTATCTAATCACGCCAGTCCCGGCCACGGCCATCCCGGCCATTCCGGCCACCCCGTTGGCCACGTCGACCCCGACGCCCACGGCCATCCTGTCGGCTACGTCCACGTCGACCCCGACGCCCACGGTCACCACGACGCCCACGCCTAAACCGATCCGCAAGCCGGCCACCCCGCTCCCGCTACAGCCGACCGCCCAGCCCACAGATGAAAGCATCAATGAAGGCATCATTGGATGCCAATGCTCTCGATCCGATGGGGAGATGGGAGTCACCGAAATCTGGTGCAAACTGACTCTTAGGTCGGAACCCGGAGAGGTTTCTCTCAGTTGGTCCGGATGTAACTATACGGGGTTGAGAGAGCAAGAAGATGTTCTCTTTGGGTTTTATCAATGCCCAATAGAGGATGAAGGGATGCTGGTGACTGACATCTTCTACAAAGAAGTTCCATGGGGAACGATGTCGTTTCCTTGGAATTGTAGCCAGTCGTCTGGGCAAGCGACCCCAGACCCGTGGAAGGGACCCACGCCGACGCCCTAGCGTCTCACTCGCATAAGCGACAAAGGAGGTGCCGTTCACGGTAAGAGGCAAGAAGAGCCAGCGTCATACACGGGGTCCATCCGGACCCAAATCCCCATCTGGGGAGGATATTCGTATATAACGCTGGCTTTTTGTTTTTTAGCCAGCTTTTTCAAAAATTTGAGACTTTAGTAATTCAATAATTTTTAATTTTTAGTTTTTAGTGAATTCTTAATTTTTTAATTCTTAAACATTAAATCATTAAAAATTGATTAAAAATTTTAAATTAAAAATTGCTTCAAATATTTTGAAGTCCGTGGTATAATATCCTATAGTTTCAATAAACTGAATATAGTCGCGCTAAGTGCGAGCTACGATGAAATCAAAAAATATTATTATTTACCAACGTAAACGCTTAGCAAAAAAGGTAATATGTAAAGGTGAGGTATGTAAAGGCCCGGCTTTTACATTGAGAGGTTTTGCATTGTGTCAAGGCATTACCAGCTTAGAGGTGGAATATAAATGAAACAATTTAAAAAAAAGATTTTTTCACTTATTAAATTTTTCTTACTGATATTAGTGCCGATTTTAATTATTGTTTATAAGCTGGGTGGTGATGCGGTGAAAAAATTAAGACTAATTAATATCCGTTATTCAATCGAATCAAAAATAACTTCGCAAATAGAGTCAAGATTGCCAATTAAACTAACTCCTAAAATTGACTGGTTGTCTACTCAAGGTAATAAAATTGTTAATGAAAGAGGCGAAACAATAATACTACGAGGAGTGAATATTGCCAGCATTAACTGGGGTTTTGAAGCTTGGAACCCCAAAGCCGTGAATTGGGCAATTAAAAACTGGCATGTTAATGTGATTAGAACGAGAATTTACCCCCAAGATTTTAAAAAAGACGAAGCTAATTTTTTTACTAAACTGGAAAGCGAGATTGTTTATTCTGCCAGAAAAAAAGGCGTTTATGTAATTTTGCACAGTTTTACTCCTAACAGCATTGATGATTTGCCAGATAGTGCAATGATAGCAATGTGGCAGGCAATTGCTAGACATTATAAAGATGATCCGATTATTTTGTATGATTTAATTCCTGAACCGCATAATACCACCAAAGAAAAAGTGCAAGCGGCTTATTTAAATTTAATTCCTAAAGTCAGGGAAGCCAATCCCAAAAGTTTGATTTTTGTGACTGGTTTGGGTTGGGGTAGGGAAATTAATTCTTATCTTAATAATCCGTTACCATTTAGTAATCTTATTTATCGCTCCAATGCTTATAACCGGAGTGCGGAGTTTGAAGGTCTGTTTGGCAAAATTGCGGTAAAATATCCGGTATTTATTGGTGAGTTTGGGGCTGATGGTTATCCGGCAATGAGCCGGGAATCAGTCAAAGACCTTTTGGATTATGCTGATAAATTAGGTTTGGGCTGGACAGGATGGATTTTTCATTCGCAAGGTTGTCCGTGTTTGTTAGCTGACTGGAAAACTTTTAAGCCATCAGCTTATGGTGAAATAGTTTATAATGCCTTGCAAAAACAGCCTAATTATGCGCCGCTGTATGAAGGTAAAGAAGAAGATCAGGAAGGAATAGTAATTTATGATGATATTTTTCATCATGGTTTTGTGGAGCAGGGTTGGGGAAGAGAGATTGATTTACAAAGCAAGGAAAAAGTATGGCAGGGAAATAATAGTTTAAAGGTTGAATTTAAACAAAGACAAGCTGGTTTGGGATTGCATACTTACGATTTAGTTGAGGCTAAAAATTTATCATGGCTGCAGTTTTATATTAATTTTGGAACAGCTAACCCCTTTTCAATAACAGTTAATTTGGATAATGCTTTAGAACAAACTATTGGTGAAGTAGAAATGGAAAAATATGGGCAGAAAGAAAAAGACAATTGGTGGCTGGTAAAAATACCGTTGGCTGATTTTGGTTTAAAAGAAGAGTTGATTTCGGGAATGGCGATAAGGAATGCCTCGGGAACACCTAAACAGGCTATTTTTCTGGATGAGATAAAAATACTATAGGCTTGACTTTTAGGGTTTTTTAAGATATAATTTTAGCTTAACTCTAGTAGGAATACTAGAGTTTTTTTATGGGCACTTTGAAAATTTAAGTAAAAGCGTGTTTACCTTGAGGATGGAGATCTTCTAAAGAGGTAATTCTGGTTTCGTGATCAGAAATTTTAGGTTCGGCTAATTCATAGGTTTCTTGCATCTTTTTTAGCTGGCCCATAATCTGGTCCATCGCCTTAAAGAATTCATTTTTAGTTGGAATTAAACCCAATTTTTCATTAAACTTTTCTTCAAGTTTTTTTCCAATTAATTCCTCAATTTCATCTAAATCACGTTGTGTAAGCATATTTTTATCTAAACATAGTTAAAATATTTTGTCAACTAAAAATAAAATAAAGTGTTATGTAAATCCCCGGAATTGACATAGACCTAAAGGGTTAATCTTAGAGTTGGGGATTGAAAGATATCAATTTCCAGCCCTGGGATTAAATCCCAGATATTCCTTAAAAATAAAGGAAAAACAGAAGCGTTTTTCTAATTGTTTTTAAGGAGGCACTTTTCCACCTTCGTTTTTAGGCTTACTCACTCTCCGATTTAATCGGGAGTGTTCGTAGCCTGAAACTTCGGTGGATGCAGAGCCAAATGCTTTGCATTTGCTCTTTAACATGACGAGAGATTGGATTACCGACGGCAAGGATAAGGGAACTAGGGAATTAGTAAGTGAGTAATTAGTAAGTGAGGGAAAAAGATGCTGAAACAAGTTCAGCATGACAATAAACCCTAATTACTAATTACTGTGAATTACGAAATACTAACAGATGTCATTGCGAGGATCCCGAGCGAAGTCCCGCTCAGCGGGACGAAGTCGAGGGAGACGAAGCAATCTTTTAACAGAGTAAATTTAGATTGCTTCGCTAACGCTCGCAATGACAATTTTTATCGAATTAACAAGATAAAACTAATTTCATAATTTTACTCAATTACTTAGTTTCTTTATTTTTGCCGTCGGGAACTTTGGGAACGTTGGGAAACACAGTTCAGTTAGACACACACCATAGGAGGTGGGCCCGTGTTGTACATTTTAAGTCCGTTGGGAATAGCGTTGGTTGTGGCCGTGATCGTTGGCGGTGTTGTTGGTGTGATCGTTGGCATCGCCAGCAAAAAGTGGTTGGCCGGCTTGCTGGTTGGTTTGGTGTTAGGTATCGGGACTTTCCTGACCATCGGCTTTGTCACTGGATTGATTTCCGGTGTCATTTATTATGCCGTTGGTTCGGGATCCACCCGCGCTGCCGGGCCGCCGCCTGTCGCACCGCCCGTTGCCGTGCCCGTCGCACCGGTTGTACCGGCCTCTCCACCCGTAGGGAAGGTTTGGGCTTGGCATGGACGTCAGGGTCGCGGGGAAGCCAGCGGTTTCAACGTCGAGTTCATCGTCGAGTACCCGGTATTTTATGTGGGGACGCTTGAGTGGTGGGCTTCGATTGATGGCCGCTGGGATCAGTGGGGAAACGATTCGCTCAAGGGAATCGAGCCGTCGAGGACTTGGCGTGACGCCATGGCTTCGTTTCCCAACGCAAGCTGGTTGGATCTTCCGGCCAATGTCGTACGTGAGCACGATGAGGGTGGCCCAAACGGGCAGAGTTGGACCATGGCGGTTTCCAGCAATGTGCCGGTCGGCTTCGATTGGATAATGAACAATGGGCATGTAGTGAACATCCAGGTCACCGACGATGCCGGCAACCCTATCCCGGGCGTGCGAGTGATTCGCTGGGTTGTCACCGACGACTTTCCCTACTAGCCTCAAACCCGGCCGAAGGTTCCCACACCGTGGGAAGAATGGATGCCCGGAGCCAAAAACTCCCAGCTACCTTCTTCCCGACGGCAAGTTGGGGGTTGGCGGCTCCGGGCAAGTCTGGAATTAAGTTAAGTTTAGGTAGTAAGTTTGTTGCCATGCGGCAACTTTAGTGAGTTTACTCACTACTTACACCTACTCTTACTTTTTTCCAATCTCTCGTCCATTCTTGAATATTTATTTAGATCTATGATCTAAGATCTAAGATGAATATTGAAGAATGAATTAAGTAGTAAAACAGTAATTCAGTGAATCAGTAATTCAGTAACACAATAAATAATAAAAAAATGAAACTAATAAATGTTTTGATTTTTACAATTGTTATCTTTTTTGGTATTGCTTCTTTTTTGAAGCTTTCTTTGATGGAAAGTTTTATTTTTGGCCTGACAATTATACTTTTAATCCAAGGCATGTTGGCTTGTTTGGCGATGCTGTATTCTTTTTTAAAGCCGGAAAACTTGCAGGAAGTATTACCGCCCAGAATACTTTATGGCGGTGGTTATTTTAGATACAGTTTAATTGTGCCGGCTAAAAATGAAGAAGCAGTTATTAGGGATACGATTAAAGCCATGGCCAAAATTAATTATCCTAAACATTTATATGAAGTGTTAGTTGTAGTAAGAAATGATGATTTGGGAACAATTAAGGCTGTGGAGAAAGAGATTTCTTCACTAGCGTTCGCAATGACAGATAGGCAAGAGGCAATGACAGATAAAGTAAATATTAGGCTGGTAAAAATTGATGGAGTAATAGCAAACAAAGCTTACTCATTAAATATGGGATGGCGCTGTGCTCAAGGAGATATTATAGCGGTCTTTGATGCAGAAGACGAACCTCACCCGGATATTTTAAAATCAGTAGATGAAATATTTTTACAAAAGAAAGTAGATATTGTACAGGCAGGCGTACAGTTAATTAATGTTAGCTCAAACTGGTTTTCCTGCTTAAATTGTTTGGAATATTATTTTTGGTTTAAGTCAATTTTGCCGTTTATGTCTAAATTGGGTGCCACACCTTTAGGCGGCAACACAGTTTTTTTCAAAAGAAAAGTGCTGGTAAAAATTAGGGGCTGGGATGAAAATTGTTTAACCGAAGATGCAGATATTGGCATTAGAGCCTCGGCAGCCGGGTTTAAAACCAGCATGATTTATGTAGAAGAAATGGCGACTTTAGAAGAAGCACCAGCTGATGAGTGGCAGTTTATCAGACAAAGAACGCGCTGGGATCAGGGTTATTTACAGATTATTTTAAAAGGTGATTGGTTAAAATTGGGTAACCTTAAACATCAGTTTTTAAGTTTTTATTTATTAATTCAGCCAATTATTCATCAATTTAGCATCTTGGGAATGCTAAGCATTCCTTTGATTTCTTTAGGCTTAAAAGTACCTTTATGGCTGGCGATGTTTTCTTGGCTGCCGTTTTACTTTTTACTAATCCAGTTTGGGCTTTACTTTATTGGTTTAGCAGATTTAAAAAAATATTATCGTTTGACTTTTTCACCGCTATTATTTATTTATTTATTTATCTTTTTTGTGCCTTATCAGTTAATCTTGGCCTTTTCTTCCTTAAGAGCAGGTTTTAGGTTATTTTTAGGGGTATTTAACTGGGAAAAAACAGAACACTTCAATATCCATAGAACAGTAGTAACCCAGTAAATCAGTAATTCAATAACGAGAGTGACTAAGTGATTCAATAAATCTATAATAAAGACATGTTTATTAAAAAGTTGCTTCGTTATAAATATTTTCTTCCTTGGCTAGTTTTTTTTATTGCCATTATTCCTCGGTTAATTAATCTTTTTGGCTATCCTTATTTGGAAAATGATGAGGGAGCGTATACCAGCCAAGCCTGGTGGATGGTTAATTTTGGTAAATTAGCGCCTTATACTTATTGGTATGATCATGCACCGTTTGGCTGGTTAACCATTGGTTTTTGGCAAAAATTAACCGCCGGGCCGTTAACTTTTGGACTGTCTCTTTATTCGACAAGAATTTTTATGACTTTAGTGGCCGGGTTGACTAATTTATTAATCTATCAGTTAATAGTTTATTTAACCAAAAACAAAAAAATTGCTTTTTTGAGTTGTTTGATTTATAGCCTGTCAGCGCTGGCAATAACTTATCAGCGCCGGGTGCTATTGGATAATTTAGAAACTTTTTGGCTAATGTTGAGTTTATGGTATTTTTTTAAAGCTAAAAACCGGCTTAATTTTATTTGGCTGTCGGCCATATTTTTTGGCCTGGCTTTTTTATCTAAAGAATCAATAGTTTTTTTATTGCCGGTAATGCTTTATGGTATTTGGTTAACAGTCAGTAAAGAGAATCGCCGGTTTTCTTTAATGATTTGGCTGGTTACCAGCCTGTTTTTAATCTTATTATTTCCTTTACTGGCTTTTTTGAAAAAAGAATTTTTTCCAGCTTCATGGTTTGGCAGTCAATCCCATGTTTCTTTTTTAGAAACAGTATTTTATCAAATGGGAAGGGGAACGGAATTTAAGCCTTGGCAGGAAGAAAGCTCATTTTTTATTAATGTTGTCAGCTGGTTTAAAAAAGATTTTTTATTGCTCGCTTTTGGCGTTTGGTCAATCGTTGTCAATATTTTGCTTAATTGGAAAGATAAAAATAACCGGATAATAGTCTTATTAAGTTTATTCTTTTTGATCTTTTTGGCCAGAGGTGGACTAGTATTGCAATTTTATATTTTACCTTTATTGCCGCTTTTGATATTAAATATTGCTTTAACTTTAAGTTTGGGAGAAAAGCGGTTTAAAAAACAAATTGACTGGTTATTATCTTTACCTAGATTTAGTTTGGTGGTTATTTTACTGGGAATTGCTTTTATTAGTGAAGACATAGCTATTTATACAGCCCAGCCAGCCAAAAAACAGGTGGAGGCGGTGGTTTTTGTTAAAAATAATTTAAAAACAGATGATTTTATCGTGATTGATGATTTTTGTTTTAGTGATTTACGGCTGGCCAAGGGTGAAAATAAAGCCTTTACTAATGCCGAGTGGTTTTGGAAAGTGGAGCAGGACAAAGAAATTAGAGAGGATAAATTGGCTAATGACTGGAGAAATATTGACTATATTCTTTTAAGCGGAGAAATGAGAAGGAAATTATTGTCAGGAGAACTGCCATTTTTAAGACAAGCCTTTGATAACGCCGTTTTAATTAAAGATTTTCCTTCTGATGATCTTCATGAAGGAGGAGAAGTGATTGATTTAGGGCGAGAAGGAGATGGTTGGCAAGCATTGTTTAAAGTCGAAAAAGAAGCCGGTTTTGAGAAAATAATCAGTCAATAATGGTAAAACAAAACTATTTAATTATTCTAAAAATAATTAATATTATTTTAGTTATTAATATTGGCTTGTTGGTTATTGGTTTAGGATGGTTGGGGTTTGAGACTTGGAGAGTAAAAAAGACAAGTGCTTTGAAAAAAGTCATCGAAGCTTCTTTAGAGCCTAGCGCTAATCCTTTCTTAACAATGTCCTTAGAAGAAAAAGTTGGCAGTTTGTTTATAGTGGGATTTGAAGGAGAAAAACTGGATGAAGAAACCAAGGATTTTTTACAAAGACATTATTTTAAAAATTTTCTTTTACTGGAAAGAAATATTAACAATGAAGAACAGTTAAAAAACCTCACCACTTCTCTAAGTCAAATATGTCAATACCGGGTATTGTCTCCCTCTGTTGTAAACACCCGGTGTTTACAACCGCTTATTGCGGTGGATCAGGAGGGAGGAGTAGTAGATAGGATAAGGTTTCCCACTTCGCCAAGGCTTCACGGGACAGGTGGCAATATTGATCATACTAGTCAGGCAGAGATTAGTTCGGTTGACCAGGCTTATCAGCTGGCTTATAAGCGGGGGGAAATTTTAAATGGTTTAGGCATTAATATGAATTTGGCGCCGGTTTTAGATATTGCTTGGGATAGTTCTTCTTATATTGCCAGAACTGGCCGGGCTTTCCCAGATCGTAATCTTAATCCCGTTCCCGGAACGGGGGAAGCTGGAGCGATGATAAAGGGATATCAAGAAAGCGGGGTGATAGGAGTAGTTAAACATTATCCTTTTGGCTTGGGTAGAACCAGGGTTGATCCTCATCAAACCTTAGCTGTGATTGATATCAACAGAGAAGAACTAGAGCAGGACCTTTATCCTTTTAAAAAATTAATTGAGGCTCAAGAAGTAAAAGCAGTCATGGTGACTCATCTTAAGTATCCTAAAATTGATAATTTACCGACTAGTTTATCGGCCATTTGGATTAATGATCTTTTAAAACAAGAATTAGGATTTAAAGGAGTAGTGGTGACTGATGATTTAACGATGAAGGCAATCACTAATAATTATTCGATTGCCGAGGCTGGAAAACTGGCTTTTTTGGCAGGAGCAGACTTAATAATGGTATCTGGGAAACCAGAAGACCAAGAGCAGGCCTATAAACTAGTCTTAGAAGCAGTTAGAAATGGTGAAATTCCTTTAACAAGAATAGAGGAAAGCTTAACCAGAATAAAAAATCTTCATAAATTTAATTTTTAATCGGGTTTTACTGGATCGGATAAATATTGAAATATGTATTAGCAGACTTTAGTCTGCAGCGAGCACTGAAGTGGGCTAATACATAGTTGGATTTTGATAAAAAGAAGTTTTCCAGATAGGGATTTAGGAGGTAAGGGGAGGAATTTTTAAATAATCTTCGATTCTATTTACTTGATTTTTTGTGTTGGAACAGTAAGTATCGAAATAACTAATAGTAGTTTCGACAGTTTTTTTGATTGATTTGACATTTTTTTCTATTGTGCCAAGACGATGATTAGCAGTTTTAAGGTTAAGATTGATATTGCGAACATGTAGGTCGATAATTTTGGTATTAGATTCTAGTTCATCTAAACGGGCATCTAACGTTTGAAGATTATCTTTTAGATCCTGAATATTATTCTTAACTGATCGAAATTTATTAGTGAATACTTTTTCTATTTTAGTTAGATCTTTTGCAGTTAAGGTCATAATTATATTTAAGTCTTTAATTTATTGCTTGTCAATAATTAATTACAAGTTTTCCACAAGAGAGGAGAGAA